>Ga0118677_10013266_pt1 | contig 11889 bp, 5 predicted proteins | sample AliMusrvi5mmetaG_FD_86154 | JGI IMG/M metagenome (GOLD analysis project Ga0118677, IMG submission 86154) | reverse complement strand
CGTCCTGGAGCGCGAGCACACCCACCGCGCCCGCCTCGAGCAGGACGGGCGGCTGGTGGGGGCGGAGATCACTTCGGCGACAGGCGGGGCAGCGCATCTGAAGATTGGTGACCGCGACGAGGTTGTGACCATCAAGCCAGGCAAGAGCTGCCAGTGGAAGTAACGGTAGGAGGACCGCGCAATGCCCTAGGATTGCGGGGATGCGCCCGGTCGAAGAGACGTCGTGTTTCGGTTGGGCGGCTTCCCCGCAAACCGCCGCTGGCCCCTGCACAGAGGCCTCCTGAAGAAGAGTCTGAGTTGTAGGCGAGCTACAGAATCTGCAGCAGCGTGCCGCGCTGGGTGCAGAAGTAGATGGCCTTGCGGTCGGTGCTGTACCGGATGCTGGTCTTGGCCGCACCCACGATGGTCCAGCCGGCCAGGTCGGCCGGGCCGCTGATGGCTTGAGCGGATGTGAAGAACACTGCCCGGGTTGGGGATTTGACGCCTGCGGGGAGGGCCGATGCCTGCACCACGCCGTTGGTCGGGAAGGTGAGCAGGCCGCCAACGGTCACGGTGTCGTTGCTGCCTGACAAGCCGAAGCGGAAGGCAAGCAACGCACCCTGCGCCAGAGTGAGCGAACCGCCGATTTGCAGCGTGCCGCAGGCTGTCGGCGTGCCTGCCCTGAGCCAGGCGTTGCTGGCGATCGAGACGTTGCCGCCGAGGCGTCCGTCGCCGAAGAGCGTCGCTCCCGACGCCACGGTCACTGGCCCCAGGGTTGCGCAGCCACCGTTGGCCACGCCGAAGGCTCCGGCGGCGACGGCGAGCGTGCCGGTGGCGGTGCTCTGCCCCGTGACAGTGAACGTCGCCGCGCCGGTTTTGACCCAGCCGCCCGCGCCGGTGATCAGGCCGGAGAGGACGCTGTCTTTGGCGATGTCGACCGTGACCGGTGTGTACGTCGCATCGGACGTCTCCTCGTTGCTGAGGCCGTAAAGGTGATAGGTCTGATTGCTGTACGCCGACTGGACAGTGATGTTCAAGACGGATGACGCTGCCGTATAGCGATATCCGACAAAGCTGGGGTCCAGCGAATCGGGGTTGAAGGTGATCGTCTCACTGATCGGGCCCTCGCCGTCGGGATCGAAGGTCAGCGTCTGCGTCCGGCTGCCGTTCCAGCCCCAGGAGCGGTTGTACAACCGAACCTCATACCGTTTTCCGGGGGTCAGGCCGGTCAGTTGCATCAAGGCCGAGCCTGGGTATTGCAGGCCGTAGTCCATGTCGTACAGCAAGTTGTAGATGCCGCTGTTGGTCGAAACGCCGTGAAGGCCTTCCGGGGAGTTGCCTCCATGGGCAAGCGGCGGGAAACTCACCCAGCCGTAGCCGTTGAGCGTGCCGCTGGTGGTGGTCACTTTGTCGAACGACACGCCGTTGATCACCGTGGCCGGGGACGACCGGGTGCCAAAGTCGAGCTTGTGCGTATAGACTTTGGAGGACGAGATGTCCGTTCCGGCGTCATTCGTGAAGGCCGCCGACAGGTAGAGCAGGTTGGTGACCGGGTAGGGCGTGCTGCCCGCGAGGCTGAAGGTGCCCGCGCCTTCGAGGCCGCCGAGCCGGACGTTGCCGTTGGGCGCAGCGACCGTGGCGCCCGCGCGTACGACCACGCCGGAGGACACGGAGGCGCCAGGCTCGAAGGAGAGCGTGCCGGACTGCACGTCGATGGGCGCGGCGAGGCGGTAGGCTCCGCCGAAAGTCTGTGTACCCTCGCCCTGCTTGGTCAGCGTGCCGTAGCCGGTGAGCGTGCCGGTGTAGCGGGCCAGACAGCTTGCGGGTGTGTTGAGCGTCAGCTTGGGCTGCGAATTGACCTCTTCGTTTGACAAGCCATAGAGGTGACACGTGCTGCCGCTGTTGAGAGAGACCACGCGGATCGAGAGCGTTCCGGCGGCGTCTGCGGCATAGCGGCATTCGATGCGGCTTCGCACCAAGGTGTCTAGGTCGTGGGTGATCGAGCCGATGACGGTCGCGCCGGCCGTAAACGTGAAGATCGCGTCGCGGGCCGTATCGGTTCCCGCGCCCCCGAAGCTGCGGAAATAGATACGCGCCTCGTAGACCTGTCCGGGGTGCAGGCCGGAGAGCGTCAGCGTGAAGTTGGTGGAGCCGTAATAGAAATCATAGAGCAAGTTCGCGATGCCGGCTCCGCTGCTGTCGCCCCACGTGCTCGTCGGAACGGTGCCTGTTGTGTTCCACGAGTAGCCGTCGGCGCTGCCGCTCATGGCGGCGGCTGTGAAGGTCACGCCGTTGACGGTGGCGGGGGGAGTGAAGGTCGGAAAATCCAGTTTGTGCGTGTAGGTTTTGGTGATCGAGATGTCCGAGTCCGAGTCGTCGGCGAAAGCGATCGCACGGGGCCACGTTGCGACTCCCGGAGCCGAAGCGGGGGCAGGAGGCGCGGTCTCTTCGTTGGACAAGCCGTAGAGGTGGCAGGTGTTGCCGCTGTCGTGCGAAATCACGCGGATCGAGAGCGTGCCGGCTTCATCCGCCGCATAGCGGCAACTGACCCAACTGCGGGTATAGGTGTCGGGGTTGTAGTCCACCGCACCGACGAATGCCGCGCCGCTCGCGAAGGAGAAGGTCACTTTGCGGGGGGAGCTGGGGTTGGCCCCTCCGAAGCTGCGGAAGTAGAGGCGCGCCTCGTAGGTCTGGCCGGGGCGCAGGCCGGCGAGGGTCAGCGTGTAGTCGGTTGAGCCGTAGTAGAAATCCCAGAGCAGCCGGTCTACGCCCGAGCGCGCGCTGTCGTTGCCGACACCCTGCGCGTCGTTCCATGCGCTGGCCGGCGGATTGACGGTGCTCCACGAGTAGCCGTTGGCGCTGCCGCTCATGCCGGCCGAGATGAAGGTCACGCCGTTGGTCGAGGCGGGATTGCCGTTGTCCGGGAAGTCCAGCAGGTGCGTGTAGACCTTGTTTGTCGAGAGGCCAGAATCGGCTTCGGCGGTGAAGGAGACGACAGAGACGGAGGAGCCGCCGCCGAGGGTGACGGTGCCCGCGCCCGAGAGCGACCCGAGCGTCTCGTCTGCGGCCAGTCTCAGACACGCGTTGGCCGCGACCGTGACGGCCGAGGTGTTGCTGAGCCGTTCGCCTGTCGCGAGCGCCAGCACGCCGCCCTGAACGGCCACGTCGCCTCCAAAGGCATTGGAGACGGAGGCGGCTGAGGTGAGCGTCAGGGTGCCTGAGCTGCTCTTGGTGAAGAGCGTGCCTGCCGGACTCGTGAGTTCGCCGCTGAAGGTTGTTGCTGCAATCTGGGCCACGTTGAACGACGAGCCGCTGGCCGAGAGGGAAGCGGCGCCATTGCCGCTGAGCGCGCCGACGGAGGTGTAGGGCGTGAGCCAGGCGTTGGGCAGCGGTGCGAAGGCCCCGTAAAGGGTCTTGACTTGAATCTGCATTGAGCTGGGTCCGGTTGTCTGGTAGAGGGCGAGGACCATATTGTGCGGTCCCGCATCCAGGAAGACCGTTCCGTCAGTGACCGTGTTCACCAGGCTGTTCACCACCATTTTGCCGTCCATGGCTAGGAGGATGCCGTCGTCGTGCGTGATTCTAAACGTGTAGTACGTGCTCGAAGACGCGGAGAAGGTTCCCCGCCAGACAGCCTCGAAGTTGTTGGTGCGGCTGCCGCCCAAACCATAGGGCAGGGGGAAGAGCGCGCCGGTGCTGCCGAAGTCGAAGGTGGTGCCCGCCAGGCTGCTCAGCGCGGCGAGGTCGGGCGTCAGCGTCAAGAAGTGGGCGTCCATAGCGGCAAGCGAGGCGAAGTTGGCGCTGTTGGGCGTCACATTGTAATAGAAGCCCATCAGGCCGCTGGCGGCGGGCGGCAGGACCGAAACCGCACCCGGCGACGCGACAGACAGTGCGCCGGGGATGGCGACGGACTGCAGCGAAAGGGTTCCTTGAGCCACCGCGACCGCACTGGTTAAGGTCGCGCTGGGGCCGCTCAGGGTGAGCGTGCCTGCGCCGGTCTTTGAGAGGCCGGCTCCAGAGAACAGATTGGCTGCGATGCCGTTGGCAGTGGAGACCGCCGAGGTGAGCGAGCCCTCGACCGAGAGGCGCCCTGCGCCGAGCAGGGTGTAGCCGGTGCCGACGAAGCTGAGATTCGTGGCGCTCACGTCTGCTGTGAGTTGGATGGCGCCGCCTGCGCCTGTGAACCGCGCCTCCGCGCCGGGCTGCCACGCGGCCGGCTGCAGCCCCGCATCGAGCCAGTTGGTGTCAGACGCGTTCCAAGCCGTTATGCCGGCGGCATCGTTCCACAGCAACACAGGCGCAGACCCGAAACAGAAAGGTGAAGAAAAAAGCAAGCCGAACGCGGGGCCGATCGCGCGAAACACGGACACGGACAGTGTCTTCATGGCAACTCCTTTCAGCACAGGACATGATGAGGGACCGAAGGACACTCACAAACCGCATTAACACAGACATACTTACGATGACAACTTATACTTGGCGTTGAGGATAAGTCAACCGTTAATTCGGCAAATGTCCCGAAAACTCGCGTATAGCCAACCGGAATATTTTTTGTCAATATATTGAAACTGACAACTGAGAATGGTTGTGCGCGGTTAATCAACTTGGAGGACTCAGGAATGAAGCAGGTGAAGACGATGGTGGCGGCAATGGCCGTGAGCACGGCGGCATCCGCCGTTATTGCGGGACTTTACGGCGATACGCCGGATGCGAAACACGCTTGGTCGGTGCACGATATGAATCGGCCGCGTCCTGCGGTCATTACGGCTGATCCCGGCAAGCCGCCATCAGATGCCGTCGTGCTGTTCGACGGGTCATCCTTGGACGCTTGGCGCTCGGGCCAGGACGATGCCTGCAAGTGGAAGATTGTCGATGGCGGAGCGATAGAAGTGGTTCCCAAGACCGGCGAGATCCACACGAAGGATGCGTTTGGCGACTGCCAGCTCCACATCGAATTCGCGACTCCGCCGGCCGAGGGCAGCAGCCAGGGCCGCGGGAACAGCGGCGTGTTCCTGATGGGCATGCATGAGATTCAGGTGCTGGACTGTTACGATAACGACACCTATCCGGACGGCCAGTGCTCGTCGGTCTATGCCGAGAATCCGCCGCTCGTGAACGCCTGCCGCAAACCGGGCGAGTGGCAGACCTACGACATCGTTTTCCACCAGCCGATCTGGGACGGTGAGGCGCTCAAGCACCCCGGCACGGTGACGGTGATCCACAACGGTGTGCTGACGCAGGACAACTGGGAGCTTGAGGGGCTGAGCACCCACTGCCAGCGCAAGCCGCTCAAGCCTTACGCGACCAAACTGCCACTGAGGCTGCAGGACCACGGCAACCGCATGCGCTTCCGCAACATCTGGATCCGCGAGATTCCGTCGCGCTACGCTAACACAACCCACGGCGGTCCGGCTGCGAACGAAGCCGACGTGATGGCTCTGCGCAGCAAGACGGCAGCGAAGCTCTTCGAGGCTGCCAACTTGGCCGATGCCAACAAGTCGGCCGCACTGGGCCGGATGCTGGAGATCATCGGGTACGACAAGTCTGACATCTACATGAAGCCTGTCGTGGAGCTGACCGACAGCTATCTCAAAGAGCTGTCCGGGCTGGACAAGCAGAAGCTGCAAGACCGCAAAGGTGAGATCATCGGCCTGCGCAACGCCTGCAACGTGCTGACGCGCAACAGAGTGGTGCCTGAGGACTTCAAGCTGAAGGCGGAACTCCAGCGCGTCGTCAACGAGAACGGCTTCGAGAAGAAAAAGTAAACGTCAAACTGGCCCATGCGCAAGGAAGCGCATGGCTCATTCGAATGTGGCGCGCCCATCCTTGGGCGTGCCTTTCGGGCCTGGGCGCGTTCGGCGAACGCGCCTTCATTATTGCACCCAGACGCGCCGCGTGCGCGGTCCGTCGAACTCGCAGAGGTAAACACCCTGCCACACTCCGAGTTCGATGTGTCCGCCGGTGACGAGGACCTGGAGTGAGCAGCCCATCAGCGAGGCTTTCAGGTGGGCGGCGGAGTTGCCTTCCGCATGCGCGTAGAACGGCTGTTGCCACGGGATCATGGCGTCGAGCTGTTGGAGCATGTCGGTCACGACGTCTGGGTCCGCATGCTCGTTGATCGTCAGGCCGCATGTGGTGTGCGGCGTAAAAAGCGTGATTATCCCGTCGGCGATGCCCAATTCCTTAACCGCCTGCTGAACCTGCGCGGTGATGTTTACGAACTGGTCGCGCGTCCGTGTCGGCACATCGAAATACTTCATTACGCCTCCTTTCCGGTCGCAGATGCGGCCGTCTCAGTCGGTTCAACAGAGGTTTGCCCTCCTGGAACAGGGACGCGCCAGAAGGGCGGGGTTCCCCGCGAGCCGTCTCCTCACTGCACCCAGACATGCCGGATGCGCGGTCCGTCGAATTCGCAGAGATAGATGCCCTGCCACATGCCGAGCTGGATGTTGCCGTAGGCTACGAGGACCTGGATCGAAGAACCGATCAATGCCGTTTTCATGTGCGCGGCCGTATTGCCGCCCGCATGGGCGTAGAATGGCTGTTGCCACGGGACCATGGCGTCGAGCTGTTGGATCAGGTCGGAGACGACGTCAGGGTCTTCGTTTTCGTTGATGGTCACGCCGCACGTCGTATGCGGGGTGAAAACGGTGATCACGCCGTCCGTTATGCCTAGCTCAGTGGCGGTCCGTTGCACCTGATCGGTGATGTTCACGAACTGGTCATGAGCGTGGGTCTGCACGTCGAAGGATTTCATTTGCATCCTCCTTTCAGTTATACACCCATAAGTCATTTTTATTGTACTTCTGACGGCCATCTCCCGCAAGGTCAAACCCCCAAGAGCAAAACTATAAACAATAAGGGTGGCACAGAGAAAAGCCGCTCAGAAATAATCATAGCCATTTTTAGGGCTGGCCTTCACCGTAAAAAAAGTCAAGAAATGACAGGTCGAGGTCAAGTAGAGACATTCCTGTCATGGCCATAACCTGATATAATATTACATAAGTTGGAGTATGTGTTTTGGAAAAAATGAGGCCGGTATGAGAAATAGTGCGCTGGGAGTGGTTTGGGGTCTGGTGGCTGTAGCGATGACGTCGTATGCGGTTGACCGCACATGGACTGGCGGCGGAAGCGACGCCAACTGGGCTACGACGAGTAACTGGGGCGGCACCGCGCCGTCGGCCGGCGATGCGCTCTATTTCGGCGGGTCTGCCAGGCTGACGAACACCAACGATCTGCCGGCCGACGCGTCTTTTGCGGGGCTCACCTTCAACAGTGGCGCTGGATCGTTTACCCTTCTGGGAAACCGCGTCACTTTGGGCGGCAATGTCACGAACTGGTCCTCGAACACGCAGACCCTCAATCTGCCGGTAATCCTGAGCGCGACGCGCGATTTCAACGCCACCAACAACACGATCACCGTCAACGGCACGCTCAGCGGTTCGGGCGGTCTGACCAAGTTCGGCTACCAGTGGATGAATCTCAACTCGAGCAACAGCTACGACGGTGTGACGATCGTGAGCAACGGGACGCTGGCGGTCTATAACTCCAACGCCTTGGGCAGCACCAACGGCAACACGGTCATTCAGGGCGTTCTGGGGGGAAAGCTCTACCTCGGCAGCAATCTGACCATTGCGGAGCCGCTGGTCTTGAACGGCGAGTCCAACAATGCGGGCTCATTGAAAAGCAGCGGCGGGAGCAACATCCTGAGCGGGCCGATCACCTGTTACAATCAACCCCGTTTCCAAAGCGACGGCACGCTGATCATCTCTGGCGGCGTTTCGCAGAATGATGTTGGCGGACTCTTTGTGATCAATTCCGGTTCCGCAATAGTGTTCAGTACGAAGCCCCTCAGCCTCGGGGCGAAAACCTTCTACACCGATGCCGGCGGACTCACGGTCTTGGGCGTCGCCGGGAACACATGGGCCTCGACCATGGTCGCGAGCGGCACGTTGCGGACGGATGCCCCGAACGCCCTGCCCGCCACGGCTACCCTGCAACTCGGCATCGGCTACGGCCAAAACGGTACGCTGGACCTGAACGGGTGCAACCAGACGACCAGTAAGTTGTATCCCAATGTTGTGGGCACGGGCTTGCACACCATCACCAGTCTGACGCCCGCCGTCCTGACGGTGAACCAAACCGAAAACACCACCTTTGACGGCCCATTCACCGGCGCGGCCGGCCTGTGCAAGACAGGGACGGGTTCTCTGACCCTCACCAACGCGGCCATGACGACGGTCGGCAGCTTCACGGTGAGCAACGGCACGCTGGTGGTGACCGCCGCCTCCAGCCTCGGCGCCAGCACGAACATCCTGGTCGCGGGCGGTACGCTCGAGCTGCAGACCGGGACGGCGATTGCGGACAACGCCACCGTGACGATCCTTGACGGCGGAGCGAAGGTGAAGATCGCGACCAACCTTACGGAGACGGTGGACCGGCTCTTTCTGGGCGGTGCGCAGCAGGTCAGCGGCACGTATGGCGCCAGCGGGAACGCATCCATTTTCGATGCGGTACACTTCAGCGGAGGCGGCCTGCTTCGCGTGCTCAGCAATCCGCCGATCATTCCGACCAACTACACCTGGAGCGCGGTTGGCGGCGCAGACACTTTCCTGAACACCGCCACGAATTGGGTGGGCGGCACAGTGCCGGAGTTCGGCGGCACCTCAATTGTCACCTTCGGCACGGGCGGCGGCACGGCCACGGTCAACACGAACGCGAGCCTGTATGGGATGATATTCAACCGCGACGGCAACTTCACGGTCGCCAACGGCGACGGCACGTTGACACTCGGCTTGGGCGGCATCTCCGCCGCCGCGCCGACAGCGACCGCCCGGGCCTATACGATTGCGGAGGACACGACCCTGGTCGCGAACCAGACGTGGAGCATCACCAATGTTTTGGGCGGCACCACCCTATACGTCTCAGGAAACATCGGGGACGGGACGAACACGTTCGGCTTCACGAAGCTCGGAAACGGTACGCTCGTCCTTTCCGGCACCAACACCTTCGACGGGGTCATCACCAACTGGTGCGGCGGCATCCAGATCTCGTCATCGAACGCCTTGGGCTCCACGGCCGGCGGCACGGTCATCAACACGGCCGGCGCCAGCAGCGCCTGGCTCAGCTTCTACGGCGGCATCACGCTCGCTGAACCGCTTAACTTCATCGGGGGCGGCTCCACCGGGGGGTGCCTGAACAACAACGGCGGCACCAACACCGTGAGCGGTTTGATTACCACAACCGCCGGTCGCTTCGTTGCGCTCGCCGGAACCGTGCTGAACATTACCGGCGGCATGGTGGCACCGAACTCACCCCAGGTCGTTTTCAACGCCCAAGGCGCGATCAACATCGCCACCACGCCGCTCAATTTCGGGACGGGTATTTTCTGGACCGATTCCGGAGGGCTGACGTATTTGGGAGTGGCGAGCAACACGTGGGGAAGGCTGACGCTCACGGGCGGGACCTTGAGAATGGGTGTCGCCAACGCCTTGCCGACTAACTCCGTTCTGCAGGTCGGCGGCGTCTGGTACGCTCCCAGTTGCACGCTGGATCTGAACGGGTTCAGCCAGACCGTCGGGGAGCTGGGCCGGGCCGAACCCACGCCCGGCACGATCGCCATCACCAGCTCCGTTCCCGCCACGCTGACGGTGAACCAGAGCACCGTTTCGGGCTATGACGGTATGATTAATGGTTACGTGAGCCTGCTGAAGCTGGGAACCGGAACCTTGACGGTCACCAACGCGTTCACCTCGACGGCGGGCAGCTTCGTCGTGAGCAACGGCACGCTGGTCGTGGGCAGCAACGGCACGCTGGGCAACAACAGCACCAACATCGTCGTGGGCGGCACGGGCACGCTGACGCTCCAGAACTCGAACACCCTCTCCGACAACGCCACGCTCAGCATTGGGAACGGGGGTGCCAAGGTCAGTCTGGCCACAGGTGTGAACGAGGCCGTGAGGTACCTGTTCCTGGGCAATTCGCAGAAACGTGCCGGCACTTACGGATCAAGCAGTAGCGCGGCGGCTGTCAAGGACGACACCCATTTCTCGGGAACGGGCATTCTCACGGTTTTGCATGATAAGTCGGGAACGATGATCCGGGTGCTATAAGAGTGAGTCCAGGTTACACGTTTGAAGGTATAGGATTCCGGAGTATCCGGGAAAGGTTCGGAATAAACGTTTAACGTGTAACCGGCAACTTGATTTTCGGACGGGTCGCCTGTGTTACATAGACGCGCGAATGAACGAGGTGAGTATGAACACTTATCGCATGCTGGTTTGTCTGATGCTGGTGTCGGTCGTACCGGTTGTCGGCGCGGCAACAACGTACACCTGGGACGGTGGCGGCGCGGACAACAACTGGAGCACCATCACCAACTGGAACCCGGACACGGCGGCCCCGCTGAGCGCCAGCAACACAATAGTAAGACTGGACGGTATGGTCCGCCTCGCGCCAGTACAAAATGTGGCGAGCCCGTTTGTGCTGAACCGGTTGGATGTCACCAACGGCACAGCTCCGTTCGCCCTCAGCGGCAGCCCCTTGCAGTTCGTGCCCGACGGCGCGACGCAGCCGCGCGTCTACTCCACGCGCCAAGCGACCAGCACCATCGGCAACGCCATCGACATTCCGGCTGGCACGACGCTCGCCATGGATATCGGCACCTGGGGCGTCGTCTTCACCGGAGTGATCACAGGCGGAGGAAACATCGACAAGTTGCAGGGTGCCGGCAGCATCGATTTGAACAACAGCGCCAACAGCTTCTCGGGCGGACTGACGGTCCGCGCCATCAACGACGACTGGTATCGGGTCAACGTGAATGCCAGTGGAGCCATGGGCACCGGCCCCGTGAGCCTCTACGGCGGCACCCTGCTCACCGGCAAGACCAACCCCGGCGGCTTGGGCTTCTACGGCACGACCACCCAAACAAATCCGATCAGCCTCTTCCAGTACTCGCCGATCTTCGCGGGCATGCCGAACGGCGGCGGCGCCGTCACGCTCAGCGGCCCCATCGACTTGGGCACAACAAACACCCTCTACCTGCGCGGCGGCGGCACCGGCACGATCAGCGGCGGCATCAGCAAGGGAGGCTCCAACGCGCTCACCAAGGTCGATCAGGGCACCTGGATCCTTTCTGGCGCGAACACGTTCACCGGGCGCTTAACCATCGTCAACGGAACCGTGAAACTCGGCGCGGCGGGAACGCTCAATCCGCTGGTTCCGGTCTCATTTGCCTGCGCCACGGGGTGGTACTCCGTCGCGACCGCGACCCTCGACCTGAACGGCTATAACCAGACGGTCAGCCAGTTGAGCGGCAGCACCGCCCAGGCGGGGCTTACGAACGTCGTGACCAGCGCCGCTTCTGCTAACCTGACGGTCAGCCAAGCGGACGCGACGACGTTCGACGGGCGCCTGACCGGTGCGCTGGGCCTCGTCAAAACAGGCGCGGGCACGCTGACCTTGAGCAACAACCTGAGCGCCACCACGGGCTTCATCACGGTCAGCAACGGCACCCTGGTCGCCGCCCTTGCCAACAGTCTGGGCAACGGCACGAACGTCACCGTGGCCGGCGGCACGCTGGAGCTGAGGTCGGGGACGACGATCTCCGACTCGGCGACGCTGAGCATCGCAAGCGGCGCGCAGGTTGTGATCGGGGCCGGGCTGACCGAGACGGTGGACAATATTCAGACGGTGGCAAAGCAGGTGATGGCTGGAAGCGAAGAACTGAGTTCCAGTGCGGAGGAACTCTCTCAGGGTGCCAGTGAACAGTCCGCCGCGGTCGAGCAAGTGTCTGCATCGATGGAGCAAATGGCGGCCAATATCAGGCAGAATTCCGAGAATTCTCAACAGACCGAGAAGATGGCACTCAAAGCGGCCGATGACGGAAGGGAAGGAGGTACAGCGGTGGCC
>Ga0118677_10002342_pt2 | contig 11889 bp, 9 predicted proteins | sample AliMusrvi5mmetaG_FD_86154 | JGI IMG/M metagenome (GOLD analysis project Ga0118677, IMG submission 86154) | reverse complement strand
ATGGATGGGGCACCCGGCTTTTGTGGAATTGGCCCCCGGTCATCTCGGAGCGTATTTCGCCTTCGCGAGCGAGGGTGCTCCTGATAGAAGGGGCGGTTGGGGTTTGTGGTATCCCGCCCATTCCGCAAAAGACGCGGAATGGATGGGGCACCCGGCTTTTGTGGAATTTGCCCCCGGTCATCTCGGAGCGTATTTCGCCTTCGCGAGTGAGGGTGCTCCTGATAGAAGGGACGGTTGGGGTTTGTGGTATCCCACCCATTCCGCAAAAGACGCGGAATGGATGGGGCACCCGGCTTTTGTGGAATTGGCCCCCGGTCATCTCGGAGCGTATTTCGCCTTCGCGAGCGAGGGTGCTCCTGATAGAAGGGATGGTTGGGGTTTGTGGTATCCCACCCATTCCGCAAAAGACGCGGAATGGATGGGGCACCCGGCCGTGCCGAATACGTTTGCGGTTGAAGCTAGTTTGGCGCGGGGGCCAGGGGCAAGGTCTCAGGAATACTTGGCGAGCCGGAAACGCTGAAGGAGTTGAAGAACCGGATCACGTCCTGCTCGCGGCGCACGGAACTGGAAGGGAAGACCGCAGTGAGCATGTAGAGCCGCGGGCCGGTATAGATGAGGCGGGTGTCCATGATTCCGCCGCCGGCGTTGTGAGCCACGATGTCCCTCGCAGGAAAGCCACCCGGTGTAACGCGCGCTTCAGTTACAAGCGAGGTTTGGGTGCGCGCCAGAGCCTCGTCGCGGGCCATGTCGAGGGTGCGGTCCGGGGCGCGTCCGTTGGCCCGGACCACGGGGGGATTGTCTGCCCAGGCCACGGAGAAAGTGGTGTCGGACGAGGGGTTGGCAAAAATCATGTTTACCTGATCCGTTCCGCCGCTTTCGTTGTAGGCAGGGATCTGGATCTCTTTGACATCACTGGGCATTTCAACCTTGAAGCCGTCTTTGGGGCGGTTTATGGGAGCCCAACTGATGCGGGGGGGGCGGGAAGACAGCATTGGCAGGTCAGAACTCCGGCTGTCGCCGGGGTTGCGGGAGCCAACCAGTCCAAGCTCCTGGCGATGCAGATAGACGTAGACAATTCCCAGAAGCCCGAGTCCTGCAAGGACAATGTAGTGCCAGCGCTTCACTACTTACAGAGTGCCAACTCCTTACAAAATATGCAACTTGAATCTTGTCCTGGAGCGGATCAAGGGCCTTTGAGGGTTAACATTTCCAGCGCCTGGGGAGAAGTCTTCACGCCCCGGGAAAAAAGAGGGCAACCTTTTCATCGGGCCTGCATCCTACCTAGTAATCAGCAGAGGCTTCCCCGAAATACGCCCCATCCAAGCAAGGTACCCACTCCTTCTTGAAGGTCCTCACGGACCTCTTCTCAAAAATCCCCCCTGGACCCCCTCCCTCAATTGCCTCTGAAGCGGGCCCGCCGGAAGGCGGGCCCATTGTTTTTCGCGGCCAGGCGCACTTGGCATCCGGATAGAATCGGACTGTGAAGCCTCCCGCCTCCAAATCCAGCACCCATTCGGAAATCCACGAGATCGACGCTCTCTTTGAAAAGGCGGGCCTGGTGCGCAATCTGCGTGGAAAGGCTGCCGGGATTACCCGGCGCGTTCGCTTTGAGCGGTCTGCGCCGGAGGAGCTATCGCGGCGGTCGGCCGCTCCGCTGGCGGCCGGAAACGGCGTTCACTGGCTGGCGGCGCCCGGCTGGCAACAGTTTCCCTGGCTATGGCATGGCTTCAGCACCCGCCTGGGCGGCGTGAGCCGGGCATACTGCGCCGACGATGCGCCCGGCGAGTTAAATCTTGGCTTTACGGCCGCCGACAGCCGGGAGGTCGTGGCCAGGAATCGCCAGCTTCTGGCAGAAGCGGTAACCGGCGACCCGGCCACGCCGCTGCGCACCCTGCACCAGGTTCACTCCACCTTGATTCGCACCGGAGATGTGCCCCCGGGGTGCAAGGGCGATGGTTTGATGACCGATGAGCCGGGGGTGCTTTTGGGGGTACAGACTGCCGATTGCATTCCGGTGCTGGTGGCCGACCGCAAACGGCGCGCCGTGGCCGCCTTTCACGCGGGCTGGCGGGGCACCGTGGAGCGCATTGTGGAAGCGGGCATTGGGCGGATGAGACTCGAGTTCGGTTCCCGCCCGGAGGACCTGGTGGCGGCCATCGGCCCGGGAATCGGCCGATGCTGCTACGCGGTTGGCGAAGAGGTGCTTTCAAGCTTCGAGTCGCAGTTCGCTTACTCGATGGAGCTTTTTCGAGAGGTCTACGACGCGGATGTTGTGCGGGCCAAATACCCCATGCTTTTCCTGACCCAGAGGGCGCCAGGCCACTCGAACATCGGCCCCAGCCTGCACCTGGATCTTGTTGAAGCCAATCGCCGCCAGTTGGTGGCTGCAGGACTCAAGCCCAAAGCAATCAAGCTGGTGGGCGGCTGCACCTGCTGCCAGCCCGAACTGTTCTTTTCTCATCGCAACTCCCAGGGGCACGCCGGGCGGATGTTAAACGTGATCGGTATCCGGAATGCCGCCGCGCGAGCCTAGAAAATTGGCCCGTGCTTTTGATTGTTTTTGGGTGATAGGATTGTTGGCGGTCTCCCCCAGGAGCTTTGAGAAGGACGGCAAGCCATGGCGCGTACTGCGTCCGACAGGCGAACGCCTGCGCAGATCGATGACAGTCCGCATTGGCTGAGCCGCACCGCCGCGGTTGCGGCGGGCGCGCTTTTTCTCTCCTGGCCTGCTTTTTATAACCGCTTTCCCCTGCTTTATGGGGATTCGATGACCTATCTTGACGACGGTCCCACGGTGGCGCGGGCAGTTTTTCTGCATTCGTTTTCCGATTATTATGGGGTGCGGTCGTTCTTTTACAGCCTGGGAATTCTTCCCTGGCACTGGAACGTGTCTCCGTGGCCCATTGTGGGGATGCAGTGCCTGCTGGTTGCCTGGGTGGTTTGGCTGGTGGTGCGGTCCGTAGCGCCAAAGCACTGCATACCGAGCTACCTGGCAGTGGTTGCTTTCCTGAGCCTGCTGACGAGCGTGGGCTGGTATGCCTCGTTTATCATGCCGGACGTTCTGGGCCCGCTGCTTTATCTGTCGATCTACCTGCTGGTATTTGCGGAGGACACGCTGGGCCGGGCGGAGCGGCTGAGCTTGTACCCAATCGCGTGGTGGTCGGCAACGGCGCATGCAACTCACCTGTTGCTGGGCGCAGCGCTCTGTGTGTTGCTGGCGCTGATTGCTCTTTGGAGGCGCAGAAATTCTCCCGGACGCCTGCGGGCCGTGGGCGAGGCCGCCGCAGTTCTTGCTGTAGCGGCCGCTTCTCAAATGGCGCTGCACGGTTATCTCTACGGCAAGCCCACGTTGAACGGCGAGCGGCCTCCCTACCTGATGTCGCGGATGATATCGGACGGTCCAGGAAAGATGTACCTGGAGAAGAACTGCAATCATCTTCAATGGGCCATCTGCCGTGATATGAAGGGCTTAACAAGCGATTCAGATGATTTTCTCTGGAATGGGGATGGAATCTACCAGTCGGCTTCATTGCAGGGCAAAGCTCAACTCTTAAGCGAGGAGATGCCGCTGGTGAAGGCAACGCTTCGCACCTATCCGCGTGAGCAGTTGTCCGTGTCGGCGGCCAACTTCAGGCAGCAACTGTTCGCGTTTGGCCTCTACGGCTTTGACTCGAGCATCTGGATTCTGAAAGAGTTCGACCACGCCATTCCGGCGGCCAAGACAAGCTATATGAAGAGCCGGCAGGCAAATGACGCCCTACCCATGGAGGAGCTCACGGAAATCCAGTGGTGGACGGTTGTGGCGTCTTTGGCGGCCATTGCTGCGCTGGTTCCGCTGCTATGGCGGCGGCATTCTGCCCGGGTTGCCGGACTGGGACTGGTGGTTGCGTCGATGGTCGTCTTGAACGCCCTGGTGACCGGGGTGCTTTCGGTGGTGGATGATCGGTATGAGTGCCGCGTGATTTGGCTCGTGCCGCTGTTGGCAGGGATGCTGCTGCTGGATTGGCTGCATCAGCGGAAAACGGCGAAGGCGAAGTCCAGGGCCAGGTCAGCGCTGGAACAGGTTGTCGTGGCCGTATGAATGGGCAGACGAGGCTTGCTTGTCTGCGATAAAAAAATTCCGGTCCCACCCCAGGAACAGCGGGGCGGAGCCGCATGGAACAGGCCGGGGAAGCGGCGGGTTCAGGAGGCCTTGGCGGCCTCTTCCGGATTCACCAGGTCGCGCAGTTCTTTTGAAGGCTTGAAGTAAGGCACGCGCTTGGCTGGAACATCCACGCGCTCGCCGGTTTTGGGATTGCGCCCAATACGGGGATTACGTTGACGAATGCGGAATGACCCGAATCCACGAATCTCGATCTTGTCTCCGCTCTGTAGAGCCCCGATCACAGAGTCAAAAATGGTCTCGACGATAACCTCGCCGTCGCGACGGGTAAGATCGCCCAGCCGGGTCACCTTTTCCACCAGGTCTGCCTTTGTCATATCCTGTAGGCCTCCGCTCTCAGCATAACCGGATTCGGCAGAAAAAGTCGCGAAAAAGAAAAGTCCGCGGTGGATTTGAGCCTTTTGGCATCAGCAACATGGCTCGGCAATTTGCCCGATGGCGCCGGACCGAAGGACCAAGGTGGGAAACCGCCCGGCATTTGTCGGGTCAACAGTGCCCCGGGGGCGGTATGATGTCCTGTATTCTTCCCCAAGGAACCGGGTCAGAGGGAAACGGGGACCCGGAGAGGAAGCGTGAACGTGACGCAATACCCGAAGTACAGTATCGTGATTCCGGCTTTCAACGAGGCCGCACGTATCGGCAAGACGCTTGAGTCGGTAATTTCCTGCATTCGCGCACGCGGCTGGGCGGCGGAAGTGATTGTGGTGAACGACGGCTCAAAGGACGCGACTGCCGAAGTGGTGCAGGCATTTGCAGCAACTGCGCCTGAAGTTCGGATGATCGAGAATGCGGAGAATCGCGGCAAGGGCTACAGCGTGCGCGCCGGATTTTTGCAGGCTCTCGGGGATATTGCGATGTTCACCGATGCCGACTTGTCGGCGCCCATCGAAGAGGCTGAACGTCTGTTTGCCGCCATCTCAGAAGGCGCGGACATTGCCATCGGCTCGCGTTGGCTCAAGACCAGCCGCCAGACGCATCGCCAGCCGCTGTACCGCCAGTTTTTCGGCCGCTGCTTTAACCTTGTGATCCGCACCGTGATGGGGCTGGATTTTGCCGACACTCAATGCGGCTTCAAGGCTTTTACGCGCTCTGCTGCCCAGACCGTTTTCCAACTGACGACCATTGAGCGATGGGGCTTCGATCCCGAGATTCTTTTCATCGGCCTCAAGCGCGGCTTCTGGATTATCGAGGTGCCGGTGAGCTGGGCTCACGATTCGCGCTCGCGCCTGAGCTACATCAAGGACGGCATGAAGATGCTGGAAGAGCTGGCCATCATTCGCTGGCGCGCCTTCAGGGGCCTCTACGGCAAACAGGTGGAGCACATTCACCGGGCTGCGCTGTAACTCCCAGACAGCATTATTTCGATCGTAGATATTGAGAGAAGTGGTATCCCAGGTCTCAAAATCGAGACCTGGGGCACCCGTCACCTGCGGCGCGAGAAATCGATTCGGATTGCGGAAAGTCCTTTGCGAAATCGGGCTTGGTTGAGCGCGGACGGGGACGTCCGCGCTACAGCCGGCCGGGAGGCAAGCGCTACCTGGGCGGTTGCGGCGCTATGGACTTCAGCGACTTGTGAGAAATGCGGGCCAAGGCCGACATCGATCATCATGTCCTGTGACATCGATCATGGTCCCTTGTGGCGCGGCTAAAGCCGCGCCCTTTCGATGCCTCCGGATTTCGCCGCTGGAAACTACTCTTACGCATGGCGCCAAGCCGCATGCTTACGGGTTGACGGTGATGGGAATCTCGTTGGCGGCCAGGTTGCTGCCGAGGACGATGAGCTTGCCGTGGGCGGGCGCGGCGAGTTTTTCAGGGAATGCGAGTTCGAGCGAGACCTGTTTGGATTCGCCCGGCATCATGTCAAAAAAGTTGTCGCCATAAAGCTGCATGTAAGGCTGCGGCCCATCCCACACAATGCGCAGACGGACGAGGCGGGCGTAGTTTTTGCCGTTTTCAATTGTGATGGCTAGCGTGGATGCGTTGCCGCCGGCTGCCTTGGCGGCGGGTGCGGCGACTTGCACCGTGGCAGCAGGCTGCTCTTTGAGAGTTTGGAAGAGCGGCTTCTGGCGGGCGGCGAGAAGGTCAGTGAATTTCGCGGTTGGCTGAGCGCCTGTGGCGGCAGCCAGGACCTGGCCGAAGATGCCGAAGTAAGCGCGGGTGACAGGCAGGTTGTCAAACTGCTCGTCGAGGAAGTCGTCGCCGGGTGCATCCCAAATTGGCGTGAAGCCGGTGAAGGCGACCGTGCGGCCCTGACCATATTGCCCGACGGCAACAAGTGGGTGGCCCTCGATGGTAAGGACGACTTTTCCCTGCGGCTTTTCATCGACCCAGTTGTAACCGATGAGACCGTAATCGTTGAGGCCGAAGTCGGACCATGCGGGATCGACGGACTCGATGTCGCGAATGGTCTGCTGGGCAATGGGGAGAGCCTGGCCGGCCGCGTAGGCGGGATAGATGGGGTCTTCACTGGCAGTGCGGAGCGTGACCGGCAGCAGTTCAGCGATGCGGGTGAGGTCGAGGCAGGCGGTGACCGCTTCTCCACCGTGATAAGAGGCGTTGCCGCCGGAGTGGATGAAGCCAACTCCCTGGCGCACGGCTTCAGCTAGTCCGTCGCCCATGGCCGGATCGACGAGTTTCCAGAAGAAATCGACGGGAGCAAGCCAGACGACGTCGTAACGGGCGCGGATGGAGGCCGCATTCTTGAGCTCGGCCAGGCGATCAAAGGATTCTTCGTTGATGATGTCGACACTTGAACCGAAGGCGCGAAGGATGGAGGCGATGGGCTGATCGAACTTGTTCCAACCGATGAGGAGTACGCGCGGCGCCTTTGCAAAGGCGCGCGGAGTGACCTTGAGAAAGATGGTGTTGGTGGCTGAAACGGCGCCGCCTTTTTCAGTGGCGCGGCCGCGGAGAATGTAGACGCCGGGCTTCTCAGGCGTGACCCAGTCGACCATGCCGACTTGACTGGCGGAATCCTCTTTCGACTCGGCGTCAAAAGATTTGGCCAACACGACTTCGCCTGCCGGAGTGAGGATTTCAGTGGTGATGGAGAGGGGGATGGTCTTGCGGTAATCGCTGGCCACCCAGACGGGAATCTGGAGGTGCTTGCCGGAGGGCTGCGACTCGAGTTCGGGCTCGAAGTTGAAGCTGATGGCGAGCGGGGTCTGCGCGCGCTTGTAGAAGTAGTAATTCATCTTGGGGATGCCGTTGCTATCGACCATGCCGAACTGCACGCCGGGATAGATGTCGCGATAGGCCCAGGTGCGGATGCCGTTGATGGGCGCGTGCATCTTGCGGCGGAAGGCATCGGTGGCGTAGCCGAGCGTGAAGGCGTGCTGCAGTTGCAGGTCGTCAACGAGTTCCTGCGCATTGGCGGGATTCTGGTCGATGTAGGTGTGGACTTCGCGGAACATGTTAAAGACGCCGAAGCCAGTGTCGTTGTACTCCCAGGCGTTCCAGAACTTGTAGGCCTCGAGGTCGACGGGCATGTTGTAAATGCGGCGTAGATTTTTTTCGGACCACATCTGTTCGGGTGTCAGGGCCTCAAGCCAGGTTTCGATATTGGGCGGCGAGATTTCGCCGTACTCGGAGATGAGCTGGGGCTGGAAGTGCTGATAGAAGCGATAATTCGCATTCCAGGTATGCGCTTCGCCCAGGTCGCACAAGCTGGGGTGATAGATGGTGTCAGGAGAAAGCGGGCGGACGACTTTTTCCATTTCGGCGATGAAGTAGTCGTAGCCCTCCTGGGGGCCGGCCCATTTTCCGCCGGTTCGGGCTTCGGCGAGGGGACTCCATTGAATGACAGAGGGGTGGTTGCGGATGGCGAGCACCATGCCTCGGACCTGCTCGCGCGAATTTTCGATGAAGGGCTCGCGGCGGGGATTGCCTTTCTCGACCGATTGGTACGGGCCGAATTGCGTGAAGGGCATCTGGACGAAGATGAGCAGGCCCAACTGGTCGCACTCGTCATAAAATTCGTCGCGCTCCATCATCTGGGTGACGAGATGGTTGGCGTAGGAGGCGCGAAGTTCTTTGAGGTCGCGCTCGTAGGTTTGGCGGTTGGCGCGGGAGGCGTAGTAGTCAACCATGGGGTACCAGACGCCGCGGATAAAGATGCGCTTGCCGTTGAGGCGGTAGCTGAGGTCCTGGTCGCGGCTGATGGTGCGTATGCCGAAGGTGAGCGTTGCGGTATTGCCGGCGCCACCGGCAGCTGGCGAGAGTTTTGCAGTTGCGTTGTAGAGGTCTTGGGCGCCCAGATCCCAAGTCCACCAGAGATGCGGATTGCGGACGACGATCTCCTGAGTGAAGGGGTTGTCGCCTGGCTTGACGGAGAGCGAGATGGTGGGGACGTGGGTGGTTTCGCCGGTGAAGTTTTGAGGAGCGAGGTCGATGTCGATCTTGGCATCGCCCTGGCCGTCGCGGAAGTTTTTCGCGTTGCCGGTGACTTCAAGAGTGGCGGTTCCGTCGGAGTTGAGGGTCTTGGTGTAGACGTGGAGGTCCGCCAGGACGACAGGCTCGGAGACGAGCAACTTGACGTCTTTAACGATACCCATGGTCATGGAGTTGTTGCCATAGACGGGAATGCCGCCCCAACTGCCGCCAAGGAAGTATGGCGGCTTGTCGAAGTTGGGCGAGGCGCCACCGTCGACTTCAAGCATGAAGCTGGACTTGACGTATTCGGCGAGGCCCCGGCCTGCAGGCAGCCACGGGCAGGTGACCTTGATGACGAGGATGTTGTCGGCGCCGGGCTTGATGTGGCGGGTGACGTCGAGGGTGAAGCCCTGGGCCGCGCCTTCGTGGTCGCCGACTTTTTCGCCGTTAACCCAGACGGTGGAGAAGTAGTCGACGCCGTCAAATTGTAGGCGGAGGAGTTTGCCTGCGGCCTGCGCGGGAACCTTGAATGTTTTGCGGTACCACCACTCCTGCTTGTTGATGAGGTTCAAGGCCTTCGATTGCAGGAAGAGGTCTTTGCCCTTGAGGCCAGTTTGTAGTTGCACCTCGCCGGGAACCAGCACGGTTTTGAATGCGCTGTCGTCAAAGCCCGGCTTGAACGCGCTGCGCGATTCGCCTTCGCCCATTGGAAAGGAGCCGAGTTTCCAAGCGGAGTCGCTCAACAACGTCTCGACGCTCCTGGGCGGCATGTTGGCAGCGGCTGCCGGCTGGCCGGCAAACAGGAGTCCGGAAGAAAGACACATCAGCATTGCGCATGTGATCGTGCCAACGCCGCGCCTAGCCTGACGCATTTTGAATCGCGCAGCGGGGATCGCAGAGCCTGTCTCCGCCGGTTCCAGAATTGTCGACCTCATTTTCAATCTCCTTGCAAAGTGCGGTAATACGCTTATCTCGCTCGAATAGGCAGCGCAATAAGTAGCGCCAGCCAGCCGCCAAGAAGGATAGACGCACAGGAGGTGGTTGCAAAGGAAAAGAAACATCTGGGTAAGATTTCGCTGGTCGAAACCTGAAATGAGGCTAGCGGAGGCGAACCCATTGTCAACCGAGGGGTTCGCATTGGAGTGGTTCGCAGGCGGCGGGCATAGCTTGGCTACGGGGCGTTTCGCACCACAGAACGAAACATCGGCGAGCCGGGATGGCGCGAACCGCGATCACCAGCAGCAGAAGAATGGTGGAATGCCTTAGCAGACGTGCACGCACTCGATTCCAAGCAATGCAGCCAGCTTGGCGAGTTGCGCGTGCCTGTATCCGATCCCAATGGCGCAGTGATGGGCCGCGGCCTGGCGGCTCCACTCTTGCATGAAGGCGCGCGCGCCGATGGGGAAGCGGTAGCGGCTGTTGGTGTTGCCGATTTCGAGAATCGGGCCGGGCACGGATTCGCCCTCGGCAACCACCAGCTTGAGCGAGCCTTTGCCGTCTTCGGCGACGGATAGGAGCGTCACCGGGCCGTGCTTCACAGACATTTCAATCGAGAGGCCGCAGCCGACTTTGCCGTGGTAAACGCCGAGCGGGCGCACCTTGGGCTTGCCTGCGGCGATGGCGATGTGGCCGGGACCGTCGTGGCCCAGCAGGACGACGTCGTCGGCATAGTCCGCGGCATAGAACTCGCTGAAGGAGCCGCCCGCGCCCAGCGAGTCCATGATTTTCATGGCCTGTACATTTTTGATTTCGAGTTCACCGGCCACCGGAATGCCGCGCGCGGTGAGCAGGCTGTTGCCCACGATGATGGAACTGAGCGTGTCTTCGTTTTCGGCGATTCCCGAGCCTTTGTAGTAATAGGCCAGGGAGCCCAGTTGATGCTGCTCTACGAGCCGGTCCAGAGCCAGCGAGGTGCGTGCGGCGCGGTCCAACTCGGGCTCGGGGCAATCCGGCTGAACGTCGAACGACTCCTGAATCAGCGCTACGCGGCCGGCAATTGCATCGGCGGTAATCTCGCGGCGCAGCGCGGAGAGCTCGTCGACCTCGACGATTTCGATGTGGGTGCCAATGATCTTGGCCTGCAGCGTGAGGTCGGAATAGATGTCGAGCATGCCGCTGTAGTAGTGGCCCATGACGCCCATGCGGTTGTGTTCCATGGCATGCGCTGTGCGCGAGGCGGCCAGCCAATCGGCAATCTCGGCCCAAGCCGAGTCGGACTCGTCGAGCATGCCAGTCACCTGGTGAAAGGCGATGCCGCAGCGGTTGAAGGCGTTTGAGATCTCGGGTACCGAGCAGGCCTGGCAATGCGCGAGCCACTCGCCGGTCATGGCGGTGCGGTCTTTCATTTGGTTGAAGGCCGCGTAATCGATGGCCGCTTCAGGTGACAGATTCAGCACGATCACCGGCGCTTTGGCGCGACGAACGACCGGCAGGATTGTGGAGGAGAGCGCATAGGTGGCCACGTGCAGAAAGATGAGGTCGACGTCGCCCTGGCGGAAGGCATGGCCCGCGGCTTTGGCCTTCTCCGGGCGGTCGATGAGGCCAAGGTTGACCACCTCCGCGCCTGAAGCTTCAAGGCGGGCGGCGATGCTGCGGTTGTAGCCCTCAAGGCGCTCTTTGAGGCCGGCGAACTGGGCCCAATAGGCGTCGAGGCCGGCGCTGAACAGGCCCACGCGGTGGCGCTGACTTACGGTTGCCAAATCTATGTCTGTCATCTCAGGTAAGAACGATACGCTGCGGCGCGGCTGGTTGGGAACTGGGCGATCACTGTATGCTTTGACCGAGAAAGGAGGGAATATCGCGCGCGCCCTGGGTTACGGCCACAATTTCGATCAACTCCAATTGAACGCGGTAGAGAACCAGGTATGCTCCAACCGGCCAGAAAAGAAGAGGGTGAGCGGTGAGGTCCTCCCGCTTATGCCCCAATCCAGGATTGCGCACCAGAGACTCAAAAGCTTCAAAGAGCTTCTCAACCCAGCGGTCGGCTGCATCGAGATTGTCCTGGGCGATGTACTCCCAGATTTCGTTCAGGTCTAGCTCTGCCCCTTTGCTGAGAACGTACTCTTTCACGCGCGCAGTTTTCTCCGCTCGCGAGACTTCTGTTCAATCCGCGCTCGCACGGCTTTCGGCTGAATGCGCTCGCCCCGGTCCAGTGAGGCCAGCCTGGCCCCCAGCTCCTGATTAAATGCGGCAAGCTGTGCCTCACGCGCCCGCTCGTGATCTTCCAGCAAGCGCAAGGCTTCGCGAACGACCTCGCTAGCCGAGTTGTAGCGGCCGGATGCAACCTTGCCAGCGACAAATTTGTCCAATTCGGGAGTCAGGGAAACATTCATGGGGAAAATCTCCTCATTCGATGC
>Ga0118677_10013265_pt1 | contig 11891 bp, 10 predicted proteins | sample AliMusrvi5mmetaG_FD_86154 | JGI IMG/M metagenome (GOLD analysis project Ga0118677, IMG submission 86154) | reverse complement strand
TGTCTATTTTCCATAGTTTAAAAATTTAATAATTAAAATCCCATGCCTCCAGCACTAAACCCTTAGTGGGCTTAGGCTGGCTACATCTTAGGAATTATGATTCCTGTTTTTCGTTAAACGTAATGTAACGGAAATCTCCGCTGTGGCTTTCCGAAAGATTAAACTTCTTATAATCACCAAAAGCACGAAGCCAAAAAGTGAAGTCCCTCTGTTTCAGCTTTCCAGAATATTCCGGGTAAGCCTTCACAAAATTGTCGTAAAGCTTCTTTTTATCGTACTGAATTTCCGTAGTTATTTTAATTTCAGCCCATTCCACGAATTCCTCATTTGTTCGATTGATCATCTTGGTGAGATTTAGATTTATCGGTTTGGCTTGAACCAGCCCCTCGTTTAAATATATTTGAACACAACCCATCATGGTATTATAGAAATAGTTCCATTCTAATTCTGACCAGTCGTCAAAGAAATTTTTACCAAATTTTTCTCTCGGGGAATAATCCGCACAATAGGTTGTCGAAACTTCAAATTCAAATTTTCTTCTTTTGTGGGAGCTACTATCTCCGTTTACAGCGTAATTTGTGGTAATCGCAACTTTAGGGGACTTTTCGTGTGGAATATGTACATGATCTTTATATTTCCGCCTTATATACATTCCTCCGCTCATCAAGGTAAATATCTGTTCAAAGTCGAACTCCTTTTTAACATCATCGAATAGGAGTATTTCAGAATCCAATCCGACAGATGACAAAGCAAACCACTCAGCTTGATCATACTTTTTACCGTCAATAGTTGCCAAATTGCGTATTTTGCCTATGGAATTAATTAAAAGCGATTTCCCAGAGCCGCCATTTGGCATACCATTGACATATATATCCATCAGAATTACAGCCTGATTGGTGTTCCCGTCTTTATATCGGTGAAGGAGATAACCCACCGCTGATTTTAGAGATTTGAGTCTGGCAGCTGAATTGGTAACATCTCTAACTATGGTTAAATCATACAAAAATGAATGGAAATTACATTTTGTACCAAGGTCATCAGTTGAGACAGGAACAAAATCAATATTTATGATGTTGTTTTCCCATACATATCGGTCAAATTCATCATAATTATGAACAGATACTGACTGATCGGTTACTTTCACAACACCATTTCTGAAAAAGAAATAGCAAGTATCTTTTGTGTCGGAAATAAATTCCAAATTTAGTATCGGAAGTAGCTTAAGATTCTTATCACCAAACAATGAGGTACTTTTGTGGAGCGAATCTAAAACAGGTCCGGGATCACCTTCTTCTGCAAAATAATCCTGAATGTACTTATTGACCGTTTCAAGTAAATATCCAATATTAACTTCAGAGATTATATTGCGGCTTCTTTTTATTAATATGTTCTCACTATTCTTTAACCGCTTATTGTCATGGAAATACTTGCCAAACCCACAAAAAACCAAAAATCGATATAAAAGGTGGGGAATTATATGACCAGCACCATCCCAATAGACCATCCGTTCCTCATTACTAGTATTTTCCATGGCTCAATTCTTCCTTATTTTAATAAAATTTTTACGGCTTTCAGGGCTATAATAAACTAATCCACCACGTTTGTAATATTCTAATCCTTGTTGCCTGTAATTGGCGGCTGTCCGTTTACTTATTCTCCACTCCCGAACAAGTGTTGCATTATCCCATTCTTTATCAGGATCTTTCGATCCATTATTTAATTTCTCGAAATGTTCCTCAATCATAGTGACTCTTCTGGAAAGCTCCTTCAACTGAAATCCATAATCCAGATTAACCATTTTTTACCTCCTTTCTATAGGTTCTTCCTGATTCCAATGCTGAAACAATTTCATCCTCCCTGTAAAACCAGCTTGCCCCAAGTCTGTACGCTTTAATCACACCATTAATCCTCATTGTTTGTAATGTACTGTCAGAGATTCCGAGCATCAGCCTCACGTCTTTGCTACGGAGCCATCTAATTGGCCCAAAATCATTCTTTTCCACCTTTGTTAACGGCTGGTGATCGCCATTTAAATAATTTTTCATATCTATATTTATTTTCTAATGGCAAGATATAATACGAAAAACACAGGCGAATATTCACCTGTGTTTATAGAATTACATTATCTGTATATGGCAGATATTCAGAGTCGTAAATAGGCAATAAAATTGTAGATTATTTTTTGACTTGCCATTTCACCTGAGAGTGAAAAAGGCTCTAACCTAATATGCCGATAATCGTATCAAGGGGAGCCGTATTAGTAGGTAATTGCACACCATCGAAATCTATATGGGAGAATTCTAATCCATTCTTGTCTGTGAAAACGTATGCGATCGAATATGGTCTATGCCTTTTGGGATCTACAATATACCCCTTCTTTATTAATTGAGTTATAATGTATGATAAATCTTGTTTAAAACCCAACCATCTAACTTTTGTAGGTGAGGGGATATTATGAAAATAATCGAATAGTAATTTTTGGCTTGCCTGCGGGATGTATTTCTTTTCAATTAATTCCCAAATAAATGAGTTGATATATTCTTCGGGATTATCCCCATTCCCAATTTTTGCGTAATCAAACATAAAGTACTTATATTGATACTTAGTTCCATATGGATTGGTTTTAAAACTCTTACACTCATTAGTAATATTTACCAGCATCCTCTTTATTAATTTCTCTTGATAAGAGAAATAGGCAGAAATCTTTTCAAGTGTTCGAAAAGGAATATTGGCATATTTATCCGGTGTTAAAACAATGACTTTTGGCCTAATGTTTTGAAAAACATTGCCTTCATCGTTAATTTCTTCTACAAATTCATCTTCATCTTGACTGTAGTATTTTACGATTAAATCCTTCCTAATCTTAACATCTAATTCACCTATCTTTTCCAAAGTGAATTTTTTTATTAAATCGGTTAAAGAAGCTTTCGCATCAGTGAAATAGAAATCAATATTGAAATCATTTGTTAGTCTATTGATAATTTGCTCATTAGAGTATGTTTGAAATAATTCTTTTATCTGGATTGGCTCTATGTCAAATTTAATTTGAGCCCATGATATATGCTGAAAATCTACTAAATATCCCTCATCTACCATTAAAATTTCTTGTTCCTGATCAATCAAGAAAGCAACAGGGGTTTGCTTCAGTGAGAAGATCAAATTGTCAATATTTGTTCTAGAAATTGGCATTTTCGATAAACTTTACCGAAAAATACAAATTTCAATGAACTTTTCTTACAAGACAGCAATTTTGATCGGGATTTGTTTAACCCATCTTCTGTTTGAGTAGCATTGCTGTATTTCCAAGTTTGGACTCCAATTCCTCCATGTCCTTTGAAATTTTGGTGTCGACTACTTTTGAATAGATCTGAGTGGTTTTGATTGAGGTGTGCCCAAGCATCTTGCTGACAGTCTCAATTGGGACTCCATTGGTGAGGGTAACAGTAGTCGCGAATGTATGCCGACCCAGATGCATTGTGATATTTTTATTGATTTCACAGACCGTTGCAATTTCTGAAAGGTAGGTGTTCAGCTTTTGGTTACTAATTACAGGTAAGAGCATATTATTAACCTGGCATTCTGGATCCTCTTTATACCTATCTATTATAGCCTGAGCCAGAGGAAGGATTGGAACGCTTGCCCGAACGCCTGTTTTTTCACGCTCATAAATTACCCAATTCTTCCCGTCAATGCCTTTAGTAATGCTTTCCTGTGTCAGTGCAAATAAGTCTGAATAGGAAAGACCAGTATAGCAAACGAACAAAAATACGTCTTTCACTCTATCCAACCGTTTAAGTCTGAATACATGTGTTTCAATTTTGCTGAGTTCCTCCTGTGTCAATGAATCTCTGGAGAACTGTTTAAACGCAGTTTGATGAAGGATGAATGGGTCCTTATCTATGTAACCCAGCTGTTGTGCAAAGTGAACCACCTTTTTTAATTGCTTCAGGTGCTTCATGATGGTATTGTGCTCAATAGCATATTTCGTCTTCAGATAAATCTCAAAGCGACGAATGAAGAGAACATCAAGCCTGGAGAGGTCAATATCATTTTCTCCATACTCTTCAACAATAAAAACTTTCATTCTTGCCAGTGTCGTTTTGTATTGATTAATTGTACTTTCAGAATACTTTGTTCCTTTTTCAAGCTCAATCAGCCTGTTGTTCGTTTCAAAGATTGTTACCAGAGAATATTTTTTTTGATGTTTTCCAATCAGTATATCATGCAATATCTCAGCTGATATTTCTACCCCCTGATCATTCAGAGTATTGTAGCAGTGCTTGATACTGTTTTCCAGTTGATCAAGGTGGTTGTTTAAAGCCTTGGATTCTTCTGATCTGCCTTTAGCTCTCTGTGAATTATTGTCCCATTTGGTAAGTTCAATCTTTCTGTTGGCAGACAATTCGCTGCGTTCACCATTGACTGTAATACGTAAGTAAATAGGAATCAATCCTTTCTTGTCTTCTTTTGCTCGCTTGATGTAGAATAAGATGCTCAGATCGTACTTCATTGCTTAAAAATTAAATAGTGATACTAATTTTCTTGGTTTCAAGAAAGTTATGAAGTGAGAAATGATGTAGTATGTGTTTAATAAACAGATAGATCCAATGATTCTGGTGACCTATATTGAAAAACAAAAAATGGTCTCGAATAGGTCACCTATCACTGATCCTTTCATGGCATCCTGACGAGTCTGACAATAAAAAAACGCCTGAAATCGAGTGACTTCAAGCGTTAATATTCTGTTTTTCAATACTTTAGCTCCTCAGGTAGGACTTGAACCTACGACCTACGGATTAACAGTCCGCCGCTCTAACCAACTGAGCTACTAAGGAGTTTATTTGCTTCAGTTAATTTCCTAAAGCGTTGCAAAAATAACACCTTTTTCATAAAATGGAAATATATTTGCACAAATTCAATGAAATAAAAAAGTACAATGGGCTATTCGAAGATACTTGGGATTGGAAATGCATTGGTCGATATCGTCGCCATGCTGGAGGATGATCAGATTATCAGGTCGTTGAATCTTCCAAGAGGGAGCATGACCTTGGTCGACAGAGAGATGTCGGACCGGGTTCAGCAGGAGATTGAGGGCGAAAAAAGGTTGCTCGTAACGGGTGGTTCGGTGGCCAATGCCATCAATGGCATTGCCAATCTGGGAGTTCCCTGCGCTTTTCTCGGTACCGTTGGCCGGGATGAACTCGGAAAACTGTTTGAAGACGAACAAAAGAACCAGGGTATTCTGCCTTTGCTGATTCATTCCGATCTCCCTACCGGTCGGGCAGTGGGCCTGGTGGAACCGGATGGGGAACGGACCTTCGCTACCTACCTGGGTGCCGCCTCTGCACTTAGTCCCGACCACCTCACCGCCGATCGACTACAAGGATTCGACATCTTTTTCATTGAAGGATACCTGGTTTACAACGAGGCCCTGATCCTGGCGGCTGCTGTTGCCGCGAAGGAGGCAGGTCTCCTCATCGCGCTCGACTTGGCCAGTTACAATGTGGTGGCTGAAAACAGGGAGCTCTTGAATGAATTGGTCGACAATTATGTGGACATTGTTTTCGCCAACGAAGAGGAGGCAAAGGCCTTTACCGGCATGGAACCACTCGAAGCTCTGGAGAACCTGGCCGGCCGATGCGACATCGCAGTGGTAAAGGTAGGGAAGGAGGGTGCTTATGTTCAGCAAGGTACTGTCCGGCACAAGGTACCTGCCGCCGGCGACCTGGTAGTAGATACCACCGGAGCCGGAGACTTCTTTGCGGCTGGGTTCCTTTCCGGACTCGCAAAGGGTTATGATCTTCAGAAAAGTGGCAAACTTGGGGCATTGCTTGCCTCCAGGGTCATCCGGGTACCGGGGGCGAAGCTGGCAGCTGAGGAGTGGATCACGATCAGAAGTGCGGAAGAGACACTGTAGGAATTTTGGAATTTGAATATTCGATTTAGGATTGCTCCAGATCGAGATTCAATCTGTTTCAAAGAAGTTTGGTGCTGAGCGTAAAATGAGATCTTTGAAATCAAACCAATTGCCCGGATCTCCGGAGTTCAACAATCGAAAATCGAAAATTTTCATTAAAAGTCACTCTGTAAATATTTGAAATCGTTATGGCAAAAGTTAATTGGAAACCAGGCAACATGATCTATCCGCTTCCTGCGGCATTGATCAGCTGTGGTTCCACTCCCGACGAATACAACCTGATCACGGTTTCCTGGATCGGAACTATCTGCTCCGATCCGCCAATGTGCTACATCTCCGTAAGGCCCAACCGGCACTCTTCCGCGATCCTCAAGAGAAGGGGTGAGTTCGTCATTAACCTCACCACTTCCGCGATGGCGGAGGTAACAGACTGGTGTGGCGTTAAATCGGGCAGGGATTTCGATAAGTTCAAGGAGTGCGGATTGACGCCGCTGCCTGCAACAGTGGTAAAATGCCCGATCGTGGCAGAATCCCCCCTCAGCATTGAATGCCGGGTAGTGGAGGTGAAGGAACTGGGCACCCACGACATGTTTATTGCCAACGTAGTAAATATCGTTGCCGACGACACCTACATTCATCCTGAAACAGGTGCGATGAGTCTCGAAAGGGCTGGCTTGATGGCCTATTCCCACGGAAATTATTACGAACTTGGCAACAAAATCGGAAAATTTGGGTGGAGCGTGATGAAGGAGAAAACAAAAAAAAGGCTAAAGGCTGACGGATAAAGTCAAAAGTAAAAAGGCAAAAGTGGATTTTTTGTAGGATATTTAGAATAGGGCGATATAAAGAAATACTATTAGGTAGTATGAGAAGTTTAGTAATAGTCGGGACGCTGATCCTGGCAGGTTTAATTTTTACCAATATGAAGAATGAGAATAAGGCGATGAATCCGCTATTGATGGAATGGAAAACGGTGCACCAGACTCCCCCGTTTCAGGAGATTCGGCACGAGCATTTTATCCCTGCCATCGACCAGCTCATGGCTGATGCAAAATCGGAAGTGAATGCAGTCATCGACAATCCTGCTGCTCCCACTTTTGAAAATACCATCCAGGCCTTGGAGGTTTCGGGGAAACGGCTTTCCAGGGCTACGACCATTCTTTTCAACCTGAACTCTGCCGAAACAGATGATACCATCCAGGCGATTACCCGGGAGGTTTCGCCTAAATTGTCTGAATACCACAATTATGTTTCGCTAAACAGCAAACTCTTTCAAAGGGTGAAGGCCGTTTACAACCAGAAAGATCAGCTTAAACTGTCGTCCGAGGAGCTCAGACTATTGGAAGACAGCTACAAGGGGTTTGTCAGAAGCGGTGCCAACCTCGAAGGTGCTGCCCGGGATCGATTCGCAGAGATCAACACCGAACTGGCCAGGCAATCCCTGATTTTTGGAGAAAATGTACTCGCCGAAACCAATGCCTACCAACTGATTGTTGCAGATAAAAAGGATCTGGCAGGCTTGCCGGAGAGCGAGGTTGAGGCTGCATCCCACCTGGCCAAGGCCAAAAAAAAGGAGGGTTGGATGTTCAACCTGCAGGTCCCTGGGTACATTGCCTTCCTGAAATATGCAGACAACAGAAAATTAAGGGAAGAATTATACAAGGCATACAACTCCCGCGCCTTCCACAGCAATGGAAACAACAACGAGGAGGTCATTCGCAAAATAGTAAACCTTAGACTGGAACGCGCTAAATTGCTGGGTTACCCCAACCATGCCGCATTCGTTCTGGAGGAGCGGATGGCCGAGACTCCTGAAAAAGTAAATGCATTTCTGCAACAGCTGCACGAAGCCTCCCGTCCATTTGCCCAAAAAGATATGGAAGAGGTGAAGGCATTTGCAAAATCCCGCGGATTCAGTGAAACACTGGAGCGTTGGGATTGGAGTTATTGGTCGGAGAAATTAAAAAATGAGCGCTACGGTTTTGACGAACAGGCCGTGAAACCCTATTTCAAACTGGAAAATGTCATTGGCGGCGTTTTTGAGCTAGCCCACCGGCTTTATGGCATCACTTTCAAAGAGAGCAAGGATATGCAGGTCTATCATCCGGATGTAAAAGCCTATGAGGTTTTCGACAAGGATGGATCCTTCCTTGCCGTGTTGTACCTCGACTTTTTCCCCAGAGAAGGGAAAAGAGGTGGTGCCTGGATGACAGAGTACCGTGGTCAAAGCAATTTGGAAGGTGATAACATCCGACCTGTCGTCTCTATCGTTACCAATTTCACCAAGCCAACGGACAGCAAACCTTCGCTCCTCACTTTTTACGAGGTAAGCACCTTTCTGCACGAATTTGGTCATGGATTGCACGGAATGTTTGCCAATACAAGGTATGAAGGCCTGTCGGGAACTGCCGTCTACAGGGATTTTGTAGAGTTGCCCTCGCAGATTATGGAAAATTTCGCAGTCGAAAAAGATTTTCTGGACCTATTTGCGGTCCATTACCAGACTGGAGAAAAAATATCTGCGGAGTTGGTTGACAGACTTATCAAATCCAAAAATTTTCAGTCCGGCACCCAGAGTGAGCGCCAGCTCAGTTTTGGCATGAACGACATGGCCTGGCACTCCATTGTAAAACCCGAGACCGGAAGTGTCGTCGATTTTGAAAGGAAGGCCTTTGCTGCTACAGATCTTTTCCCGCCGTTGGATGGATATTGCGTGAGCACCTCTTTTTCGCATATTTTTGCCGGAGGTTATGCGGCAGGATATTATGGCTACAAATGGGCGGAGGTACTTGATGCGGATGCTTTTTCACTCTTCCGAAAAAACGGTATTTTCGACAAAAATACTGCCGAATCGTTTCGCAGGAACATTCTTGAGAAGGGAGGTACCGCTCATCCGATGCTACTTTACAAGGCTTTCCGTGGACAGGAGCCTTCCGTTGTTCCCTTGCTGGAACGGGAGGGGATGGTGAGAGGAAATGTAAAGTGAAAAATGGAGGATGAGGAATTTAAAGCATCATTCTGGTTGAGATATAGGTTAGGTTTTAAGTGTTCTGCAATTCATTTTAATAATTGATATGGCCGGAAAATCCCTGAAGAAGTTTATCTATTTCTCGATAGTTGCTGCCGTCGTAACCATCGCACTGAAAGGCATCTCCTTTCTGCTTACGGGCTCTGTCGGCTTGTTGTCTGAGGCTCTTGAATCGTGCGTAAACCTCGTTGCTGCCCTGGTGGCCCTGGTGGTCCTGTCGATTGCAGAGAAACCAGCAGATGCCGAGCATGCATTTGGTCATTCCAAGGCTGAATATTTCTCGAGTGCCATCGAGGGAGGACTGATCATTGCAGCCGCATGCAGCATTGTATGGAGTGCCTATCCCCGGCTGTTGCATCCCCAACCTTTGGAGAATGTGGGCTTCGGTCTGCTGATCTCGTTGTCAGCCTCCCTGATCAACCTGGTGATGGGACTGGTTTTGCTGCACCAGGGGAAACGGCATCATTCGGTTACGCTGACTGCCGACGGAAAGCACCTGATGACAGATGTCTGGACTTCGGTAGGAGTGGTAGTGGCGATTGGACTGGTGAAAGTAACGGGGATACTAATTTTGGACCCGATTATCGCGATGCTGGTGGCGCTAAATATTATCTGGACCGGTTACCGGTTGATGGTCCAGTCGGCGAGAGGGTTGATCGATACGGCTATTCCCAACGAAGAGCGGCAGGAGGTGGAGCTGATTTTTGATCACTTCCGCGAAAGCGGGATCGAATTTCACTCGCTGATGACCCGTCAGGCTGGGCAACGCAAATTCATTTCCGTACACATCCTGGTCCCCGGCGAGTGGACGGTTCAGCGCGGGCACGATTTGCTCGAGGTCATTGAGGGCAAGGTTCGGGATAATTTCAAATTTCCGGTGACAGTTTTTACCCATCTGGAACCGGTTGAGGATCCCGTTTCCCACAACGATATTGGGATCGACAGGTTGTAAACGGGTTCGGGTATTTTTTTCTATTTTTGCACAACACAAAATGCGTTACCATGTTAGAGCGGATCAAGGAACTCCAGAAGGAGATTGAGGAGCGGATTGTCAAATCGGCAGAAGAACTGGAGGAGGTGAGAATCAAATATCTCAGCAAAAAAGGTGAGATTTCCAGGTTGATGGATGATTTCAGAAATGTTTCTGCCGACCAGAAAAAGGAGATTGGTGCGGCCATCAATACCCTTAAGAATTTTGCCCTGGATAAGATCAGTTTGCTGAAGGAGGGTCTCGCGGAGCAAACAGCAGAAACCAAAAAACTGGATCTTACCCTTCCCGGGGATCCGATGAAGGCAGGAACCCGTCATCCCATCTCAATCATAAAAAACGAAATCCTGGAGATTTTCAAGAGATTGGGGTTTGTTATATCTGAAGGGCCGGAGATAGAAGATGACTGGCATGTCTTTTCGGCCCTTAATTTTCCCGAAGAGCATCCTGCCAGGGATATGCAGGACACCTTCTTCATCACTAGAAACCCCGATATTTTATTGCGAACACATACCTCTTCCGTCCAGGTTCACGACATGGAGACGATGCAACCGCCGATTCGTACGGTCACACCAGGAAGGGTATTCCGGAACGAGGCCATCTCCTACCGGGCACATTGCATGTTTCACCAGATCGAAGGGCTGTACATTGATGAGAATGTTTCATTTGCCGATTTGAAGCAGACCCTCCTTTATTTTGCAAGGGAGCTTTTTGGCGAAAAATCCGAAATCCGGATGCGCCCCTCTTACTTCCCGTTTACCGAACCCTCTGCTGAAGTGGATGTCTCGTGTTCCATCTGCGGAGGAAAGGGCTGTAACGTCTGTAAATACAGTGGTTGGCTGGAAATCCTGGGTTGCGGGATGGTTGACCCCAATGTGTTGGAGGCATCGGGTATCGACAGCAAAAAATATACAGGTTTCGCCTTCGGGATGGGGATCGAACGAATCGCGATGCTCAAATACGGCATCAACGACCTGAGGCTCTATTTCGAGAACGATGTCAGGTTCCTCAACCAGTTTGAAGGAGCAAACTAAGGAAGACTAAAGGCTAAAGGATAAAGTGGGATTTGTTCAGGCCAAAAATGGTACCGTATAAGTTTAAAATAGGAACGCCCGAATTTTCATTCGGGCGTTCCTATTTTTCGACTCCAACTCTCCGGAGTCCCACAATTTATCCTTTAGCCTTTTAGAGCGTTTTAGCTACTTCCACCTGTTCGAATGCCTCGATGAAGTCTCCTTCGTGTACATCGTTGTAATTCTGGATGTTAAGACCGCATTCGTAACCCTTGGCAACCTCTTTCACGTCATCCTTGAATCGTTTGAGTGACTCGAGTTCTCCGGTAAAGACCACGATGCCGTCGCGGATCAGGCGCACCTTGGAGTTGCGCACAATTTTTCCGTCGCGGACGATACAGCCGGCAATGGTTCCCACCTTGGTGATTTTGAAGGCGGTGAGCACTTCGGCAGTTCCCTTGATCTCCTCCTTGATCTCGGGGGCAAGCATCCCCTCCATCGCCGACTTGATCTCGTTGATCGCGTCGTAGATGATGGAATAGAGCCGGATATCGATCTCTTCCTTCTCTGCAAGTTTCCTGGCACTCATGGACGGACGGACCTGGAATCCGACGATGATCGCGTTGGAAGCGGAGGCCAGCATGATGTCTGACTCCGTAATCTGACCGACCGCCTTGTGGATCACGTTGACCTGGATCTCTGTGGTAGAGAGTTTGATCAGTGAGTCGGAGAGGGCTTCGATCGATCCGTCTACGTCTCCCTTGACAATGATATTCAGTTCCTGGAAGTTTCCAATGGCAATTCTTCGGCCGATTTCGTCGAGGGTGATGTGTTTCTGGGTACGGAGACCCTGCTCACGTTGCAACTGCTCGCGCTTGTTGGCAATCTGACGGGCTTCGCGCTCACTCTCCATGACGTTGAATTTATCGCCGGCCTGCGGGGCTC
>Ga0118677_10013263_pt1 | contig 11894 bp, 6 predicted proteins | sample AliMusrvi5mmetaG_FD_86154 | JGI IMG/M metagenome (GOLD analysis project Ga0118677, IMG submission 86154) | reverse complement strand
AATGCGTTCTTCCGAACTGATCGCCTTACGGATCTCCATCCGCGTCAAAGATCGGACTGTGTCAATCGCTTCGACATCCAACGGATCCTTCATGATCAAAGTGATGACCAATCCAGCTTCTTTTTTGACGGCGATCAAGCAATATCGGCGCGCCACCGTCTCCGGCACCAACTTGACCTCCGACTTTTCCAGCCTGAAATCATCGTTGAGTTCATAGAATGGAATCCCCAGTTGATCGGCCAAGGCACGGGCGAGGTTATCTGGCGAGACAAAGCCCAGTTCAGACAAGACTTCACCCAGCATCTTGCCGGTTTCTTTTTGCCGCGAAATGGCCTGGCTGAGCTGTAACTCAGTGACCAGCCCCTTTTGCAGCAAAATCTTGCCTAGTTTTGACTCAACCATTTACGTTGCCCTTCATTCACACCCTGTAACACCCTCACCCTAGCCCTCTCCCCTGAAGGGAGAGGGAATCCCAAAATCTTCTCCCTCGCCCCTTGGGGGAGAGGGTTGGGGTGAGGGGATTTTCCTCACGGTTTTTTCGTCGTATTCACCTTTTCGACATTGATCAGCGTCTGGTATTCAGGCGTTTTCACGGCCATTTCCTCCGAAGAATCCCGGATTGTCGCCGTCAGAAATATCAGGAGTTCAATCTTCTCAGTGTTCACGGTGTCACGCCGGAACAGCACACCAATCAGAGGAATACTACCCAGGAAAGGCACTTTAATCTGGGTGTTCTGTTTCTTTTCACGCATCATCCCGCCGATAACAATGGTCTGGCCGCTTTTGACCAGAACCTGTGTCTCAGCCTCACGTGCGGCGATAATCGGATAAGAAGCACCTGATAACTGTGAGCCAGGAGTTGCATCCCCGGACTGATAGCCCAGTAATTCCCGGACGGAGGGATGGACAATCAGGTTGATATTTTTGTTTTCACAAACCTGGGGAAGCACCTTGAGTTTGATGCCTATGTCTTCATACCGTTCCAACGACGTCGTCGTCTGAGTTGTTCCCGGCGTATTCCCCGCCCCCACGGTTGACGAGATGATGGGCAGCTTCTGCCCGACCAGTATCACCGCATCCTGATTGTCCATGGTCATGACCTTAGGCGCCGACAACATTTTGTAGGAGGCATCCTCCTCCAGAAGATGCAGCAACACCTCAAACTGAAGATCCGTCAATTTCTGGAACGCCAGTGACAGGCCGGAATTAAAAGGTGCCGTACCCGACAGGGAGGACGACTGGGGCTTAAAACTATCCGGCTTTACTCCACCACTGGACTGGCTTGCACCGGCAGCATAGAGGCTGCTGGCACCGGAAGTGCCCAACATTTTTCCACTGCCATCCGTCCCACTACCCCACTCCACACCGATATCCCGGAGAAGGTTGGCCGAAACTTCAATAAATTTAGCCTCGATCTGAATTTGGGCAGGCATTCTGTCAATGCCAGAAAGGACACTCATTACATGATTAATGACATCACGGGTATCCACCAAAACGAGAGTCTTGCCCCGGACCTGAACGGCTTCTTCCTGCAACCGTTGCAACCGGCCCAGACTCTCGGAACTCGTGCTCTGATTGCCCGCCGAAGCATATTGCTCTTTCCAACTCTGACTCCGAGGTAGGAGTCGGCCGATCTTGCCGCGGGGAGAGAGTTGGTTCTTTATCAGGTCTTCCACATCCGATGCATCCAGATACTTCAAGGTGATGACCTTGACTTCCAGCGGATCCTCCAATTTGGGAGGAGGAACGTTCGTTGTAGTCACGGACGCGGTGGTGGTTGAAGTGGTGGTTGAAACCTTGTTCAGCCCCACATCTTTGGGCAGTTTGTCTTTCCCGCAAATAATGATGGTATCGCCAACCATATAGTAATCGTACCCATAAGGCTTCAGGATTACATCCAAGGCATCCTGCCAGGGCTTGTCTGTCACCCGTAACGTGACGTTCCCCGCCACCTCGGAACCAATCACAATATTCCGCCCCGATTGGCGAGAAAAGGCGTTCAGTACCTGAGTCATTGGCCCATTATCGACATTAATAGTCACCAGGGAGGTATTCGTAGACGTAGAGACAGGAACCCCGACAGGTGTTTCCTGACCCGATACCATCCAAGCGCCAGCCAAGCTGATCGCTATCGTCAAAACCATCCATCGTTGGCCCATTATCCACATTCTATTACTCATCTTCATAATTACCGCTCCTTTCAGTACCTGTCATTTCAAAGCCAACACCCGGGCCAAGTCCTTTGGCCGCGGCGAACGACTCATCGCCGTCCCAACATCAATCAGCCCTCGATCAACTAAATTTTTCAGGGAATCGTTCATCGTTACCATCCCCTCTGAACGTCCCGTCTGAACCGCCGAATAGAGCTGTTGAACCTGCATTTCCCTTATCAAATTACGGATTGCCTGATTCACGTTCATTATCTCACATGCCAAAACCCGCCGGGACGCATCCTTGGTAATCACAAGTTGCTGCGAGACAATTCCCAGGAGGACCATTGAGAGCTGGGTATAAATCTGCTGTTGCTGGGCAGGAGGGAAGACATCTACGATCCGGTTGATGGCATGTGTGGTGTCCTGCGTGTGAAGCGTCCCCATGATCAGATGCCCGGTCTCAGCTAGACTCAAAACCAGCTGGATGGTCTCCAAATCGCGCATTTCGCCCACCATAATCACATCGGGTGATTGACGAAAAACGCTGTGCAACGCTTCACTGAAGGAATGAGCATCCTCGCCTATCTCCCGTTGATCAATCACACTCAGTTTGTGATGGTGAAGATATTCGATGGGATCTTCGAGGCAAACCATATGAAGCCGCCGGTTTTCATTGATATAGTCCAGCATCGCCGCCATTGTCGTGGACTTTCCGCTGCCTGCCGGGCCTGTTATCAACACCAGGCCGTGCGGTCTCAAGGCAAATTCCTTGACCACTTCCGGGATGCCTAATTCCTCAAAGGGAGGAATCTTAAAGGGTATGACCCGAATGGCGGCTGCGATGGAATCCCGTTGGTAATAAAAGTTAAAGCGAAAACGGCTCAGCCCCTCGTAGCCTTTTGAAAAATCCACACTCTTCCGCGCCATCAGCACTTCCATGCGCTGATCCCCCAGTACATGATAGGCAATCCGCTCGATGACGGCACCGTCCATGGAGGGGTGGTTTGCAGGAACCAACAGGCCATTGATGCGCAACTGCGGGGCGGCACCAACAGTCAAAAGGAGGTCTGAGGCCTTGCGCTCACACATTTCTTTCAGGAGATCTTCCAACTGTTTCATTCGTGACCTTTACCGGATGACTGTGGGATCGCGACTTGAAACGCGTCATTCCCTCTAACTCCTTGCGGACTGAGCAATACCAAAACCCCTTGCCTAAGTAAACAATTACCCACAAAAATGGCCTCAAGCGAGGGCGAAAACCCTGATATTGCATCAGGGAATCCCTGATACGAAGAAGTATTCAGAATTCAGGAGTCAGGAGTCAGGAGTCAAGAGTTAGGAGTTCCTGAATTCTGAATACTTCTTTTCATCCCTTTTTCACAAAAGGTGAGATTGCCCTGAGCCTGGCGATAATGGGGGGTAATTGCTTAACGGTGTAATCGACATCCTCAACCGTAGTATACCGGCTTAAACTAAAGCGAACCGAACCGTGGACAGCCGTAAAAGGCACACCCATTGCCCGCAATACGTGAGAAGGTTCCAGGGATCCGGAAGTACAGGCGGAGCCCGAAGAGGCGGCGATCCCCACATCACTCATATCAAGAAGAACCGACTCACCTTCAATAAATTCAAAGCTGATATTGGCAGTATTCGGCAATCTATTGAGGCGATCCCCATTCACATGTGAATCCGGACAAGTTGCCAAAAGCCCGGCCTCAAGCCGATCCCTCAAAACCGACACGGCCTCCACTTCCTGTGCCAACTGCTGGATGGCCAATTCCGCTGCACACCCCAAGCCAACAATATATGGTACATTTTCGGTTCCCGCCCGGCGGTTATCCTCCTGATGTCCACCCAGCATAAATGGATGGACACGGGTTCCTTTCCGGACATACAAAACACCTATCCCTTTGGGTGCGTGCAATTTATGACCTGACAGAGAAAGCATATCGACGGGAACTTTCCGGACATCAATTGGAATTTTCCCAACGGCTTGAACCGCATCGGTATGGAACACGCCGCCAGCGGCCTTAACCATGACGCTGATTTCAGGAACCGGGAAAATGACGCCGGTCTCGTTATTGGCCCACATCACACTCACCAGAGCCGGACCATCGCGTAGCGCCGAGCCCAATTGCACCATATCCAGTTGCCCGGAGGAATCCACATTGATTTCATGGATCCGGTGTCCCCGCTCTCCCAGATAGCGACACGGGCCCAACACTGCAGGATGCTCCACCCTGGTCGTTATGATGTTAATACGGTTTTCAACGGCTTCCGCCCCACCCCGGATGGCGGTGTTATCGCTCTCGGTGCCGCAACTGGTGAAAATAATCTCGGACGGGTCCGCATGGATTAATTCGGCCACTTTCTGGCGGGCCTCATCAATCGCCCGTTTTACATGTCCTCCAAACTTATGCATACTGGAGGGATTTCCCCAGTGTTCACTGAAATACGGCGCCATCGCCTCAATGACTTCCGGTGCCACGGCCGTCGTGGCATTGTTATCGAGGTAAACATTTTTCATTCCCGGACCTCCTCAACAATCAAATCGCGTGAAACAAACTCCTTCAATTTGACTGCCACCAGGTCATTCAAGGTCAAGGAGGAGACGTGACATCCCGCACACATTCCCCGCAACGCCACTTTTACCCGGTTCCCATCCACATCAATCAACTCGATATCACCGCCATCACGTTTCAATAACGGCCGTATTTCCCGGTCAATGGTTTGCTCAATCAGGCGGATTTTCTCAATCACCGTCATCTTGCGAGGGGCAGAATGGGCGCCCGCTTTTCGTTCGGCCTCAAGTCGCTCATGCACGATTTTATCAACAATCCGACCAATATCCCCTTTACATTTGCCGCAACCACCACCCGCTTTGGTGTAGTTCGTCACCTGATCAATGGAGGAGAGCCCGTTCTCCCGAACCACCCGTTCAATCTCCTCTTCAGTAACGCCAAAACAATTACACACCACCTTGCCACTCAGAATTTTCTTGTCGGTTTTTCCGATCCGGTAATTATCAATCGCGGCCTCCAGCGCTTCACGCCCCATGACGGAACAGTGCATCTTCTGCTCGGGCAATCCCCCCAGATACTCGGCAATATCCTGATTGGTAACCTTGGCGGCTTCATCCAGAGTCATTCCTTTGATCATCTCGGTCAGGGCCGACGAGGAGGCAATGGCGCTGGCGCAGCCAAACGTCTGGAATTTGACGTCGACAATACGACCGTCCGGACCCAATTTAAACATCAGTTTCAAGGCATCGCCACAAGCCAGCGAACCAACCTCGCCGATGCCATCAGGAGTCTCAATCACACCCACATTCCGTGGATTCCGGAAATGATCCATTACTTTCCCTGTATAATCCCACATCGTAACCCTTCCTTTCGGGCAAAAGCCCCTCTCAAATACCTGCTGCGAATATACCACTAAAACGGGGTAAGCCGTCAACACTATAATGACACCGTTTATGTATCATTAAGACAAGGCCATTCATAACTCACCGGGCAGGGTAAAGAAAAAGGTTGAACCTTTCCCCGGTTCGGATTCCACCCAGATCCGGCCCCCGTGCCGTTCGACAATCTTCTTGCAAATCGCCAACCCCACGCCGGTGCCGGGATATTCCTCGCGAGTATGCAGTCGCTGAAAAATCATGAAGATCCGATCAACGTACTGCGACTCAATGCCGATGCCATTGTCATGTACAGAGAACCGCCAGTACGCAGAGCCTGCCCCTCCGCTCTTCTCGATCTTTTGCGCGCCGACGTGGATCTGGCATGGCTGATCCGGACTATGGAACTTAAGGGAATTCCCGATCAGGTTCTGAAACAACTGGGTCATTTCCAACTCATTGGCCTGAATAACCGGCAGCGGGTCGTGCGTGACCTCCGCCTCAACTTCCCTGATACTCGTTCGCAGGTTCTTAAGGGCCCGGTCCAGGGCGCTCCCGGCATCAATGGCGACAGAGGTCTTATTCCGTCCGACACGGGAGTAAGCCAGCAAATCATCAACCAATCCCTGCATACGCAAGGCCGCGTCCGAAGCAAAACCGATGTATTCGTCCGCCTTGGCATCGAGACGCCCCTGATAGCGTTCCTTCAGCAATCCCGCGAACCCCGACACCATCCGCAGCGGTTCTTTCAGGTCATGAGAACACACGTACGCAAACTGCTCGAGATCCTCATTGGAGCGGGCCAGTTCCTGGCTCGTCTGGCGCAACGCCACCTCGATTTGTTTACGAGCCGTGATGTCCGTGGTAACCACCAGGATGGACGAGGTCTTTCCATCCGGGCCGGGAACAGGCACGGAACGCCACTGAAAGGATCGGGGGCCCTCAGGTGTCTGGTAGGTTAAATCGGTCAGGTATTCACGCTCCGTCACCAGGGTACGATGAAGATTCTGCTCGATCTCTTTCGCGGATTCCAACGGTATGCCCATCTCGCTGAGGGTCCTGCCCACAAATGCCGCTTGCGGCTGACCCACCATGTGGGCAAGGGTCGGATTGACATACAGATGGCGAAGCTGGAGATCATGGAGGGCGATGGAATCCGGACTGTTCTCCGAGAGAACGCGGAATTGTGTCTCGCTGGCCTGCAACTGTTCCCCGCGCAACCTGAGTTCATTATTGATCTTCTCGGCTTGTCGGCGGGCGATCATGGCATCATCCATTAGATTAAGTGCAGCCCTACGGGAATCTTTCAACGTCTCCTCGGCCTCCTTGCGCAGGGTGATATCCTGCACGTGGGTAACCATATATATCGGGTGGCCCTCTTCATCACGCACAACGGACGAACTCATGTCGCCCCAAATGATACGGCCATCCTTCTTTTTATAACGTTTCTCCATACGGAATGAGTCCTGCGTACCATCCAAAAGGTGCTGAACCCCAATGCGGTTCGCCTCCATGTCATCTGGAAAGGTGAAATCATAGAAGGTAAGAGAACGAAGTTCCGCATCACAATATCCCATCATCTGGCAAAAAGCCTCATTGACCCTGATGATTCTGCCGTCAAGCTTCGTCAAGGACATGGGTACGGAACTGCAATCGAACGCCGCACGAAAACGGGCCTCGTTCGCGCGCAACGCCTCCTCAGTACGCTTACGTTCGGTAATGTCGCGAGCTACAGAAATGACAGTCTCAGTGCTCCCATCCGAAGCCAACTCGGGCACGAGTCGCATATCGTAATTAATTAGCCCGCTGTCAGATGGAAACTCGAACTCAGCTGTCTGCTCCTTTCCCGATTCAAAGGCGGCACGAATTAACGAGTTCCATTGTTCACAAAGCTCGCGCGGCATTCCTAATTCCTCGTTGGTTTTACCGAGGAAATCCGCCGCTTTCAGCCCGGTGACTTTTTCAATCCTGGCATTGACGAACAGGTGCCGGAATTGGCGATCAAACCGGGCAATAATATCCGGAGCGTTTTCAACAAGCGCCTTGAAGGACTGCTGATTGCGGAACAAGGCCGCCTCATGTTCATAGCCCACCATCCTGACACGCATGCGCCAGTATAACTCGGCGACGATGCTCACTAACAACCCCATGCAAAGGAACACGGCCTGTGCCAGTTGATCCACGGGTGACTGAATGGAAAATTGTCCAACCGGCGGGAGAAACCAATAGGTCGATATCAGACCCATCAAAACCGTCGCCATAAGACCCGGTCCGAGCCCAGCCAGTAAGGCAATCACCATAATCGTGGGGTAAAACGTGATGTAGGGTGGTAAGCCGGGGCCAACCCATAACGTCAAGGCCCAACGCAACCCCCATGCCGCCGCCACCAGGGCCACCGAAAGACCATAACGTACGCCCCGCGATAAACGCCGGCCGGACGCCGTGTCAGGCTTCTTCCATGGCAGACGCCCGTGATTAACCATTGGCGAAAAACCCATGATTAAAGGTTCCCTTTCTCCTTTTCGAACTCCAATGCGTAGGGCTGCGACTGGCCGAGTTTTACGCATAATTCATTGACCTGCTTTTTCAACTCGATCATGCGCAGTTCCCGATCCACCGCCGCCCGGTTGAATCGCGCCAAATCCTCGTTCGCGGCCTGAAATGACTCCGCGCGTTGTTCTGCCTCACCACGGGCGTTCAACAGTTCCGCTTCTTCCAGTTTGCGTTTGGTGATATCCCGTTCAGTGGTGGCAATCACGGTCACCTTTTTGGATTCGTCCATTACAGCTGTGGCGGTCAGCCAAACGACCAGTATGCGTCCGTCCTTGGTACAACGCTGACTCTCGATGGAGGTAATCTTTTCCCCGATCAAACGTCGTTGAATCAGGTCAGGAATCTCCTCCGCCCGGTTGGGGGGAACGATGTCGCGGATATGCATTTTCAATGCCTCAGACTCACTCCATCCATACAGGACCTGCGCCCCGTGATTCCACGCCTCGATCTCTCCCTGGAGGTTGAAGAGGATCACCGCATCGTTGGAATCCTCCATCACGGCGGCGAGTCGGCGGGTCCGCTCTTCAGCCTGCCGAAGCCAGGATACATCGGTAAAGGTGACCACGACCCCGTCCTGCCGGTCATTCTGGATGCGATACGGCAGGATCCGCAACAGATAGCGTGAGCCGTCGGCAAGCTTCACATCCTGCTCAATATCCGGCCCGCCAAAGGCCACCGTCCGCGCGGCGGCCACCAGATCGTAGTTGATGATGTGCGTTGACAAATCACTGAGGGGGCGCCCCATGTCCGAGGGGATCAAATTCATTAAACGTGCCGTGGCGGGCGTATAGAGCCTGACACGCAATTCTCGATCCAGAAATACCGTGGCAATCAACGTGGACTCCAAAAAATTGGACATGTCGTTGTGGGCTTTTTCCACCTGCATCACTTTTTCATGAAGCTGGCTGTTGACCGTGGTGATCTCTTCGTTGATGGATTGTAACTCCTCCTTGGACGTCTCCAACTCCTCGTTGGTGGACTGGAGTTCCTCGTTGCTGGAGATCACCTCCTCGTTCGCGACCCTCAGTTCCTCATTGGATGCCTGCAATTCCTCAATGGTCGACTGCAGGTCCTGCTGCGTCGCCCGCAATTCATCCTCCAGATCCTTGACAATCACATCGTTTTCAATGCTCTTGACCGGCGTCGCGCTGGTAAGCGCCGAACGGCGAACGTCCTCAAATATAACCGCAAGCAAGGGATCTTCATCGTTACGTCGTGCGATGGGCACGACGGTGATACAGACAAACGGCGAGTCCTGATCCCTCGTTACCGGAATATTTTCGATGACTACGGATTTTCCGTCGTAGACCGCCTGATGCAGCGCCGGCCTGAGTTTTAGCGAGATCCCTTCCTTCGCCGTATCCAGCAGGTTGAGCGTGGGCTCGCCCATGGGCATGTTCAGATATTTGGACGTCTGGCCGTAAAACTGGAGAATCTGCCCCTTGCGGTCCACCAGCACCACAGCGGCGGCAAAGTGACTGAGCAGGGCCTGCCGAATCGAATCAGCATGGGAAACGGCGGGAGTTTTCCCCGCAGATAATCCGGGGATCAAAACGGCCTTTCTCCGACCAGGGACAATCGGTGTACTTAATGAGACCGGGCGAAGAGGGGTAAGACGACGATAAAGTCTGGCTTTCTTTGAGACCGCGTCAAACAGATCAACCTGGCCGCCGATGCTCTCGCTCTTACCCAGAAAGAGAAACCCGCCCGGATTGAGAGCGAAGTTGAAAAGCGGAATCAATTTCGACTGCGTCTCAGTATCCAGATAAATCATGAGGTTACGGCAACTAATGAGATCCATCTTGGAAAACGGAGGATCGCCAATCAGATTTTGGGATGCAAATACAACCGTATTACGTAATGAGTCACTGATTTGATATCCCGGTTCCTTCCGGATGAAAAACTTGGCCAGTCGTTTTTCCCCGATTTCATCAGCAATACTCGCGGGATAGAATCCCGTACGCCCTATTTGGAGTGTCTCCTCGTCAATATCAGTCGCGAAAAGAAATATGGGACAGTTTTTACGCGCGGCCGCCACTTCCTCCATGAGAAGCATCGCGAGAGAATAAGCCTCTTCTCCGGAGGAGCAGGCGGGTACCCAGACGCGAACGGCATCGTCCATCTGCTTGGATTCAATCAGCGGCCGGATGGCCTTGACGCGAAGTTCCTCAAACGCATCGGGATCGCGGAAAAATGATGTGACATTAATAAGCAGGTCACGGTGCAACTGGCTGACCTCACCCTCATCCCGACGGAGCAGATCGGCATAGAAGGCGATATCCGAGATATGGTGCAACCCCATGCGGCGCTCAATCCGGCGCAGGATGGTGCTCTTTTTGTAACATCGAAAATCGCAGTTCTTCCGGGACAAGACTGTGGCGAGAATATCACTGAAACCACCGGGGAGATCTTCACCGTCAATGCCGACAGCGGGCGACACACCCCGAACATACGGCTGGTTGAGATATTCCATGAGGGCACCCGGCATTTGATCAGGTGGCAAAATCAGATCCACTAGTCCCGTGGCCACCGCGCTGCGCGGCATTTCGCCAAACTGGGCGGATTGATCCTGGGTTATGGTGAGCCCGCCCGCACCGCGAATGGCACGGACTCCCTGCGAACCGTCTGAGCCGGCGCCGGAGAACAGAATACCGATGGCGCGTTCCTGCCGGTCTTCAGCCAACGAGCGGAGAAAATAGTCGATCGGCATGCGAATGCCATGGTCCATAACGGGCTGGGTTAGATACAGGACTCCTCCGCGGATTCCCAGATACTGATTGGGGGGGATGACGTAGACGCAGTTGGGTTCAACGCGCTGGTTGTCCCGGGCTTCAACCACCTGCATGCAGGTATGCTGGGCCAGCAGTTCCGGCAGGAGGCTCTCATAGGTGGGTGACAAATGCTGGATAAGGATGAAGGCCGCCCCGCTGTCGGCAGGCATAGCTTCAAAAAACGCATTGAAAGATCCAAGGGCGCCTGCTGAACCTCCCATTCCAATCACGGGGATTTCAGGGGATAATGGCGGTTCAGAGGATTGTATCGTTGGTTGTTTGGCAGTGGTCATATTTTCACACATTTCGCTCTCCCTACGCCTCAATAACGTTGAGCGAAATGTAACCCCCAATCAAGCTTCCGCCAAGCTCAAACCGATCCATCACTACTTGGTCAACAGCCGGGCCTTTACCCAGTCCGTTAGATCCTCGTTGCGGCAGGGAGACGGCGACATAATGAGTTCCCTTGCAGCATCAACTTTACCAAAGATATTCCAGAGGAGAACCCCGCGCACCCGATTCTCATTCAGATAAAACACAATCCCTGTTTTGCAGGGATCAACCCATTCTATCACCATACGGTGCGAAGCCATCGTCTCTCCTATGGCTTCATATCCATTCTTGAAGAGATCCGAGTAAAAATATGGCAGATAGGAATACTCTTCACCGACTCCCGCCATATTTCGTCCCACCAGCTTGCCCATCGCATTGGTGTTGTCCTCATGTTCCAACCTGACCTGCTTATTCAAGGCGACACAGGGGAAACACGCGACATCGCCCGCCGCAAAAATATCAGCATGGGAGGTTTGCAACCGGGAATCCACCACAATGCCATTGCCGACCGTCAATCCGGCGCTGGCCGCCAGATCCGTGTTCGGTATGATTCCCAAACCCGCCACCACCGCATCGGCGGACAACACGCGCCCCTCCTTCAGGCATACCTGCACCCCACCCGCTGTGGCTTTCATCGCCGTCACGCCCGAGTTTTTGATGACGTTGACGCCTTGGCTCTCGTAATCT
>Ga0118677_10013261_pt1 | contig 11895 bp, 6 predicted proteins | sample AliMusrvi5mmetaG_FD_86154 | JGI IMG/M metagenome (GOLD analysis project Ga0118677, IMG submission 86154) | reverse complement strand
GTCAAGGTCTTCATCTTGATGGGTCAGTCCAACATGGTTGGCATGGGCAAGATCGCCGGCGGCGAGGGTTCCCTGGAGAATGCGGTGAAGAACAAGAGCAAGTATTCCTATCTGGTGGATGATGCGGGCAACTGGTCGGAGCGCAAGGATGTTCGCAATGTGCGCGTCATGACCGGCAAAGGCGGTGGCATGCAGCTTTTCAACAACGAATGGATGACCGTCAAGGGTAGCAAGACCATTGGCCCGGAGTTCGGCATCGGGCATGTTGTGGGGAATGCCATCGATGCGCCTGTCATGATCCTCAAGAGCTGCATCGGCAACCGCAGTCTGGGTTGGGATCTCCTGCCCCCGGGCAGTGAGCGCTTCGAGTTTGAAGGGAAGATCTATGCTGGCTACAAGGATTCACCCGACTCCTGGGCGAAGGGCACCGAGCCGAAGCCGATCGGCTGGTATGCCGGCAAGCAGTATGATGACGATGTTGCCAACGCCAAGAAGGTACTTGCGGAGTTCGACAAGTATTATCCCGGGGCAAAGCAGTATGAGGTCGCGGGATTCTTCTTCTGGCAAGGCGAAAAGACTGCGGAAACGCCGGGCATGCGAGTCGATACGAGCAGAACCTCGTCCGGTTCATCAAGCAGTTGCGCATGGACTTCGATGCTCCGAACGCGAAATTCGTCCTTGCCACCCTGGGCGAAGCCACGAAGGGAAGCGGAGGAAATGAGGGAAAAGTGCTCGAGGCCCAGCTCGCGGTTGACGGCGCCAGCGGCAAGCACCCGGAGTTCAAAGGCAATGTGGCCACGGTCTATTCCAACCCCTTGTCTCACGGCGGCAGCGGCAACGGCCATTACGGCGGTAATGCTGAAACCTATATGGACATCGGTGAAGCCATGGGCCAGGCCATGGCGGACCTGCTGACGAAATAATCATGCTTTGCACTCATCCACGGTTGCAATTTTATTTCGTAGCACCAGTTGTCGAAACAATTTGGCAGAAACAATGAACATGAATAACAAACCATCAATATGGAATCTCGCCGCGCTTGCGATGGCGGGACTCGTCCTTCAGGCAACCGCAGCAAACGACATTCCCGCAAAGCTGCCCCGGCCCGACGGGAAGCCGGGTGATGTCACCAAACCGGTCAAGGTATATATCCTCGCCGGTCAATCCAACATGGTGGGCATGGGTGATATCACCGGCGCCCGGCCGCTCTATCCGAGTGTTTTCCTGTCGGCCGATCCGCGTGTCATTCCCGGCAGCCTGCCGATCGGCGGCTTCGGGCTCGCCGCGCATGGTATCTATCAGTCAGTCGATGCCAACGCGGCGAAAGGCGCGAAGGGCTCTCTCCTCAAGGGTGCTTATGATCCCAATACGGATTACACCAGATTGGCGCCGACCAAGACCGCCACGGTGGCTTTGGGAACCGCATCCGAGAATCTGCCCACGATGGACGGTCCGCATACGGTGGTGGTGAATGCCGCCATTGACGTGCCGGTCACCGGGACCTACACCGTTCACGCGGGTTTTGAAGACAGCTCACATGCCGTTGTGACGCTGGAAGGCAAGGAGGTGTATCGCAAGGAAGTTGGCGGCAAGCCGAAGATCGCCAAGGTGGCCCTTGAACCGGGCAAGAGGTATCCGCTCGCGATCACCTACTTCAAAGGCGGTTCGGCCGCGTTCTGGTTGGAGCAGGTTGACATCGAAGGCAAGGGCGATCTCGAGACCGTGACGAAGCAGGACAAGAAGTACACCTATCTGCTGGATGACGCGGGCAAGTGGACCGTGCGCAACGACGTGACTTACAAGGAAGCCCGGCTTCATCCGGAAGGTGCCGGTTCACCGCTTTCCGCAACCTCGAACAACGGGAAATCAATCGGCCCGGAACTGGGATTCGGCTATGTCATGGGAACGTTTCATGACGAGCAGGTGCTGTTGATCAAGACGGCGCAAGGCAACCGCTCGTTGGGTTTTGATTTCCGTCCGCCATCGAGTGGCCGCGCGGAAGCTGCGGATGAAAACGAAGGGTTGGAGTACCGGTTGATGGTCAAGGGGGTTCGTGAGACCCTCGACAAGATTGACAAGGTCGTGCCGGGCTACAAGGGGCAGGGTTACGAGATTGCCGGTTTCGGATGGTTCCAGGGGCACAAGGATAGCGGCTCGACGAAGGAAGAGTATGAGAAGAACCTCGTCAATCTGATCAACGACTTGCGCAAGGAGTTCAAGGTGCCGAAGATGCCGGTGGTCGTGGCCACGGTGGGATTCCACGGGTACCAACTGGGTGAAGGGCCATGGAAGGGTGTCTGGGAAGCGCAACTGGCGGTGGGCGATCCCAAGCAACATCCGGAGTTTGCCGGCACGGTGGCGTCGGTGGACACCCGCGATTTCTGGCGCGAAATCGGAGAGTCGCCACGCGAACAGGACTATCATTACAACCGCAATGCCGAAACTTATATGTTAGTGGGCGAAACCATGGGACGGGCGATGGTGCGTCTGCAGGGCGGCAAGGCAGAGGAGATTCCGAAGTCGGATCGTGAAGCACGGACGGCCGCCAGCGTGGCCACCGAGGCCGCGAAGCCGGTGCCGACTGACGAACAGAAAGCCGCCTCGCTGGCGGCGGTCAAACCGATCATTTTGGACGGCGCGTTGGTGGCATTCGTGAACAACCCGCGATATGAACCGTCATTGCTGGAGGCGATCAAAGGGAAGAAGCCCGCAAGAGTGTTGCAGTATCTGGATGACACTCTGGATGAAGCGGCCGACTATTACCGCGTGGCCGGTATCCGGGACTATGATTGGAAACCCATCGGCGGAGACCCCAGTGGCATTTTGTGGGATTACCACAGCTTCGACCTGCCGGCAACCGAGGATAAAGCGCAGGGAATAAGCGACCTCAAGCTGACCTATCCGGCCGGGATGGAGAACTGGTTCGCACCGGACTTCGATGCGAAGCAAGCGGGTTGGAAGAGCGGCGCGGCGCCATTCGGAGTGCAAGGCGACGAACCGCCGGTCCCCACCCCGGAATGGTTCAAAGGCTCCAAGCGCGATGAGCCCAAATCAGCATTCAAGGGGGATGGGGTGCTGTTGCGCCACAGCTTTGAATTGCCACCGTTGAAAGAAGGGTACCGCTACCGCATCAGGATCGCGGGCAGCGTGCATGCCAATTTGGGCGAGGGGTTCGCGATCTACGTCAACGGCAAGCTGCTGGCCGAGTCGAAAGCCGGTGTCGCCGCCTGGCGGAGAGAGGGGAAAAAACCCCGCGGCGCTCATGTCTGGGCCGATTTTCGCGACGAATTCAAAGGCGGCAAGGTGACCATCGCGGTGAGCAATTTCCCGATGAACAACCGGACCGCCGGTGCTTTCATTCCGGTTGGCGCTCCTCTGAGCGTCTGGCTGGAAGAGATGAGAATCCCGCCGCTGGAGGAGCATAAGTAATCTTGAATAGGAAATTGGTGTTGGTTAGGGTGGCGTTCTTTTACCACGGATTACGCGGATTTGAAAGGATTTCACGGAGAAGATAACTGTGTTCTATCAAATTTCCAACCTCCCCAAGTGGTGAATGACCAAAAATCTATAACTCTTTCTTAATCCGTGTAATCCGTGGTTTCCATTTTCCGATCCAGGGTATTCAGTTGACCCCGCGTTTTCCAATTCAGAATACATGACGCTCCCTATTAGAATCAAGCTCGCCGCGGCGCTTGCCCTGGCACTCGCCGCCCAGACGCAGGCCGCCGGTTTCTATGCCTATTACACCAAGCTGGACTATACCCAGCCGCCCCCGTCCGAGGTGCTCGGCAACATCCCCGTCAACGCCGCCAAGACGTTTGCCGGCAGCAAGCCCGACAAGGCCGACGAGAAGCCCCGGCCGCCCAAGCCGGGACAAATCCGCTGGGGAAAGTACGCCGACCTGGTCGTCAACATCGCCGATGGAAGGCAGCTTGTGTTCAGCCGGGCCACGGGCTACCTGCCATACTTCAAGACGGCCACGGGCAAGTTTCCGCTCAAACCGCTGGCCGAGTGCCGCGAAGATCCGATGTGTCTTTGTTCTTACGTCCGCCTGGTCGAGGACCGGCCCGAGCGAATCGTTGTCCACTGGCGCCACGTGCCGGACCCGGCCAGCGTGGTGATGACGGAGGAAATTCACGAGTACTTCTTCGTCACGCCGGACGGCAAGGTGCGCCGCGAGGTCCGCATCGGCACCGAGAGGCTCGACGACTTCAACGACCCGGCGAACGTCACGGTACAGGAACTCGCCCTGTCGGCCGAGGGAATCACCGAGTTGTCTCTAACAACACCAAGGCGTGTGGGCGCGCCGTCACCGGCCGTTGCCGGCTCAGCGCTGCGCAAGGCCGACGTCGGCTCACCGGCCGCGTGGTTGAAGTTCGATGATGGGCTTTCACCAGGCCGCGACCTAACAACCGAGGCGGTCCATGGCACCGCCTGCCCCGTCGCCGGTAACAAGACGCTATGGAAAAAGGGCGTCTCCGGCACCGCCCTGGCGTTCGACGGCTATTTCTCGAAGGTCACGTTGCCTAAGGACAAGGCCCCGGCCGTCAAGGACGAGCTGACGCTCGAGGCATGGGTGGTTCTGGGGGCCTATCCGTGGAACGACGCCGGCATTGTTCACCAGTCGGCCGGCGACCCTATCAGCCCGGAGGACTACAAGCACGGCTATCGCGACCCCTATGTGTACCGGCCATGGAAAATGGAAGGTTATATGCTGGGCGTGGACCCGTACGGTCGGCCGATTTTCAAAGCCAACGGCCAGCAGGTCGGCGGTGGCGTGTTAGAAGCGAAGGAAACGGTCCGCAAGGAGGATGCCCTGCCGACATATCGGTGGACGCACCTCGCGGCCACCTATGGCCGCGGCCGGATGTGCCTGTATGTCGATGGCCGGCTTCTCGCCTCCAAGGCGGCAAGCGGACCCATCGCGTTGCCGGACCGGGACGTGCTGATCGGCCTGAACGGCGACGCCCAGCGCGTTTCGGACCCCGTATCGCACAGTAAATTCGCGGCCAGGGACAACATGCCGCTCGTTTACGGCATCGAGGGACTGATTGACGAGGTGCTCATCTATGACCGGGCGTTGACGGCCGAGGAGATTGGCAAGTCGTATCAGTCGTTCTGCCCGCCGGCGGCGGAGCTAACTCACCCCGACTTGGATAGGAGGATCCTGCCGGGTGAGGCGGACGGTTCGCCAGCACTCAAGTTCGGTGGGATCTGCCAAACACTGAGGTTTCACGAACTGTGGGACAACCTGTGGCGGCCTAGCACGTATCGCGACATCGTCGTGCGTTTCGACACCCAGCCGGGCCGCGTGGTGTTCTGGCAGGGCACGGGCCTCGGCTCAGGCTGGGTGACTGAAAACAACCGCTGGATGGCGGACCAAAGCTGGGAGATCAGCGGCCCGCACGGCTGCGCCGAGCACATGGCGGACAAACGAGGACGCTACAACAACTGCCAACTGATAGAAAACACCGACGCCCGGGTGGTGGTGCACTGGCGCTATCCGGCGATCGACGTCGGGTATGTGTTTCCGCGCACCGACGTCTGGGCCGATGAGTACTACACGATCTACCCGGACGGCGTTGGAGTTCGTTTCGTTGACACACCCGGCGGCGAGTGGCAGGACACCCAGTTTCTGTCCCAGCCGGGCACGACCTGCCTGGACAACATGGATCTAACGGCCCTCAGCGTGGCGAATCTCGGCGGCGAGAGCGCGGACCTAACATGGGCGCCGCCCAACCATGTGCCCGACAACCCGATCAAAGACGCGTGCATCAAGCGGATCAACTTCAAGTCCACCTGGAAAGTCTTCGCGATCTATCAGGAAGGGGCGGAAATCGGCACCTGGGGCGCCGACGAACAGTCCAAGCACACGCCCGATCCATTTGCCGGTCCCTGGAACCACTGGCCCGTGGGGCTCAACCCGTCGGACGGGCGCTACGCCGTTTCCGATGACCGCGTGACGCACGCTGCCCTGGGCGGGGCGAGTAAAACCGGCAATCTCATCCTGTATGGCTTCACCGACCAAGCGGTGACAAAACTCGTGCCCCTCGCGAAATCATGGCAGCATCCCCCGGCAATCACCGGAGCAGCCGGATGCGAAAGCGCGGGATATGACCCGTCGCAGCGGGCCTACGTGCTGGCGGCGACGGAGGGGCCGATCTCATTCACGCTGGAGGGTTCGGCGGACACCCCGGTGCACAACCCGTGTTTCGTCGTTGGCCACTGGCAAACCGACTCGGCCGCGCGGGTCTCCGTCAACGGCAAGCCCGTTCCGCCCGGCACGGCATTCCGACAGGGGATCGTCCGCGACACCGAAGGACAGCAGACCCTGGTCATCTGGCTGGAACTGGAATCCGCATCAGTCGTCCAACTGGCGATCAGCCGCAGTTGACAAGTATATCCACGTGAACCATAGAACAAAATATGAAGAGTGTAAGAATGAACGCAGCAATTGTCGGCTTGATGTTTGGAATCGCCAGCCAGGCGGCAGCCAAGCCGCTTAAAGTATTCATCCTGGCCGGCCAATCCAACATGGAGGGACATGCCGCGGTCAGCACCTTTGACCATATCGGCATGGACCCCAAGACCGCGCCACTGCTCAAGGACATGCGCAATGCCGACGGCACCCCGCGCGTGTGCGACGACGTCCGTATTGCATTTTTCACCTCCAAGGGTGGCGGGGACAAGGGTCCGACTCCTTTATATAAACAGGGCAAGCTGACGACGGACTTTGGCGCTCAGGGACACGGCCCGCAAATCGGTCCGGAATTCACCTTCGGCATCTACATCCACAAGCAGCTCAACGAGCCGATCCTGATTATCAAGACCGCCTGGGGTGGCAAGAGCCTGAACACCGATTTCCGCTCTCCGAGCGCCGGCCCCTTCAAGTGGGATGAGAAAATCGCCGACAAGAAAAGCGCGGAGGAAAAGGAGAAGAAGAAGGCTGCCACCGGCCAGTTCTACCGCGAGATGATTGAGGATGTCAGAAAAGTGCTCGCGGATCCAGCCAAGGTGTGTCCCGCGTATAACAAAGAGGAGGGATGTGAACTGGCCGGCTTCGTCTGGTTCCAGGGGTTCAACGACTTGGTTGCCAGCGAGGTCTATCCTGACAGGAACAAGCCCGGCGGCTACGACCTTTACAGCGACCTTTTGTGCCACTTCATCCGTGACGTGCGCAAGGATCTCAACGCGCCGAAACTGCCGTTTGTCATCGGCGTATTGGGAATCGACGGTCCTGTCACGGAAGAATCCGAGGCCGCGAAGCCGGAGCGCACCCGGGGAATCCTGCCTAACTTCCGCAAGGCAATGGCCGCTCCCGCCGCGATGCCCGAATTCAAGGGCAATGTCGTGGCCGTGCTGACTGAGAAATACTGGGATTCCCAACTGGGTGAGTTGGTTGCCAGGGCGGAAAAGGTCAAGGGATTGTCCAAGAAGCTGGCGAAAGAGGGCAAGCTCAGCGCCGAGGAACAAAAGGCGGCTGTGGATAAGTACAGCGCGGAGCTTTTCACGTCCAAGGAGCAGGAAATTCTCGCGAAGGGCAAATCCAACCAGGCTTATCACTATCTGGGTTCCTCCAAGATAATGGCGCAGATTGGCAAAGCATTCGCCGAGGCCATGGTGGAATTAATGAAGCAGCCGAGTGAGCCGGGTAAGAGCACGGAGGATGCCAAACGCCAGTAATCTATCAACACGATCTGCTAGCGTAATGAAAACATCCCCGAAACATTCATCCATGAGAGTCCTGTGGTTAGTATCAACTGTAGCGGCGTCGCTGTCCGTGGTGCCTGTGGCCTGCGGGGCGCCCAAATCGCGCGAGAAGACGCCGATCCCTGATTTCACCCAGAGCGGGAAAATTCCGGCGGGAACCCTCGACGTGACCCACGACTGGACTCTCGGTGCCACCGGGGCGCGCGGCTGGGTCTATGGCTGGCAAGGCCAAACGACCGAGGCACGGCAGATCCTTATCACCCAGGTTGCCAAGGATTCACCCGCTGACCGGGTTCTGAATCGTGGCGATGTGATTCTCGGGATAGGCGGGCGACCTTTTGACAGTGATGCCCGCATCGGGCTTGCGAAGACAATCACGATAGCCGAGCAAGGAAGAGACGGCGGCCTGCTCAAATTGCTGCGCTGGCGCGCGGGCGAGACCGAGAATGTGGAACTCAAACTTCAGGTGTTGGGAAGCTACAGCAACACCGCCCCCTATGACTGCCCAAAGTCCGGGAGGATTTTTGAACTGGGTTGTCAGGCCATTGCCAGGAAGGGCTTGGGTGGCGTTTCAATTCCTAACGATCTCAACGGGCTGGCACTGTTGGCAAGCGGCAAAGAGGAATACCGGCCCATGCTGGCCGATTACGCCAAGAAGGTGGCCGCTTTCCGTGCTGAGCAATACGCCACATGGCACTACGGCTACGCCATTATGTTTCTAGCCGAGTATGTTCTGGCGACCCATGACGTGTCAGTGCTGGATGGCGTCAAGCGCCTGGCAATGGAAGCGGCCAACGGTCAGAGCGGGGTCGGCACCTGGGGCCACAAGTTTGCCAGGCCGGATGGCAACTTGAATGGCTACGGCTGCATGAACCAACCGGGACTCAGTCTGACCATCGGGATGGTACTGGCCCGTCAGGCCGGCGTAAATGATCCGGCTGTGGACCGGGCCATCACCAAGGCGGCCGGTTTCCTGCGTTGGTATGTCAACAAGGGGGGCATCCCGTACGGGGATCACGGGCCGTGGCCGTCGCATGAGGACAACGGCAAATGCTCCAGCGCGGCGGTGATGTTCGACCTGCTCGACGATCGCGAGGCGTCGTCGTTCTTCTCCAGAATGGGCACGGCGGCCTATGACGAGCGAGAAAGAGGACATACCGGCAATTTCTTCAATGTCCTATGGGCCATGCCTGGCGTCTCGCGCTGCGGACCCCTGGCAACCGGCGCTTATATGAAGGAGCAGTCGTGGTACTATGACTTGGCTCGTGGCTGGGATGGCAGCTTCGAGTATCAGGGCGAACCCGCCGGTGGACAGGAGCATGGCAAGTACACGCACTGGGACTGCACCGGCGCCTATCTGCTAGCCTATGCGCTGCCGTTGAGAAGCTTATATCTAACTGGGAAGAAGCCGTCCGCGGTTCCTGCTTTGAATGCCAGGGAGGTTGACCAGGTCATTGCCGCGGGGCGCGACCTATGGCCTGTGAACGGCAAGGACGGATACGATGCGCGCACGGCCGAAGTGTTGCTGGCTGGGTTGTCAAGCTGGTCGTCGGCGGTGCGGCATCGCTCGGCCCTGGCGCTGGGCCGGCGCCAGGGGGATTTTGTACCGACCCTGACGAGGATGCTGACCGGCACCGATCGGAATACCCGTTACGGCGTCTGCGAGGCGCTGGGCGCTTTGGGGCCACGGGCCGACGCAGCGGCACCGCAATTGCGAGCCCTGATCAAGGAATCCGACCCGTGGCTGCAAGGTCTGGCATGCAAAGCTTTGATGAACTTGGATGCGGCGGCGCGCAATGCCAGCGTGAATGACCTGCTGGCCATGATGGTGCGCCCGAACCCGGCCGACCCGCGCCGCATGCTTCAGCGTGACGCGAGTGTCGTGCTCTTCGCGCGCTCACCCGGCGTGCATGATGGCCCGCAAAGCATCCTCGCCGATTCGCTTGAGGGCGTGGATCGCCAGTTGCTCTATCCGGCTGTCCAGTCGGCCTTGCAGAATGAGGACAGCGTCGTCCGTTCAGCTATCGGAAAGAGTATTTTTGACAAGTTGTCCGACCCGGATCTGGCAATCTTACTGCCGGACATCGTCAAGGCAATCGAGAAGCTGGCGCCCAGTGACGAGATGTTTGGCGACGGCGTCCGCCTGGCCGGCCTCGAGCTTCTCGCGCGCCTGCACATACGCGAGGGCATGCCGCTCTGCGTGTCGGTGATGGAGTTGGACCGGTGGGGCAGTGGCAAGCGAATGCCGGGATGCATGAGTGCTCTTCGAAAGTATGGCGCGAATGCCAAGGAGGTTCTGCCGCAGTTGAAGGAATTGAGCCGGGACGCCGACGGCGGCAACAAGGATATCAACAAGCTTATCGCTGACATCGAGGCGAGCAAGGATGCTCCGCCGTTGGTGTCGTTGAAGGATTTCATCGCACGTGCATCCACTGATGGCGACGCGTCGAAAAACCTACAGAAAGGAACACCATGAAAAACATAGGAAAGAGGATGAAGTGTACGATGCTCGTAGTAGTTGCAGGCCTGATGTCGGTGGTCGCCGGTCAGGCGACAGCCAAACCGCTTAAAGTCTATATCCTCGCCGGGCAATCGAACATGCAGGGGCAGGGCAACATCCGCACCTTCCCGTATATCGGAATGGATCCGGAAACCGCTCCGATGCTCAAGAAAATGGTCGATGAGAAGGGTGCCCCGCGCGTCATCGAAAATGTCTGGATTTCCTCGCTCGGCACCGGCAGCGAGGAGAAATTCGGGAAATTGACCGTGGGTTTCGGTTCGGAGCGGGCAGGCGTCAAGATCGGTCCCGAACTAACCTTCGGCATCTACATGCAGGAGCATCTCGGCGAGCCGGTCCTGCTCATCAAGACCTCCTGGGGCGGGACGAGCTTGTGCCACGATTTCCGGCCACCCAGTGCCGGGTTGCATCCGGCCCAGGCGCAGCGGCTGGAGGAACTGCGGAAAAACAACGAGGACACCCGGAAGGCCGAGGCGGAATATGCCGAGCGGAACGGAAATTGCTACCGCCAGATGATGGCGCATGTCAAGTCGGTGCTGGCCGATATCAAGCGGGTCGATCCCGAGTATGATCCGGCCCAGGGCTATGAAGTCGCCGGCTTCGTGTGGCTGCAGGGCTGCAGCGATTTCGGCGCGACGGACACCTATCCGAACCCCGGAAAGCCCGGCGGATACGATGAATACAGCCGCCTGTTGGCCTGTCTGATCCGCGACATCCTCAAGAAGTTTGCGAATATCCTCCGGCTCGGGTTTGGCCGGTTTCTTAACCCACAATCCATCCACGTACATGTGCAGGATTTCATAGCCAAGATCTTCAGCGACTTCCTTGGCTCGCAGGAGAGCTTCCCGCCCATAAGCAGTAACGGCTTCATGCGATTCGATCCGGCCAAAGCGGGCATTCTTGTAACCCAGGTATCCGAAGCAGGTCACGAGCAACCATTTTTCAGCGGATGATCTGGCTTTATATTTATCGCGCCGATCATCCCATTTGGGCATATCAAACAACGCGGATTTATAGGCAATGCGCTTTTTGAGAAGTGGTTCAAGCGTTTGCGGGACAATGCCCGGCTCGTCGGTCGAAGGTTCCAGGGCAATGCCGGATCGAGGAACTTCAGGGGAGATATTGAAATGCACCATGATGCCGGGGTACATCGAAACAAAATCTATTCCGATCACATTTTCATGCAGTCCAATAGTGGGCTGATAGACCATCCCGCCCATATCGGAGCGAATAAGTTCAAGTGCGGTCTTGGGTTTCTCCGCTTCCGCTTTGCGCCAGGGGATCAGGATTCCTGTTTGCATGGCAGTAACGAACTGCATCGCGGAAATCCCGGAACCAGGCGAGAGTCGGGCGGCTTCCTGAACCGGCAGGCAGGTGACCCGTGCCATCTCAAGCGCACCTTCCAGACCATAATCACTCCACAACATGGCATTATCCCTGTCCAAATGCCAGCGCCCAAAGAACTGGCTTTGCTGTCCACGATAAACAATCCGGCCATACGAAAAATAGGTATGTTCCTTATGTGTGAGAATATCAAAAGCCGGATCGCGGTTGACAGGGAGTGGCAACTTTAACTCCCTGGCTTTTTCAGCCAGCCAGGGGATCAGCCAGCTATCTCCGTGGCTGGTCAGCACCAGGTCAGGGTCATAGCGCTCCAGGATTGAACG
>Ga0118677_10013259_pt1 | contig 11896 bp, 8 predicted proteins | sample AliMusrvi5mmetaG_FD_86154 | JGI IMG/M metagenome (GOLD analysis project Ga0118677, IMG submission 86154) | reverse complement strand
CATCTCGATACGCCTGCGCCAATGAAACATGTGAAGCCACGCCGCATGGGCTGGTGTGCTTTACGATATAGGCCGTCGGCTCATCGAATTCACGCACGCCACTGAGTACCGCTTCCAAATCGAGATAATTATTGAAGGATAATTCCTTGCCTTGCAGCACCGTCGCAGCCGCCAAACCATACGGCGCCACACCGGCTGTGCGATAAAACGCGGCGGCTTGATGTGGATTTTCGCCATAGCGCACATCCTGCTGCTTTTCACCACGATAAGCAATCACACCAGGCAATCCGGCTTCGTCACAGATGTGCCCGCGCAACCAGGAGGAAATAGCCGTATCATATCCAGCGGTCAATGTATAAGCCGCTACCGCCAGTTCGGCGCGCGTGCGATCGCAAACGGCGCCACTGTTTTCGCGCATCTCCGCGAGAATGCGCGGATAATAGGCGGGATTGGTGACGATGGCCACACTGCGGTAATTCTTCGCTGCCGAACGCACCATCGACGGCCCGCCGATATCGATATTCTCTATAGCGTCCTCCAGCGTCACACCGGACTGCGCCACCGTAGACTCGAAGGGGTAGAGATTCACTACCACCATATCAATCATGCGAATCCCATGTTCAGCGGCTATCGCCATATGCTCCGGGTTATCGCGCAGCGCGAGCAAACCGCCGTGCACTTTCGGGTGCAGCGTTTTCACACGACCATGCATCATCTCCGGAAAACCGGTATAGTCGGATATATCCCGCACCGGGATGCCGGCTTCGGCAATCGCCTTTTTCGTATTGCCGGTTGAGATGATCTCAACTCCCATCTCTTGCAATCCGCGCGCAAAGTCAGCAATGCCGCTTTTGTCAGAAACACTGATTAAGGCCAATTTAATTTTTGGTGCCATGGCAACCTCCCACATAGATGTTATTAATAATTCCTCGTCAAGGCATAAAATCCTTTATTGCTGCGTGATTTAGATTGCAGGATTTAAGAAGGAATCATCGCCATTCCAGCGAATTCAACTTGTATTGTTTCGTCTTATGAAACCAACATCATCTTTAAAACTTTCAACAGTCCTGCTGAAACAACTCAATCTTTCGCGTAACTGGTTTTACATCGCGCTTACCATAACCCTCCTTATCGGATGGTTAGCGCCAGGCGTGGGTTGCCAATTGAGCCGTACCGGAATAACGCCGTGGCTGGTGGCGTTCGCCTTCTTTCTGAACGGTTTCACCCTGTCCACTGAATCACTGCGCGAGAATGCGCACCGTTGGTATATTGCGCTCCCTGCGATTCTTATTACTTTTGTTATCTCCCCGGCGCTGGTGCTACTCGCTCGGATGCTGCTCCCCGGCGGGCACTCGGCACTGGCAGATGGTTTTCAACTGGTCGCCGCTGCGCCCACCATGCTGGTCTCCGCGGTAATCATCACCCGCATGGCCACTGGCAATACTACGGTGGCGCTCTACCTCACCGTAGTCAACAATTTGCTCGCTATCCTCATCGTTCCACCATTGCTGTTCGTCACCCTTCAACTCGGTGGGGTGAATCTGCGGGACGTTTCCATGAATTTGCTGCTTACCGTGTTGCTCCCGACCATCGTCGGCCAACTCGCTAATCGCCGTTGGCAGCATGTGGCATTGGCGCATGCGCGTCTTATCGGCATTGTGTCGCAGTTCAGTATTCTCGTCTTTCTTCTCCTCGGCGCTGTTCAAGTGCCGCATACACGGGTGGCACCGACGCTGCTGTTGCTTATTGTCTTCGCCTGCCTGGCGCACCATCTGTTTCTGCTCCTGCTGGGCGATATGGCCGGGCGCCTGCTGCGTTGCGACTCGCCCACCCGGCACGCGCTGGCGTTCTGCTCCGCGCAAAAATCCATCGCCATCATTACACTGCTCGTGCAAAGCCTGTTTGTCCCCCTCGGTCCGGCCTTCGGTATTGCCGCATTGCCTGGCATCATTTACTATGTAACGGAACTAATCTTCGACAGCCTGCTCGCACAGTGGTGGGCCAGAAAGTCATTAGTGAGCAGTGAGCAATGATTTTCTCTAATACAAACACAGGAAGACACAAAGGCAATAAGAGTTATATGAATTTTCGTGTCTGTCGTGTTTTTCGTGGTTAAAATCCTGAATCCCACAAAGAGGTAGTCTAATGACCGAAACAGCACATTCACGTTTTCACAAAGTGATGTCCGGCGCCTTGCCGGGTGACCGTCTGCCCATCATCGAATGGGCCGGATGGTGGGATCAGACGATTCGGCGTTGGGAGAGTGAAGGACTGCCGGCTGGACTGGACACCCAGGAAATAAGAAACTATTTTTCGCAGGACAGGCATTTTCAGTTCTGGATCGGGTCCATGTGTCCCGGGCCGACGCCGAAACGCGCCGGACATGGCGCGCCATACATTGAGAATGAACAGGACTATACGGAAATCCTCCCCTTTCTTTATCCAGCAACACTCCCCACCGATCCCCAGGCCATCCGTCAGGCGGCGCTGGCACAGACGGACGGCAGCGCACTCGTCTGGATCACCCTGGAGGGTTTCTTTTGGTGGCCGCGCGTACTCTTAGGCATCGAGCCGCACCTGTATGCGTTTTATGACCAGCCGGAGTTGATGCATCGCATAAATCAGCATCTGGCTGATTATCTATTGCGCCTGATCGAGCAGTTTTCCGCGCTGTGTGTGCCTGATTTCGCCACCTTCGCGGAGGATATGTCGTATAACCATGGTCCGATGATTTCGAAAGAACTGTTCGACGAATTCATGGCTCCCTATTACCGGCAGGTGATTCCGGCGTTAACATCGCGTGGAATTATCCCGCTTATCGACAGTGACGGCGATATCGAACCGCTCATCCCCTGGTTTGAAGCAGTGGGACTGGAAGGAATCCTCCCGCTGGAACGCATGGCCGGTGTAGATGTCAACCGCATCCGCGCGCACCATCCGCGCTGGAAAATGATAGGCGCCTTCGATAAGACAGTGATGCACCTGGGTGAAGCGCGCATGCGCGCCGAATTCGAACGCCTGCTCCCCGTCATGCGCAGCGGCAATTTCATCCCCTCGGTAGACCACCAAACCCCGCCCGGCGTTTCTCTGGAGCAATACCGTCTGTATATGCAACTTCTGAAGGAGTATACAGAACACGCATGCAGGGAAGATTAACCACGAAAAACACGAAAGGCACGAAAAATCAAAGGGTAAAAAGGTAATGAGAATAATTCATACCGTCTGTCCTTTCCGTCTTTTCGTCCTTTTCGCGTCTTTCGTGGTATTATTTACAATGATGCTCTTCAACTTTCAACTTCGACAGATCAATGAAATTTCACCATTTGGCTACGAAAATCAATTATCACTCCATTGGTATGGGTTAACTGATGGGTGGTTCTGGCTCCATGTTGGAGACGATGAACTCTTCCGCTTTAACGATGCCTTGATAAATCAATGGAAAGTCGCCGGTGAATCATGGGATAATCCCTATGCTGAATATTTTGTGGTTTGCCTATGGGAAGACCTGATGGATATTCTACCGAGCATACTTGAACCGATACCTGAAGACATACTCCAACAATGTGATCCTGGCCAAAAGGGATGGCAATATTTAAACAGGGAAGAGGCCTGGCTGGAACGGTATGACGATTGGAGCACCTGGCGTATGGGCACTGGATGGCTCCGCTCTAGACAACTTTATGCCACTTATCTGGTGCTTTACCCAGGTATCCGCTTCTGGACGGATGGCGAAACACTGTTTATCACCTGGGATAACCATGATTGCCTGGATAATGGAATCCCTATCTGGAGCACACAGCAAGGGCAATACGCTTTGCCACTCGCACGTTTTATTGACGAGGTTCGCTCTTTTGATGCACGACTCATCGCCGCTATGGATCAACGTGTTAAATCTGCACAAATGGATTGGCCATTTCCAAATGTCGCAATCGACATTGACTTCCTGGAAGTCGATCATCGAGAACGTGCTACGAAGATGGACCAAGCTTTTACGCGTTCTCGACAACAGAAAACTGATTGGGATGGGGTGAGGAAAGCCATGGATATTATCGGGTAAATAGGGAAGAGGAAAAGAGACCCATTTTTCGTGTTTTTCATCCTTTTCGTGCCTTTCGTGGTTCCAATCGTTTTTGAGGCCATCATGCCCACCTTGTTCAACACCAAACCGGATTACCGGCGCCTTTTAACTGCACTGCGGCGCGAGATCCCCGATCGTGTGCCATTTTTTGAAGCATACGCCGATCCGCATGTGCAACTCGCCGCGCTGGAGGATTGGCCACAGCAGGATACGCTCCCGCAAGGCGGGAACGCATTTCTCGATGCGCACATCCGCGCCGCGTATTATCTGGGATATGATTGCCTGACAGCGGTGACGGAGGCGAAGATGCGCTGGGGCACACGCGTGGCGCTATGCGGTGGCATCGACATCGACATGCTCTGCCGCGCAGACGAGGAGACGCTGCGCAAATACATACGCCGGGTGCTTGATATCTGCGCACCCGGCGGCGGTTATCTCTTCGGCAGCGGCAACTCTATCCCCAATTTTATTCCCCCACGCGCCATCCGCATCATGCTGGAAGAAGGGGCACGATGGGGATAACTGTATATAAAGTCTGTCCTAAAGTCTACGCTGAGCTTATCATAGTGGCTGATACTAGTCCGTAATATTCGTGCTCGTGCTCGTGCTCGTGCTCGTGCTCGAAAAAGTAATCGTTAATTATCATCGTTGTTGTTTCGAGTACGAGCACGAGCACGAGCATGAATACGATAGAGTTCGGGACTTTGGGACCAGGCTTTATTCAGCTCTGCAACCTTTCCTGCTGCAACAAAGACCGAATCGCGGAATCATACGGGCCCAGGCCAATATCCGCCGGGATGAGATCAACATGCGGGTCAGTCGCTTCGGTGAAGACGTTGCGCACGGCATCAAGGTAGCCGAAACCATACTCCTGATATGGCGCGAGGTAATGCCCTTCCCCCCACTCATTCCAATTGTCCAGCAATAACATCCGGCTTCCGAGTTCGTCTGCCGGCAAGGTGGCCATGAAAGCGCTGGTCTCGCGTAACAGCGTTTCGAACTCCTCCGGCGGAATTTTCCAGATGCTTCCCTCATCGTGCCATCCGCTCCATGCCTGCGACGCCGTAGGCACCTGGGGGAGAATACCCAGTTGTTGTATACCGCGCATCATGGCCAATTGCGCGTCAATCGCCTGCGCCGGAGTAGGACTGTTCGCCACATGCCAGCAGTAGGCGAAGGTATAATCGAGTCCCATCTGCTGCATGATCGATAACTGGTGGGTATCGATATTTCTATTCTCTCCGAGGACATACAGGCCGGCAAATCCTGCATCCCGGCAGGCCTGGCGCATCAAGTCGATAGCATGTGCCGCATTCTCAATGCTGCCAAGGTCATCCACCAGAAACTCCGGACGATAAATGAAGAGGACCGGCTTGCCATCGACTTGCAGATAGCTTGGATGCGTAAAGTAATTCTCAATCCAGAAAGGCAGCAGGTTCTCAACCAGATCGCGCTCATCGGCAATTCCGGATTTCCCGTGTTGTTGATTCTCCCACATGATGGTGAAGTGCATCCGGTCGACATACCGTGAGTTGAACAACGCCTCATGGATGGCCGAGGAAAACATCGTGGTCACCGGCCCACCCTGGCTTGTGCGATACCAGCAATATACAAAGAAATCAATGCCATGCTCAACCGCCCAGAGGGTCTCCCAATCGGAGACTTCCGGATTCTCCTGAGCATAGAAACCAAGGGCCGGCGTCCGCTCGGGGTGCTTCAATACATTATCCCACATGCGTGGCGTATTCGCCTCCCACAGAGGGCAATGGTGCGCCCCAATCAGTATCTTGCTGCTCGCAGGTTTCGGCTCCGGGATATAAGAGATTGGATCTATCTGAATTGGCGGAAGGAAACACAACCGAATTGCTGCAGTTGCCTGTTCTCGACCTTCATCCTCCAGCACAAGGTACAATTCACACGCCATCGCGGCTTCAGCTTCTATGCTCCATAATAAACAGGTCTTCTCCCCCTGATCAAGGTGAATTTCCGTCTGTTGAACGTGTAGCAGTGACACCCCGACGGGCAATACCAACTGTGCCTGTGCCGTGATTGGTCGTACACTGACATTCTCAACGTGGGCCATGATCGTTGTTGCCTGCCCAACTCGATTCAACGGCTTCGTCAGACCGAATTCTGTAATGATAAGAGCTGATGATGTATTCTGCATAATTATTCACTCCTGAATGTGCGATGAATAATAATAAACTTGTTCCGAACCGGCTCCCCTTCCTTGGAGTCCAGCTAAATAGTATACTAGAAGCGGGACTTCTCGCAACTGAGAAAGCAGCTTGCGGGTATTAGATGCAGATTTTTCAACCACGAAAAGCACGAAAGACACGAAATAAGGATTAACCCAAAGTCCGTGTTCGTCCGTGTAAGTCTGTGTAAGTCTGTGTAAGTCTGTGTAAGTCCGTGTATCCTGAATCCTGGAGCAACAAACCAATGATCACCACTATCCTTTCCCTACACAATAACTGGTTATTTTGTGGCGATGACAAAGCGTCGTATGCCGGCGCGCGCTGTTCAGAGCGCAATTTCACTACCGTGCACCTTCCGCATAGCAATGTGGAACTTCCGGGGAATTATTACTCGGAAAAACGGACGCAATTCGTATCCTGGTATCGGAAACATCTCCCGACACCAGAGTGCCCGGATGATACTCGCGTGTTTGTAGATTTCGATGGCGTGATGATGGTGGCAGACGTCTATGTGAATGGCCACCTGGCCTGCAGTCATCGCGGAGGGTATGTGGGCTTTTCCGTTGATGTCACCCCATGGCTGCACAAGCGTACCGGCGCCGATAACGTGCTTGCAGTCCGTGTGGATTCCCACCTGCACCCGGACATCCCCCCTTGCGGCAAGGTTATGGATTACCAGACATTCGGTGGTATTTACCGTGATGTGCGCTTGCGCCTGACACCCGCTTGCTACCTTGCGGACGTATTCATGCAAACCCCACAGGCGTTGGCGCCGGACAAAACGCTGATGGCAGCGGTTACCGTATGCAACTGCCGCCCAACCGACTGCCACGGCGCCGCAGTTCTGGAATTATTCAGCCTTGACGGTCGTCGGATTGCGAGTAGCCCGACTGTCGCCTGCCAGATTCCCGCCCGAAGAGAAGGTGCGGTAGAGTTGATTCTGCATAACTTGCCAGGTATTGAACTCTGGGAGCTGGAGACGCCGCAATTGTACCGGGCACGGGTAACATTGACGGAAGGTCGGCATACGCTAGATCGCCGTGAGGAGCGTGTTGGCTTCCGCGAGATTGAATTCAGCCAGGAAGGTCCGTTTCTGCTCAACGGCAAGCCGGTAAAACTCGTCGGGCACAACCGTCACCAGACATATCCTTACATCGGCGCCGCTGCTCCGACTCGTTTACAGCAGCGTGATGCTGACATTCTCAAGTTCGAGCTGGGCAGTACGATCGTGCGCACCAGCCACTATCCGCAATCTCCCCACTTTCTCGAACGGTGTGATGAGATCGGATTGCTGGTATTTGAGGAAGCGCCGGGATGGGGACATATCGGCGATGCCACATGGAAAGATTTATTTTGTCGCGACGTCGAGGTGATGATTCGGCGCGACAGGAACCATCCCTCGATTATCCTCTGGGGCGTGCGCGTCAATGAATCCGGCGACGACCACGATCTTTACACACGCACGAACCAGCTTGCCCGTGCGCTCGATCCGACACGGCCTACCGGTGGGGTGCGCTGGGGCATACAAAGTGAATTTCTGGAGGATGTCTTCACCAGCAACGATTATGGCTACGCTCCTCCTGCGCACGTCATCAATGAGCCGCCAGTGACGCCGTATTTAATCACGGAATACGGCCCGTTAATCGATGCGCGGCAGTCGTCGTCAAACGAGATGCTACTGCATCATGCCATGGTGCATGCTGACATATTGAATGCCACCATTGGACATCATCAGGTTGCCGGGGCCATTGGTTGGTGTGCATTCGACTATCATTCACAGGATTGGGTTACCGTTGATGGCATCCAACCATGGGGAGTTTGCGACCTTTACCGCGCTCCGAAATTCAGCGCGTTTTTTTACGCGAGCCAGATTGATCCGGCAGTGCATCCCGTACTGATGGCGGCAACGCGCTGGAAGGTTGGCGACCAGGCTGGTTTTGACCCCAATGAAAACACCATGAAGCATGGCCACGACGCTCCCATGGTAGTCTTTTCCAATTGTGAGCGTATTCAAATCTTTGTGGGTGACGAATTGCGCGGATCTTTTACCCCAGCGCGCGACCGTTTTCCACACCTGGCGCATCCACCGTTTCTATGCTCCGGTCTGGGCACGGTATGGGGACCATCATGGCAGGAATTGCACATTGTTGGGTTGATCGGCGATCAACCCGTTGCCGAACAGCGTTTCCCGGCCTCGAACGAGGCGCCCAATTTGCTCATGAATGTGGATGATCGCACCCTGGTCGCCGATGGCACGGATATGACCCGCATTCTGCTGCGGCATACCGACGCCTTCGGTAACTTGCAACCGCATAGCCGCGTTGTCGTTATGCTGGAACTATCCGGTCCTGCTACCCTCGTCGGCCCTAATCCCTGCGCACTGGTAGGCGGCGTCACCGGCCTGTATCTGCGTGCTGGCACTATACCGGGAAAAGTAAAACTCAGCGCTTTCGCTCCCGAGCTCGGTCAAACCTGCCAGGCTGTGGTGCAGATTCGGAAGTTATTAGCCAATAAAAGAACCACGAAAAACACGAAAGACACGAAATAAGGGGAAAGGTGAACTATGAGCTCTATCAGCAAAAGCAGAAATTTCGAATTGTATGTAATCGTGCTGGCAACACTTGCGTTACTGCTGTCGCTCTCGGACTGCCAGTCGGCTGAGAGTAGTCGTGACAATGCGCCATTTCTCAAGTCGTGGCTGTCGGCCGTAGCGCTGGCTGATACGGGCAAAGCACCATTATCGGTTGTTTGCCTGGGTGACAGCAATACGGAGATCTTCGGCTATGCCGGTTGCCTGCGCCTGCTCCTGCAGAGCTGCTACGGCGACGCCGGCTTCGGCTATTACACGCTCAGTAAGCGGATGGAAGAGATTCCTGGCGCCCCGAAAATCGAGCGGAGCGGCGCCTGGGAGTTTTTAGACATGGCCCTCGATCCGAGCATACCGGCGCCGCCGTTACCCTGGCTGGCAATAGACGGGCACTGGTCAGCTACTTCCGATGCCGCGGCGACACTCAAAGTCACAGGCGGCGGTAAGTATACGCTTTACCTGCAGCGCGGACCCGGGCTTGGCTCCTTCGATTTGCTCTCGGGGAGCGCGACAAAAACCATTGACACTGCTGCCGTCGAGACAGGCATCCTGACGGAGACCATACCATCGAACGCTTTCACAATTCACCATGTGCATGGCCGGATCATCCTGTTCGGGGTGGATGCGCGAAATCCGCAGACGACTGGCGGAGCGATCTTGCATCAACTCGGCAAAGCCTGGGCCATGGCGCACCATTACGCCTCGATTGACCAGCAGGCCTACAACAGCTTCTTTGCGAAGACGCAACCGGCCTTGATCACCGTGTTGTTAGGCACCAATGATATGAATAACGGATGGGATGCGCCCGGTTTCACTGCCCAGTTGAACAGCTTGGTGGGCAAACTGAAGCAGGCGTCCCCCGCCAGTTCGATCCTCATCATCAGCGCACCCTCATGCACCTTTGATCGCAAAGCTCTGGCGCCCGCATTCGATGCGGCGACACTCAAGGTGGCGCGAGACAACGGGTGCGCCTTCCTTGATCTGTGCAGTATTATCGGCGATGACTGGCAATATTGGGATCAACTGGGGGTCATGGAGTATACGCTGCACTACAAGGCAGGCGGCGGCATGACCGTCGCGCGCGAGATATTGCGTGCCATCGACTTCGACTGGGCAGATCCGCGCCATCAGCCGCTGCTGCGACACCCGGCTGACCTGCTGGCGCCAGGTGTAAAACCAAGGCTCCGCAGTCCGGTACTGCTTACATAATAGATCCTGTCCCAATTCTTTTTTATTTCAGACAGGAATATCAGAAGAAGAATTTCTATCGCGACCATCGTTCGAGAACTATATTCCTTGTTAATCCTGTTAATCCTGTCAAAATAATCCGTGTCACGGCTAATTACGGAAAGCTAAATCCCCGTGCGCAAAAGACTTGCGGGAATCATCCTTTCGCTCCCTGCGAAAATTGTGTTATTGTGCTCACCATTTCATCACGTATTGGAGCATACCGGGCATCGTAGAAGACATTGTCAAATTCCGAAGGATCCCGGCACAGATCATAAAGCTCACATGACGTCGGCTGTTGCGCCAGGACGCACTTATGGGTTTTGCTGCGCAGCATCACCGCGCGATTGCCATACCAATCCGCTTCCGAAAAGACGTGCTGCCGTTCCGGAATCTTGCCCGCAAGCAGATCCAGGAGATTCAAACCATCGACCAGTTGATCAGCTTCGACGCCTGCCAGAGACAAGAATGTCTGAAACAGATCTATCAGGCTGACCAGGCCGTTATACGATCCTGCTGACAGGTGACCGGGCCAGTTAAGCACCAGCGGGACGCGCGCGATATTCTCGTAGAAAAACACCTTCTCGAGTAAAAAATGATCGCCATTCGCTTCGCCATGATCCGAGCTAAAAACGATTACGGTGTTGTCGGCCAGTCCACGGCGCGTGAGCGCGTCCAGAATATGGCCGATCCATTCATCGACCAGGGTCACGGTCGCGTAGTAATATTGCCGGCGCCGCCTCATCGCCTCATCTGTCAGCACCTCCGGAGCCCCTTCGGGGCATACGCGAATCTGGATGCATTGCTCGAGCAATCGGCGAATCTCCGGGGGCTTGGAGTCCAACTCACCCTCACGACGGGTGGGCGGCGGGAGTGCACGGCCATCATACATCGATATAAATCGTTCCGGTGGATCAAAGGGGAGATGCGGGCTGTTAAATGATATCCAGTAGCAAAACGGCGTGTCCCCCGCCTGCTCGATGGCTTTCACGCCTTCCATGCCGATGTAGCTATCGATATGGCATGCTTCAGGATGTTCAGAGACAATGGCGCCATACCCTTCGCGCAGCGCCTTAATCCGGGTGGGCGCCCATGGGTTCGGGCGCTGCAACCCCTGCGCCTGCAGCCAGCGCGCATAATCGTCGTCCAGATCGGTGAAACACTTGTCATCGGCGATCACCCGCTGCTTGAACCCGGCCGGATGATCGAATGGCCGCGGTGGAAAATGCATTTTGCCGATAGCCCGGGTGTCGTACCCGGCCCGGGATAGGCGCGCAGGCCAGGCCTGGTCATAATCGGGGATTGGGGTGGTGTTATCATATCCCCCATGGCCATGACAATAGCGCCCCGTCATGATGCTGGCGCGCGCCGGTACACACAGCGGGCACGGGGTAAAACAATTCGCGAACAATACGCCATCCTGTACCAATCGGTCCAAATTAGGCGTAATCATGTGCGGAAAGCCGGCGGCGGCAATGGTATCGAACCGCTGTTGGTCAGTGAACAGGAATAAAATATTGGGACGGCCTGCCATCGTGCTAATGTTACTCTAATGACATTCTGTTGTAAATGTGAGTTGGCATTGTGTGGAGTACCATTTTTTATTGATTCAGGATGCAGGATGCAGGATTGTTCTGCCATTTGCTTGCTGGTAAGACGACCCCTACCCCAACCCTCCCCCGTTGCGACAGGGGAGGGAGAGCACTGCAATACAATATCAGCTCCAGATTGGCTAGCCAGCCACTCCCTTCCCTTGTCGCAACGGGGGAAGGGCGGGGATGGGGGCGTCTTCCAGGAACAATGGGG
>Ga0118677_10013258_pt1 | contig 11897 bp, 5 predicted proteins | sample AliMusrvi5mmetaG_FD_86154 | JGI IMG/M metagenome (GOLD analysis project Ga0118677, IMG submission 86154) | reverse complement strand
GGAGGACCGAAGAAGCCAAGGCCAGCGGTAATGCGCTGGATATGCCCACGTCGGTCTGGTCAATCCTGGCAAGAGAATTTGTGGAACCCTCGAAAACAAAGAAAGCAAATGACGGTTGAGCCATCAACTGATGCGTCTTTGATCCCAGCGTCGCGCTACTGGAAAGCCATTAACTGGCCCCAGGTGCGGCAGGTGGTTGGGCGGCTGCAAATGCGTATTGCCAAGGCAACCCAAGCAGGACGCCAGCGCAAGGCCCAAGCATTGCAGTGGCTCCTGACTCACTCGCGTGCGGCCAAGTTATTGGCCGTGCGTCGGGTCACCACGAACGTAAAATACTTCGAGCAGCGCCGGTGCTTTGCCTGGCGCGTTCGCTGACGGCAGCCTGGCTGCCCGCGATCTGCTCGGGGTTATTCGTTTCGTGGCGGGATTGCCGCCGCGTGTCCACGCCAGGCGCACCGGTTGTGAAAGGCTTGAGCCGGAATGAAGGGAAACTTTCAAGTGCGGATCTTAGAGGGGGGCGCCTCCACTCATCATTCATCATTCATCATTCAACCTTCTGCATTCTCTCCTGCTGCCTCTCTGGGGATTGTCGACCAAGCGGCTCCGCCTGAGGCGCGGCGTCGCCGCCGGATATGAGCGTGGCGCACTTTCAGCGGTGTTGCGGGGGTTCGGCGCGCGGCCGGTTTGGGGACGAGCTGGCACCGCATCCAAAACTCGCCGACAGCTATCGCTCCTCCGACAAGCAGCAAGAGCAGGAGCGGCGACGCCAGGCGAGATCTCAACGGCAGGAACGGCATCATGTGCATACCCTACACTGGATGGCGTTCTGTCACGAGCAGGATTCGCTCTCCCCCAAGGAGCAGCGTCACGGCCGGTGACAAAGTCCTCGCGGGGGCTGGAAGGGTAAGGTTGCCAAGTGGCAGGCGACTCAGCGGGGTGTTCGCTCCGGCACCAGAAATTCGACCGTAGAGGAACGGCGGCCCTCCTTCGAGCCGAGTGGGGGTGCGCGAGGCAAAGCCGGGGCGCCGACGCTGAGGTGCGCAATGCCTGGCTGGTGGCTTTGGCCAGCGAGGGCTTGTTCCTCATGTCGGGGTTGGGTAAAGCGGCGGATCAGCCCCCAGGGCTTGCGGTGAACGTGACGCTCAAAGTCGGGCCGTGTCTTTTTGCCGTCTTGGCCCCCGGCTTGTCGCTCGAACAGAAAGATGGCCAAAGACCGAAACAGGGAGAGATTGTGCGCCGTGGTGGTCTCACGCACCGGGCAGCGGTCCTCGTCCTGGGTACGATCCCGGCGATAGTGTTGCCCATTTTCGATGCTCCAGTGCCCGCGTCCCAGTTCCTGCAGTCGGTCGGGATGGGCCTCCTGGGGCCAATAGGAGGTGATGGCAAAGCTCACGTCGTCGGTTTCTTTGGTCACCTTGCCTTGGCGCACCTCCTGAGTGTGGTTCTGGAGGCGCATGACCTGAGCCACGCCGGCTAAGCCAATGGTCTTGGGTCGGTGGCCACGCACCAAACCTTGCGGGTTCTCAAGAACTCATGCGAAACCGCTATCCTAATTTCCGAAAACCACGCGATCACGGTTTTGGCGGCTGGTCGAGCACGGCGTCCTGTGTCAGGGCCACATCCCGTAGCAGTCCGTGGAACTGGTATTGCTGTGAAGCGTCTGTGTAGTTGCCCAGGATGAGCGGGCGCGCGGCGGGCACGTTTCCCACTGCTGAGTCGCCCCGAAACACCCAATCGCCGTTAATCGCCAGCCGCAGGCGGACACCGTCGAAAACGAAGCGGCAGGCGTACCATTTGCCGGATTCAATGGCGGGGCCCTGGGCGTCGCCGCCGGGTGTGCGCACGATCAACTGCCCGCCGAGAATCTGCACAAACCAGCCGTCGATCTGCCACGCGCCGTGACACAGCAGAACCGGCATGGCATCAACGCGTTCGGCGCGAAAGGTGAAGTTGAGGGTGAACCCATGATTAAGATCCATGGCGTCGGGCCTGTTCTCGGTAACGAGGTGTCCCTGGTCAAACCGGGCCCCTTCCGGTGTGAACGCCACATGACCCTGCAGCGCGGGGCCTTTTGGCGCAACAGTTAGCGGCCACTGGATTGCAGGGGTAATTGCAGGGCTGGGGAAGACCACAGTGGCCTCGCCGGCCGTACCTTCGCGGCCCGCCACGTTCAGCGGCGTGACTCGATAGGTCCAGCGCCCATTGCCGGGCGTATCGTGGAAGTTCTGGCCGCCGGACCGGGCTGCACGCACCGTGCCCGCCTCGGCAAAAGCCTGGTTGCCTTCTGGCGCGCGGGATAAGCGATACGATGCGACCGTATAGGTTGTCGCCGCATCCCATTCAATCGTTATCCCGCCGCGGTTCGCAAAGGCGCGTGGGGTCACCATCTCCGTCACGGGCTTGTCAGGCATGGTAAAACTGGCCGGAGCGGACTGGGAGATAACCTTCCCGTCGGCCCAGGCTTCCACTTTGTATTGGGTTTTGATCTCCATCGGAATGTCGGGAAAGAGAGGCACGGCAGTGTTGCCCGCAGGCACGCCATTCCGGTAGACGCGAAAGAAATCGGCCTTGGGTATGTTGCTCCACAGCAACTGGACGGTCGCCACTTGGCCATCGCGCAGCATCAGCCCAAACCCTTCGCCGGTTGGGTGGGCGTGTTCCTGAGGCTTGCCTATGGGCGTGTAGGACGGCGCAACCTCGGGCATGACGGTGACGGCACGGTCAATCGCGCCCCCTACCTGGGCAGGATCGGGGGAGAGAGACAGCCGTAGGAGGATGGCCGGGACGCGCATCGCCGAGCCGGGCAGGGTGGCCCGTTTCACCCAGCCTTGCGTCGGGGCGCACTTGATGGTGGTCCATTGCTTTGCGCCGACATTGCGGTAGTGCGCCCAGGCGTCGCCACCGCCGAGAACGCAAGGTTCAACCACCAGGTCCGTGTTTTCGGGCGAAGATGTGACCAGGCGTGGCAGGACTACGGTTGGAGTGAGTGTCCACGCGGGGGCGGGCGGATCGGACTCCGGTTCGCCGAGCACGCTGCCAGACTCGTTCCACAGCCTTCGCCAGTCCGCCGCCGCTTTGGTGTTTACCGTCGCTAGCACACCGTATTCGCCGCGGGTGGTGATACGCCTGGCATAGGTGCGCATTGCCTTTGCCAGCAGGCCCGAGCTGAGCTGCGCACGGGCCGCTGTGGCCGCCTGTTTTGCCTGCGCGGCGTCGGATGCGCTTTTTGCTGTGGCGAGCAGTTCGCCGGCCTTTACCGCCGCGACCTCGGCGTCGTAATACGCCAATGTCCAATCAATCGCGCCCAGCAGCCACGCGAGTCGCTCGCGTCCCTGGCGGGTATCCACGGTCACGCTCGCGGCCCGGTCTCGCAGCGCGCGAAGCTGCTCGACTTTCTTAGGATCGCCCGGTCCCCAGGAGAACGGGGCACATTCGTTTTGTCCGCCGCCGCCCACCCAACGGTAGCCAAGGGCCTCCAGTTCACGATGCACGTTCGCCATCGGGGCGGCGGCGGAAGGACCGTAGCCTTGCAGCGCGAGATCCTGGTAGAACGTCTCCGTTGTCAGGGCGGGATTCCACGCGAACGCAGTCATAAAACCGAAGGCCTCCTCCACGTCACGCGTGCGCCAGTGGATGCCCAGCACGCCCTGGCTTTGCCCTTGCAGAATGTCGCGCATCATCTTGTCATAGATGTGCACGGCGGCCTGTGGGTGCCATTGATCGCCGTCGCATTCCAGCCAGGGAATGGGCCAGCGCACGCGGGCTGCGGGAAGCTTGTGGTAAACCGAGTCCACCCTGGGTCTGGCCGAGATGAAGTCGAGCGAGGAGAAGACCACCTCTTTCGGCAAGAGCTTGTCGAGCCCGTCGTAATACTCGGCGGAAAGCAGGCGGTCCTCGCCGCCCCAGCCGGAGATCACCAGTTTGGGCGCCGGTTGGCGCTGTCCCAGCGCGCGAAGCGCCAGCCAGGCGAACTGCTCCAGGCGCGCGCCCTCGTTGGCGCGGGCGCGCTTGCCCGCCTCGTTGTCCTGGAAGAAGGGCCGTTCACCTGTGGTGCGATCCACTACGCGGGAGAACGCGCCGCGCCGCTCCATGCCATAGATCTGAATCGGGCTTTGCAGCGAGGCCGACGCCGGCGCAATGGGCTGGTTGTGCTGTCCGGCAAATCCCTGCGCGCCCTGCGTCTCCGCCTGCCAGAGGAACACGTATTCAAGCATTGGGTAATAATCCAGCACGGCATTGAACCGTCTGATAAAGCGCCCGCACACGTCAGGTTGGGTTGGGTCGCCGGTGATTTCAAACCCGAGGGCCGGATGCACGCCGCGCATTCGCGCGTACGCAAGCGCGTCGCGCAGGATTGACTTTTCCCGGCGCACAGCATCGTCGGGCCCACGCTTCTCGACGGTCGAGGCGGCGCCGAAATAAGTGCCGAGGTAGAGTTTGTCCGTGCCGAAGGCAAACTGATCCACCCGCGTGCCCGCCGTGCCCCAGGTGGGGCTGCCCGTGTTGAGTAACGGCGCGCCCTCCTTCACCCGGCCGTTCTCCTCGTAAGCGGCGAAGGGCTCGGCGTCATAGGTGTGAAAGGTCAGAAAGTTCGCGCCCGAGCGAATGAGTTGATCCACAAACGCCCGGTGGTCGATGGGGTCCCACGCCGTGGGGCTGTTGAAGAAGTTGTACCACGGCAGCACACCGCGCACCGAGAACACCGGTCTGCCCTCGATGGGACCGGAACCGGGCAGTTTTTCCGGCAGTGCGGCGGGCACACTCTCGCTGCCCAGATAGAAGCGGTAACCCAACGTGCGGAGGAGCCCATACACCCCGTTTACCATGCCCTGCGGGGTGCCTCCGGCAACCGTTACCGTGCACACGCCGCTATTCTGCCTGCCAACGATGCGGTAGGCTTCGCCAGGGATCGACTGATGTCGCTCGATGAGCACCGCCGGAACCGGTCGCTTCTGCCAAGTGCCGCGAGGCAAGACCGTGACGGCGTTGTCGGTCACCTGGCCCAGGTAGCGGGCCAGGTCAGCCGTCGCCAACCGCTCCATGTCGCCGGGCGTGTCCGTGGCAACCGTGCCCCAGGGTGCTGCCACGGCCGCTGCGGCGGCCAGGAGCAATAGAGATATTACAATGATCGCTGGTTTACGCATTGATAAGCATTTGCTTTTTTGACGTGGCGTCCGGCCTTTTGTACGTTACTCGGCCAAGTAACGCCAAGAAGAAACCAGTTTTCGATACCCAACACTATTCCCGAATTCCAGCTTTTTGCTTTGAACGGCCCCCTCCGTTGGTGCATCCTTGCACTCCACGAAAAAGCGAATTGCCATCCGTGGTTGGCGCAACGGGAAGGAACGAGACCTGAACGATGCCTGGCATCACCCAAGGGGTTTCTCGTTCCGTGGCGCGCTGACAATCGGAATGGTTGTCGTCCTGGCGGGACTCACGGCCCTACGCGCACTTTCTGCCGGCGAATCGGCGGGGTTGCGAGTGCTCATCCTTAGCGGCTTGAACAACCACGATTGGCGGAGCACCACGCCGGTGATCAAAAAGATGTTCACCGACTGCGCCCGCTTCGGGACCGTGGACTTGACGGAGGATCCTAAGGGCCTCGACGCGGGCATCCTGGCCCGCTACGACGTGCTCGTGAGTAATTGGACTCCGTACCCCGACACCCGGCGCAGTTGGCCGCCGGAAACCGAGGCGGCGTTTCTCGACTTCGTGCGGAAAGGCGGAGGATTTGTGGTATTCCACGCGTCCGCCTGCACTTTCCAGGGCTGGCCCGAGTTCCAGCAGTTGATCGCCCTGACGTGGAAGGCCAATCACACGGCGCACGGGACCTACCACACCTTTAAAGTGTCGGCCAACGATCAGACACATCCTATCACGCACGGTCTCACCGATTTTTATACGACGGATGAACTGTACCATCAAATGGTCCAGATGACCGAACAGCCGCTGCATGTCGTCTTCAAGGCGTTTTCCGCCAAGGCAGAGGCGGGCACCGGCAGGGATGAACCGGTGCTGGTCTGCACCGAGTTGGGCCGGGGACGCGGAGTCAACCTTGTGCTCGGCCATGACGCCGCAGCGATGGGGGCCGGCTTTCGGACGCTGTTGCTGCGCAGTGCGGAATGGGCGGCGACCGGCCAAGTCACGCTGCCGCCTCCCGCCATCTGGCCTTCGACACCAGCCGCCATGACAGCCGCGGGCATCGACCCGGACTCGACATTGAGCACCGTCACTCGTTACCGATTCGGCGACGAGCGGAAGCCGTTGGCCGCTCTTCAGCAACTGGTCGTGTATGCCAATAGCCTGGCTGGAAACGACCCCCAGGGATTTCGCGGCGCTCTGGCGGATCGGATGGTGGCACTGCTGGCTTCGCCGGACGCGACGCCCGCAGCCAGGAGTTTGGTCTGCGGACAACTCGGCGACATTGCCACGGAGAAGCACGCCGCGGCCGTGTACGGCCTCCTTACCGGCAAGCAGCTTGCGGCGGAAGCCGCGCTGCTCACGCTTGAACGCGTTCCCGGCCCGGCCGTTGATAAGATGCTGCGGGACACCCTGGGGACGTTGGATGGCGAGGCCAGGCTCGGCGTGGTGCGCGCGCTGGCAACGCGCCGTGATCGCGCGGCGGTTGAGCCGCTGATCGCGCTGCTCGCGGGTTCCGACGAGACCTTAGCCGGGGCAGCCGCCGAGGCTTTGGGCCGGATCGATGGGAGTGCTGCGGCCGAAGCTCTGAAGGAGGCGCTCGCCCGCACTAAGGGCCGTTTGCGAACGGAGGTCCCCGCCGCGCTATTGACCTGTGCTGACCAGTTGCTGGCTGAAGGCCAGAATGCAGCGGCGGCCGCGTTGTACCACCTGCTGTTCGGGCCCGGCGAAACGGCACAGGTGCGGATGGCAGCCTTGCGGGGAACCGTCCGCACGAACCCGGGGCAAGGCATCGACGCCGTGTGCGGAGCCCTGACCAGCGGCGATCCCGCACTCGAGAGCATGGCTTTGCAACTGGTGCCGGAGTTGCCCGGGACAGCCGCGACGGAACAACTGGCGCAATGCGTGGCCAGGATTCCTGGCCCGGTTCAGGCGCTGCTGCTGGGCGCCTTGGCGGCTCGCGGAGACGTGGCCGCGCGCGGGGCGGTCCAGGCGGACGTGGCTAGCGAAGACCCGGCAATCCGTCTCGCGGCGGTCAAGGCCCTGGGCCCTCTCGGCAATGAGACTTCCGTCAAGCCGTTGCTCGACCGGACCAGCGCTGGTGTGCTAACCGCCGAACGCCAGGCGGCGCGGGAGAGTCTTATCCATCTGCGGGGACCTCGGATCAACCAGGTGCTGACCAGCCTTCTCGTCCAGGAAGACGCCAGTCAGCAAGCGGAGCTGATCCGCATCCTTGCGGCCCGCAACACGGTGAGTTCGGTCGCGGCTCTCGAAAAAGCGGCGGAAACGGCGGATGGGGCGGTCCGCAAGGAAGCGTGGAAGGCGCTGGGCAGCCTGGCGAGGGCTCCTGACACGGCGGCGTTGCTCGAATTGCTGCTGCGTGCTCGCGACGAAGACCGCGACGATGCGGAGAAGGCTGTGAGCGCCGTACTCGGAAGACCGGACCGACCGGATCTGCGCGCGGTGCTCCAGAAGCTGGAAGCGGTCGAGGCTCCCACCGCCCGCGGTTCGCTCATCCGACTCGTGAGCGCCGTCGGCGACGACAGCGCGCTGCCGGCGTTGCTCAAGGCCGCCCAGTCCAGCGACGCGAGCCTTCGCGATGCAGCGATTCGCGGGCTGGCTGCCTGGCCGACCCCAACACCGTTCCCAGACCTGGTGACCCTGGCGCGCACGGCCTCGGAGCCGGCGCATCGCGTCCTTGCCTTGCGCGCCGCCATTCGGCTGTCGAGCAAGGTCGAGGGACGCACGCCCGAACAGATGGCCGGACTGGTTACGGAACTGATGCAGTTGGCCGGAGCAACCGCCGAGCGTAAGGCTTTGCTGACAGAGGTGGGGCGGTGTCCAACATTGGACACGCTGCGCCTGGCGCAGAAGTATTTGGCCGATCCCGAACTCGCGGTCGAGGCGGGCGTGGCGGTGACCCAGATCGCCGCCGCCCTCCGAGACACGCACCGTGACCAGGTGCTGGCCGCCATGCAGCAATTGCTGGCCGGCAACCGGGACCAGGCTGTCGGCGCGCGGGCCTTCAAAGTGGTGAGAGACATTCTCAAGCCCGCCAACCTGGCCATCGGGGGCACGGTTACGAACCTCGACGGCTTGACGGCGGATGGCGCCGCCGGCGGACCCCAGGCGGCAATCGACGGAGACCCCAACACGTATTGGGACGAAACCGACAACGCCGATTTATACCGGCTCAAGGTCACGTTGAAAGACCCCCAGGACGTTTCATCGATCAACCTCCTCTGGCACCCTTACGAGCAACACCAGGCGAAAAACCTGGATGTGCTGTGCGATGGGAAGGTCGTGGCTGAGGTCCGCCAGGCGAAGTGCTTCGAGAACGAGATGTTCATCGCGTTCCCGCCTGTGCGTTGCACGTCAGTCGAGTTGGTCATCCCCGGCAAGAACGGCCTGGTCAGTCCGTGCATACATGAGTTTCAGATCTATGGCCACTAGCATGAACCGGCGTCAGTTCCTTAAGGGCGCTGCGGTTACCGTTGCCGCGCCCCTTATCATCCCTGCCTCGGCCCTGGGCGGCTCCGGTCGCATCGCGCCGAGTGAACGCATCGTCATGGGCAGTATTGGCGTCGGCAACATGGGTTTCGGGGACATGAGCGCCTGCATGGGGGTCCCTGGGACGCAGGTCGTGGCCGTCTGCGACGTCAAACGCCCGATGCGCGAACGGGCCAAGCAAGCGGTGGACGCGCATTACGGAAACAAGGATTGCGCCGTTTACAACGATTTCCGCGAACTGCTGGACCGCGCTGATATTGACGCCCTGACCATTGCCACGCTCGACTCGTGGCACGTCCTGCATGCCCTGGCCGCGGTCCGGGCCGGCAAGGACATCTATCTGGAGAAGCCGATGGGGATGAGCATCCAGGAGATTCAGGTCCTGCGCGACGCTGTGCATCGTTACGGCCGCGTCTTTCAACTCGGCACGCAACAGCGATCAAGCCAGGAGTTCCGACAGGCCTGTGAGATCGCCCGCAACGGGCGCGTCGGCAAAGTGCACACCATCAAGGTGGGCGTTCATGCTGGCGCCGCCGAGCGGTCGGGCCTCAAGACCTGCACGCCGGAACCTGTCCCGGATGGGCTGGATTACAATCTCTGGCTGGGCCCCGCCCAAGCGGCGCCCTACACCACCGCGCGCCTGGTCTATCCGCACTGGTTCCACATCAGCGATTACTCCCTCGGCTATGTGTCCGGGTGGGGCATCCATCACATTGACATCGCCCAATGGGGCAACGGCACGGAACTGACCGGCCCCGTCGAAATCGAAGGCTCCGCCCGGTTTCCGGACGACGATGCGCTCTGCGATAACCCACTGAGCTGGAACACGCGGATGAAGTACGCCAACGGCGTGGACTTGATCTACACCGGCGACGGACCGGGATTTACCGGCGTGCGGCAGGGCGTCACCTTCGAAGGCCCGGACGGCTGGGTCTTTGTCAACCGCGGCGTCATCGAAGCCGAGCCCAAATCGCTGCTCCGGGAACCATTTGACCCCGACGCCATCCACCTGCCGGTCAGCACGCTCCATCAGGGGAACTTCCTGGAATGCGTCCGCACGCGGCAGAAGACCATCAGCAAAATTGACGTCGCTGTGCGTTCGGACACCGTCTGCCAACTCGCCTCGTGCGCCTTTCACCTGAACCGCAAGCTGCGCTGGGACCCGGCCCAGGAACTGTTCATCAACGACCCTGATGCCAATCGCAAGCTGACCCGGTCGTTGCGTGCGCCGTGGCGCCTTTAAACACTGTCATTTGCTTTTCATAATGGCCAATAACAAGTGGTCTCGAAACCCATCGCGAAGTTCTGAGACATCGGCAACCATGATATCTTCACCGGACCGAAGCCCCGCCAGCGCCTCACTTTAGATCGGCCCCACGCAGGCCATTAAGGGTCCAGTCAAAATTATACGCCGGGTCCGTGCCGTTGTAGGAGGTCGGGATGAGTTGTTGCCAGCGCGGGAACTGGCTATGGCTGTCCACAAATAATAGGGACATGCCTCTGGTACCGTGGCCGCCGTTCAGTCTCGTGCGCGCCGAGACTACATCAAAATACGTGCCTGGTATACTGGCAAAGCAGGCGCGCATCGCTTTGCGCGTGGGGAAGGTCACCTCGCCCATTTTGCGCCGCGCCAGCACACCCCCATTGTCACCCGTGTAAAACTGCTGGTAATACGCGTAAGAGCACGCGAACGGCAACAGGTTGGTTGCCAGCCCGAGCGCGGGAGCAATGGCATAGTTCCAACCAACCCCCTTGTCCGCCGGACACCGATAGAAACTGCGATTGTTGGTGCTGATATAAGTGTCGGTGAGGGTCAACACGTCGATAAATGGCAGATAAGGCCAATCGCGGCCGGAGTATGGAAACTGGTCGTTGTAATCGGAAGTGTAAAGGACGTTAGCGACGCCCAGTTGGTGGAGGTTGGAGAGGCAATTGGCAAGCAGCGCTTTCTGCTTGGCTCTGGCCAGCGCTGGCAGAAGCATGGCAGCCAGAATGGCGATGATCGCGATTACCACCAACAGCTCGATCAGCGTAAACGCCGCACAATGGTACCCCGGCCTTAGCATTCGGTCGCCCGCTCGGTCGTCCTCTTCAAGACCGGTGATGCTGCCCCTTCCGCCACAACGCGCAGGCAGTACAGAGTGTAATTCCCCTGGGACATTCATTGGATGATGCATACGTCCCATGCTGTCCAAAAACTCGATCATGCGCATTTTCAAGGGGCCTCGCACTAGGAGTAACGTAGGCATTACTTCGTTGCAACGCCATCAGTTTATGGGGGCAAGTGGGCCCTGTTTGCCGGCGCGCTCTGGGAGAGGTTTGCCGCCGTGGCGGTCAGCGATCCCGGCGTCGTCTTCGACGAGACCCGTCCCAACGTGAATTATTGGGAGCCGTGGTATCTCGGTTTGGACCCAAATGAGAAACGTCCCAAGCACCGTTCTTCCTGGGCGCACGGCACCAAGATACGAAATCACAACCGACACGGGCGCACCCAATTACACGCAAATCCCCGGTTTTCAGGCCAGAGCGTTCGACAATCTGGGCAAAACGGGTCCTGGGAAGAAGCTTGTGGGGAGCCTCAGGGGAGCCTGAGGGTAGCTTCGAGGTAGCCTCGGGGTGGCTACCGGTTGGCTACCAGATAGTCTGAGGGTGGCTCCGGGGTGGCTTGAAGATTCATCATTCATCATTCAACCTTCTGCATTCCCTCCCGTTGCCCCTCTGGTGATTCTCGACCAAGCGGCTCCGCCTGTGGGGCGGCGTCGCCGCCGGATACGAGCGTGACGCACTTTCGACGGGGTTGCGGGGGTTCGGCGCGCGGCTGGTGTGGTGGCAAGCTGGCACCGCATCCAAAACTCGCCGACAGCTATCGCTCCTCCGACCAGCAGCAGGAGCAGGAGCGGCGACGCCAGACGAGGTCTCAAAGGCACGAACGGCATCATGCGCATACCCTACACTGGATGGCGTTCTGTCACCAGCAGGATTCGCTCTCCCCACTCATCTACCAGTCGAAGCGCGTTGCCCTTGAGTGTGCTTGGTGAAGACCTTGAAATCGAAGCCCAGGCGAATGTCAACGGAGGGTGGTCCGAGTTGCCGGCTGGGGTCGATAATCGGGGTTATGACGCCCGCGGATGATCTTCCGGCATTACTGGGAGCTGGTGCGGCCGATGAACGCGGGGAGGTGGTTCGGCATCGCGCCGGCCAGTGTTGAGGTGGCGAAAGCGGCGTTGGGGAGCGGGCTGGAGCGCGAG
>Ga0118677_10013256_pt1 | contig 11898 bp, 11 predicted proteins | sample AliMusrvi5mmetaG_FD_86154 | JGI IMG/M metagenome (GOLD analysis project Ga0118677, IMG submission 86154) | reverse complement strand
GAAATGACGGAGAGGCCACACCTGTTCCCATCCCGAACACAGAAGTTAAGCTCTCCAGTGCCGACGATACCTGGCTGGTAACGGCCCGGGAAACAGGTCTCCGCCGGATTATATTCCTCAATAGCTCAGCTGGTAGAGCATGCGGCTGTTAACCGCAGGGTCGTTGGTTCGAGTCCAACTTGAGGAGCCAAAGGAGCCGGTAGCGATACCGGCTCCTTTTCCTTGTCCGGACGTTTGCAGTCCCTCGCCGCATCCGCTACACTCGTTTCAGAAGAAGGCCAGTTCGCGAAATCCTGGCGGATCCGGAACCGCGTGCGGCGCACCGGGTCGAACAAAACTAAGGAGTTTCCGGCATGAAGAAGAGCGTCCGCTATCTTGCCACCGGCGGCGTCGTCGCCGCCCTCTACGTCGCGCTGACGGCCGCGTTCGCCCCGATCAGCTTCGGTTTCACCCAGTTCCGCATCTCCGAGGTCCTGGTCCTCCTGCCGGTCCTGACTCCGGCCGCGATTCCCGGCGTCGCGATCGGCTGCTTCCTGTCCAACCTCCTGTTCGGCGGACTCGGCCCGATCGATGTCATCTTCGGGACCTTGGCGACCCTGCTCGGTGCACTGGGCACCCGCTGGCTCCGGAAGCTGGCACCGTTGGCGCCGTTGCCGCCGATCGTGCTGAACGCCCTGATCGTGGGCACGTACCTCGTCTACCTCCTGCCGCAACCGGTAGCCCCCACGCCATACTGGGAGAGCATGCTCGCGGTCGCGATCGGCGAGATCGTCGTCCTCTATCTGCTCGGACTTCCCTTGATCTACCTACTGATGCGCATCGACGCCCGCCACCGCCTCTTCCCTCAGGACTAGCCGCGAAGGGAGACTCTTCATGGAAATGCCGCCGCTCCTGCTGCTCGAATCGTTCGGCCGCGTCCTGGTCGCCGCGGCCCTGGGCGGGCTCGTCGGCCTCGAGCGCGAGCACATCTCGCGCCCTGCCGGCCTGCGCACGCACATGCTGGTCTGCGTCGGCTCCGCGCTGGTCATGGTCGTCTCCAACGCACTGGCCGCGAACGGGAACACGACCGTCGACGTGACGCGCATCGGCGCCCAGGTCGTCAGCGGAATCGGCTTCCTCGGCGCCGGGACGATCATCAAGGAAGGCGCGACCGTCAAGGGCCTCACCACCGCCGCGAGCCTGTGGGCCATCTCCTGCGTCGGCATCGCAACGGGCGCCGGCTTCTATCTCCTCTCCGCCGCCACGACGCTCGCCCTGCTCGGCGTCCTTCGCCTGCTGCACCGCACGGAGGAGAAGCTCAAGTACCGCAACTTCACCTACCTGGTCGAGGCGGACGCGACGGGCTTCGACACGCGGGCCTTCACGGACTTCCTCGAAAGGGCCGGATACGGGGTCCGGGAACTGCGGCTCGCCGACAACCGGGACTCCGCCCGCCTGCGGCTGCAGGTCGAAATCCGCTTTCCGGACGACCGGTCGGGGAGGGACACCCGGCGCGCCGAGTTCGAAGCCAGCCTGGGCGCCTACCCGACTCCGCTCAACGTCTTCGACGCCTGACGATGCGAACGCCCGAAGGAGGACCCCGCATGTCCCACTACTACGACCGGAATCCGGCGGTCGAAAGCCGCCCGCAGGAGATCGAGACCCGCATCCACGGGATCGACCTCTCGTTCGAGACCGACCGCGGCGTCTTTTCACCGGAGCGGATCGACTTCGGCACGCGGCTCCTGATCGAGGCCGTCGCGGACGACCTGTCGAAGGCCGGCGTCCGGAAGGGCCGCCTGCTCGACATCGGCTGCGGCTACGGCCCCGTCGGGATCGCCTTGAAGCGGATCTTCCCGGCCCTCGAGCCGACGCTGTCGGACGTGAACGAGCGCTCCGCTGCGCTCGCGAAGAAGAACGCGACGAAGAACGGGGTGCGGGGTCTCGAGGTCGTGGTCTCCGACGGCTACGAGCGCCTGCCCGGGCCCTTCGACATCGTGGTCACGAATCCGCCGGTACGCGCCGGGAAGGCCGTCGTGCACGCCTTCTTCGAGGGCGCCTTCGAGCGCCTCGCGCCGGGAGGCCGGCTCTACGTGGTGCTGCAGCGCAAGCAGGGCGCGCCTTCGGCCGCGGAGAAGCTCGAGTCCCTGTTCGGCGTCTGCGAGGCCATCGAGATCGATGCCGGGTACCGCGTGCTCCGCTGCGAGAAGAAACCGTAACCGGCGCGCTATGGTCGACGTTGCCCCCCATGGGACAATGCCCTCGACGCGGCCCGCGGGCCGACGAACAGGAGGATTTCCCATGCGAAGCATCGCCCGTCGTGGTGCCCGGTTCGCCCTCGCCCTGCTTCTGGCCGCTGCGACGGCCTGGTCGCTCGCTTCCTGCGCCGCCCCGGCGCCAGGCCAGAAGGGCGTGACGCGCCTGTCGAACCCCAGCGGCACGCCCCAGGAGAGCGCAGTCGCGGATTTCCAGAAGGCCGTCGACGCATCCGCCGTCCCGGTCTTCGTCGACTTCTACGCCACCTGGTGCCCGCCCTGCAAGGCCAGCATCCCCTTCGTCGAGCAGCTCGCGAAGGACTACGACGGACGCGTCCTGTTCCTGAGGGTCGACACCGACCAGGCGGCCGCGCTCGCCGGGACCTTCAACATCCGGTCGATCCCGACCTTCTACGTGATCAAGGGCGGGAAGATCCAGGGGAATCTCTCGGGCTATGCCGACTCGATGCAGCAGGACATCCGCGACCTGATCGAGAAGGCCCTCGCCTAGCTTCCGAACCCGCGCGCGGCCTCCGTGCCCGCCCCGTCCCGCTCATGGTATGATGGGAAAGACGACCGCAGGAGGTGGGGAACATGCCGCTCGCGCCCGAGACGTCCCGTCTGATCGACGCCGTTTTCTACAACGCCGCGAAGGAAGGCCGAAGCACGCTGCACGAGCACGAGGTGTACGCGGTCCTGTCCGCGATGGGCCTCGACGTGCCGTACTACCGCTTCGTGAAGTCCCCCGAGGAGGTCGCGGGCTCGATGCTGGCGCGCTTCCCCGGCGGCCACGTGATGGTCAAGACCGTCTCGCGCGACCTGTCGCACAACCAGAAATACGGCGGCGTGAAGAAGGTCGCCTCGTCCGACCCCCTGTTCGTCCGCTACGTGATGCACAGCATGCGTGAAGAGGTCCTCAGGCACTTCCCGGAGGGGGAGAAGCCCCGGATCGATGGATTCCTCGTCGTCGAGTTCGCGAAATTCACGCAGTCGCTGGGCAGCGAGATCCTCGTCGGACTCAAGGACGACGCCAACTTCGGGCCGGTTCTGACGCTGTCCAAGGGCGGCGACGACGCCGAGTTCTTTGCGAGGTACTACGACCCCGCGAACCTCTTCCTCGCGCCGATCACGCTGGACGAGGCGCGGGACGCGATGCGCAACATCAAGATCCGGCACAAGTACGACGACGCGGGGCACCCCGGATACCTGGAGATGATCGTCCGGTCGATGGTCGCGGTCAGCGAGCTGGGCGCGCACTACTCGGCGCAGCAGGTGGAGAACCCGCCGCCCTTCCTCCTCAGGTCGATCGACGTGAACCCCTTCGTCTTCACGGAGGAGGGCCGCTTCATCGCCGTCGACGGCTTCGCCGAATTCGAGCCCGCGGACGTCGCGGCCAAGCGGTCGAAGCGTCGCGCGCACCTGCCGGACGGCTTCTTCGCCCCGAAGGGCGTCGCGATCGTCGGGGTCTCGCACGACACGAGCAAGTACAGCATGGCCCGCAACATCGTCGAGCTCTTCACGGACCTCGGCCGCGACGACCTCTATCTCGTGAACCCCAAGGGCGGCACCGTCGAGATCTGCGGGCGCGCCTGGCCCCTGTACGAGAACCTCGCCGCGATCGACCGCCCCTACGACCTCGTCGTCTACGCCGCGCCGGCCAAGTCCACGCTGGACTTCCTCTCGGAGGTGCCGGACGGCAAGGCCGTGATCGTCGTCTCCGGCATCCCGGGCGAGATCCACTACCCCGAGTTCGCTTCCCGCGTCCACGCGATGCTGCCGCACCACACGCGGATCGTCGGCCCGAACGGGATGGGCGTCTTCTACGCGCCGGGCGAGGACAGTCTCGGCGTCAACACGCTGTTCATCGGCGAGGACCGCATGCGGCTCGACTACGGGCCGATGAGCAATACCGCGCTGCTCACGCAGAGCGGAGGCATGGCGATCACGTTCATCGAGCGCACTCAGTTCGCCCCGATCTTCAAGGCGATCGTGAGCTTCGGGAACAAGGTCGACGTGGACTTCCCGGATCTCGTGAACTACTTCTCGGAACGGAAGGGCGTCGACGTGATGGCCCTCTATGTCGAGGGGATGGACCCGGGCGAGGGCCGCCGCTTCTTCGACGCCGCGCGCCGCACGAAGAAGCCTCTGATCGTGTACAAGTCGGGGCGCACGGAGGCGGGCGTGAAGGCCGCGGCCTCGCACACGGCGTCGATGTCCGGCAGCTACGAAGTCTTCCAGGCGGCCTGCCTGCAGGCGGACGTCGTGCTGACCGACGACCTGTCCGACTTCTACAACTTCACCAAGGCCTTCTCCATGCTCAGCCGCCGCAGGATCCGCGGCCGCCGCGTCGCCGGCATCGTGAACGCCGGCCTCGACGCGACGATGGGCGCCGACACGCTGAAGTACCTGACGCAGGCGACCTTCGCAACCGAGACCGTCGAACGCATCCGGGCGCTCAACACGAGCGGCCTGGTCGACACGAGCACGTCGTTCCTCGATCTGACGCCGATGACGGCCGACGTGGGATTCGCCGGGTTCGTCGAGGCGGCCCTCGCGGACGACGGCGTCGACTGCGTGTTCGTCGCAGTGCTGCCGCACATCGAGAACCTGAGGACGATGGGGCCGCACATGCGCGACCCGGACGCGATCGGGCCGCTGCTCGCGGCGCTCGGACGCAAGTACGACAAGCCCATGGTGGTCTCGGTCAACGCCAGCGGCCACTACGAGGAATTCATCCGCATGATCGAGGAGAGCGGGCTGCCGGTGTTCGGCGACATCCGCTCCGCGATCCGCTCGCTCGACGCGTTCGTGGAGCACTGGGACAGGAGAAAGCATCATGGATGACAGGGTCGCCGGAATCGGAGAGCGCCTGCGGGGCATGCGCGACGTCCTCGGGGTCGACATGGCCGAGATGGCCCGTGCGACGGGCGTATCGGAGGACGAGTACGCCGCCTACGAGGAAGGGCGGCGCGACTTCACGTTCACGTTCCTCTACCAGGCGGCGGACCGGTTCGGGATCGACCTGACGGAGCTGCTGACGGGCGAATCGCCCCACCTCACGGCGTACGCCGTCGTGCGCAAGGGCGAAGGGCTGCCGATCCGGCGACGCAAGGGCTTCCAGTACGGCAGCCTGGCGCACCGGTTCCGCGGCCGCACCGCGGAGCCGTTCGTCGTGACGGCACCCGCGACGAGAGGAGAGGCGAAGGCCGGGATTCCCCTGAGCCGCCACGAGGGCCAGGAGTTCGACTACGTGCTCACGGGCAGCCTGCGCGTCCGCATCGAGGACCACGAGGAGGTCCTCGCCCCCGGGGACTCGATCTACTACGATTCCGGTCTCGGCCACGGGATGGTCGCGCTGGACGACGACTGCACGTTCCTGGCGGTCGTGTTGGGCCGCAAGGAGGGCCCGTCGCATGTCTGACCTGCACAAGGACTATCTCAAGGAGACCTTCGCGGCCGACGGGACCCTGACGGGCGTCTCGTTCGAGATCCCGCCGGACTTCAACTTCGCCTACGACGTGGTCGACCGGATCGCCCGCGAGCAGCCCGGCCGGCGCGCGCTCGAGTGGTGCAACGTGGCCGGCGAGGAGCGGACGCTGTCGTTCGAGGACGTCGCCCGCGAGTCCGACCGCGCGGCGTCATTCTTCCGCAGCCTCGGCATCGGCCGCGGCGACCGCGTGATGCTGATCCTCAAGCGGCACTACCAGTTCTGGTTCGCCGCGATGGCTCTCCACAAGCTCGGCGCCGTCTGCATTCCCGCGACGAACCAGCTGCAGGTCAAGGACCTCGTCTACCGCTTCGAGGCCGCGTCCGTGAAGGCCGTGGTCTGCACGGCGGAAGGCGAGGTCGCCGCGAACGTCGAGAAGGCGGTCGAGAGCAGCCCGGGCGTGCAGGTGCGCATCCTGGTCCGCGGCGAGCGCGAAGGCTGGCTGTCCTACGTGCGCGGCACGGCCGAGGCCGTACCGTTCGTGCGGCCGACCGGCGCCGACGCGCCCGTCGTCTCCGACACGATGCTCCTGTACTTCACGTCGGGCACGACCGGCCTGCCCAAGATGGTCTCGCACGACTACAGCTACCCCCTGGGACATATCGTCACGGCCAAGCACTGGCACAACGTCGTGCCGGACGGCCTCCACTTCACCGTGTCCGAAACGGGCTGGGCGAAATCGGTGTGGGGCAAGCTCTACGGGCAGTGGCTCATGGAGGCCGGCATCTTCGTCTACGACTTCGACCGGTTCGTGCCGGCGGAACTGCTCTCCCGGATCGAGAAGTACCGGATCACGACCTTCTGCGCGCCCCCGACGATCTACCGCTTCCTGATCAAGGAGGACCTGACGAAGTATGACCTCTCCTCGCTGCGCTACGCGACGATCGCGGGCGAGGCGCTCAACCCGGAGGTCTTCGAGCAGTTCCTGAAGGCGACCGGACTCAAGCTCATGGAAGGCTTCGGTCAGACCGAGACGACCGTGCAGATCGCGAACTTCCCGTGGATGGAGCCCAAGCCGGGCTCGATGGGCCGCCCGAACCCGATGTACGACATCCTCCTGGCCGACGAGGACGGGAACGCGGTGCGCGCCGGTCAGGTCGGCGAGATCTGCATCCGCACCGATAAGGGACGTCCGGTCGGCATGTTCGGCGGCTATCTCATGAACGAGCAACTCACGCGGAAGGTCTGGCACGACGGCGTCTACCACACGGGCGACATGGCGTGGCGCGACGAGGACGGGCATTTCTGGTACGTCGGACGCGACGACGACATCATCAAGAGTTCCGGCTACCGCATCGGCCCCTTCGAGGTCGAGAGCGTGCTGATGGAGCACCCGGCCGTGCTCGAGTGCGCCGTGATCGGCGTGCCCGACCCGGTGCGCACGCAGGTCGTCAAGGCGACCGTGGTGCCGGCCAGGGGATACGTCCCCTCCGAGGCGCTCGCGCTCGAGCTCCAGGAGTATGTGAAGACGCACACCGCACCCTATAAGTATCCGCGGATCCTCGAGTTCGCGACGGAGCTGCCCAAGACGATCAGCGGCAAGATCCGACGCACCGAGATCCGCGCGCGGCACAAGGACCAGGACAAGGGAGACCCTTCATGAGGGACATGACCAAGGGGAGCGAGTTCCGGCACATCCTCGCGTTCTCGCTTCCGCTCTTCATCGGCAACGTGCTGCAGCAGCTGTACTTCTTCATCGATTCGATCATCATCGGCCGATTCCGCGGTGCGAACGCCTTCGCGGCGGTCAACGCCGCGACGCCCGTCCTGTTCCTCATGATCGCCCTGGTCATGGACCTCACCATGGGCGCCACGATCATGATCTCGCAGTTCTTCGGCGCGAAGGACCACGACCGGCTCCGCCGCACCTACGCGACCTCGATGATCTTCTACCTCGGCGCGGCGGTCGTGGTGACGGTCGTCGGCCTCCTCGTCTCGAGGCCGCTACTGGTCCTGCTGGACACGCCGGCCGAGATCCTCCCCGGCGCCCTCGCCTTCCTCAAGGTCAGCTTCGCCGGCATCACCGGGATGATCCTCTACAACTCCTTCGCGGCTTTCCTCCGGGGCGTAGGCGACTCGAAGACGCCGCTGTACTTCCTCGCAATCTCGACGGTCCTCAACATCGGGCTCGACTTCGTCTTCATCGCGGGACTCGGGATGGGGCCGGAGGGCGTCGCGCTGGGCACCGTGATCGCCCAGACCGTGTCCGGGGTCCTCTGCCTGGTCTACATCAACCGGAGGGTCCCGATCCTCAAGCTGTCCCGCAAGGACCTCGTCTTCGACGGCAAGCTGTTCGCCACCTCGATCCGCGTCGGCCTGCCCATGGCGGTCCAGCAGTCCGTCCTGGGCATCAGCGGGCTCGCGGTCCAGGGGCTCGTCAACTCCTTCGGACTGGTCACGGTGACCGCCTACGGCGCCGCGATCCGCATCGACCAGATCGCGACCGCCTTCATCCTCAGCATCGGCATGTCGACGACGACCTTCACGGGCCAGAACGTCGGCGCCGGGCGCTTCGACCGCGTCGGCAAGGGGCTGCGCGCCTCGCTGGTGCTGATGGTCCTGATCTGCGTCGTCATCACGGGCATCGTCCTCCTGTTCGGGGAGCAGCTGATCGCCATGTTCGTCGGGGCCGGTGACACCGGCGTCCTGCAGCAGGGTGGGGAGTACCTCCGCGTGGTGTCGGTCTTCTACGTCGTCTTCGGGCTGATGTTCTGCATGAACGGCGTGCTGCGCGGGTCCGGCGACGTGATGGTCCCGCTGTACACCACGATTGCGACGCTGGTCACCCGCGTCGCGGCGGCCTATGTTCTGTCGGCGATCGCTTCGATCGGGCACCGCGGCATCTGGTGGTCCATCCCGGTCAGCTGGGTGCTCGCCTCGTCGATCAGCACGATGCGCTATTTCTCGGGCGCCTGGAAGACCAAGGCGCTGACGGCCAGGAACCGGAGGGAAGCCGCGGCCAACGCCGCCGCACAGGTCATCTTGGAGGAGGAGTGCCTATCATGAAGACGGAATCGGCATGGCTCGTCGCCCAGGACCAGCAGCAGCTCCACGTGAGGATCTTCCGCCCGGACGGCCCGCCGAAGGCCTGCATCGCGATGGTGCACGGCTTCGGCGAGCACACGGGCCGCTATGAACGGTCCGCGGCGTTCTTCTGCGCCCGCGGGTACGCGTACGTGATCCACGACCAGCGCGGACACGGGCTGACGCCCGGCAAGCGCGGCGTCGTCCGCACCTACGCGTCGCTCATGTCCGACATCGACCTCGTGCTCGACCGGATCGGGAAGAACTTCCCCGGCCTGCCGATCGCCCTCTACGGGCACAGCATGGGCGGGAACGAGGTGCTGTTCCGCATCCTGCACGCGCCGGCGCTGCCCGCGTCGGTGAAGTGCGCGGTCGCGGGGAGCCCCTGGCTCCGTCTTCACAAACCGCCGTCGGCTGCGACCGTGGCGATGGCGAAGATCGTCTCGAAGATCCTCCCGGACTTCACGGCCAAGAGCGACCTGAAGATCGAGGAACTCAACCGTTCGAAGGAGAACCAGGAGGCGACCCGCAACGACCCGCTGTATCTCGATGCGATCGGCGCGCGGATCTTCCAGGAACTGTCGGCCAACGGGGAGCGCATCCTCGCCGAGGAGCCCGACCTGCACATCCCGCTGCTCGTGATGGTCGGGACCGGCGACCTCGTCGTCTCGCACGAGGCCGTGCAGGAATTCATCGCGAAGTGCGGCGACCGCTGCGAGTCCCGCATCTGGCCCGGATTCTTCCACGAGCTGCACAACGAGCCGGAGGCGGAGGAGGTCCTGGGCGTGGTCGCCGAGTTCCTCGACCGCCGCCTGGCGGGCGCCTGAGGCGCACGACGGATGGACGCCGGACTCGTTCCGCTCTCCGCGATCGGCCAGGACAGCCACCGATTCGTCGCGCCGGGTGCCTCCCCCGGGCGACCGCTGCGCCTCGGCGGCGTGACGCTGCCGGAGGGCCCCGCGCTCGAAGGCAACAGCGACGCCGACGTGCTGCTCCACGCCGTGACCAACGCCGTGTCGGGGCTGACCGGCGTGAACGTGATCGGGGCGACGGCCGACCGGATGTGCCGCGACGAAGGCGTCACGGACAGCGCGGCCTACCTTGCGGAGGCCCTGCGCTCGCTCGGCGGCATCCGACTCACCCACCTGTCCGTCTCGATCGAGGGACTGCGTCCGAAACTCACGCCTCACCTGCCCGGGATCCGCGCACGACTTTCGGACCTGCTCGGCCTGCCTGGCCGGTCGATCGGCCTCACCGCGACGAGCGGGGAGGGACTCAGCGATTTCGGACGGGGAGAAGGCATCCAGGTCCTCTGCATCCTGAGCGCGGTGCGTCCCGCGGAGTGATGCCCGACCGGTGTCCGCCGGAGCGGAAAGGCGAGCCGGCTTGTCCCGGAAGGGCTATCGACGCCCGCCGGCGCGCTTGCGGCCGAGCGCATACAGTTCTGCCGCCGGAAGGTCCTCCGGGGTCGTGATCTTCAGGTTCGCGTAGTCGCCCTCGACGAGGTGGACGGGGATTCCGGCCTCCTCGGCGAGCGACGTGTCGTCGGTTCCGGCGAAGCCGCTGTCGGCGACATGGCGGAGCGCCTTCTGCAGCACGGAGAGGCGGAAGGCCTGCGGCGTCTGCACGGCCCACAGCGTCGCCCGGTCGGGCGTCGAGAGCACCCTTCGCTCCGCGTCGACGACCTTGACGGTGTCCTTCACGGGCACCGCGGCCGCGCATGCGCCGTAGCGCATCGCCCCCTCGATGCAGCGGGCGATCACCTCGGGCGACACGAAGGGACGGGCGCCGTCGTGGATCAGGACGACGGTCTCGATGCCGGAGTCGATCGGACCGGCGTCGACCTCGAGAAGGGCCTCGAGACCGTTCCGGACGGAGTCCTGCCGCGTGGCGCCGCCCGTCACGACGGCGTTGACGCGTCCCGGGGCGTATTCCTCGCAGAGGGCGAGCATCCGCCGTTCTTCGCCCGGCGAGGCCACGACGACGATCGCGTCCACGGCATCGAGGTCCGCGAAGGCGCAGAAGGTGCGCGCGACGACGGGCACGCCGTCGATCGCGAGGAACTGCTTGTTGACGGAGGACCTCATCCGCGACCCGGTTCCGGCGGCGGGAATGACGGCCAGAACGCGGCAAGGGAAGTCAGAGACAGACATCGAGGGCCTCCCCGACCGTGTCGACGTACACGAGGTCGATTCCGTCCGGCGGGTCGCTGCGCTCCATCGCGCGACGGCATGCGCCCGGGAGGACGCAGCGCGTGAAACCGAGCCGCCCGGCCTCGATCGTGCGCCGTTCGGGGTGCGCCACGGGGCGGATCTCGCCGGTCAGGCCGACTTCCCCGAAGAGCAGCGTGCCGGACTTCACCGCGCGGTTGCGGAAACTCGCGGCGACGGCCACGACCACCGCGAGGTCACTGGCCGGCTCGTCGACGTTGAGGCCGCCGACGACGTTCACGTAGGCGTCCATGTTGCCGAGTCCGACCGCGGTCTTCTTCTCGAGCACCGCCATCAGCATCGTCACCCGGCCGGCGTCGACCCCCTGGGCCATCCGGCGGGGAGAGGGGTAGACGGACGGGGAGAGCAGCGCCTGGATTTCGACCAGCAGCGGACGGGTGCCCTCCATGCAGGCGGTCACGACCGAGCCCGGGACGTCGGTCGCGCGGCCGGAGAGCATCGCCTGCGACGCGTTGTCGACCTCCTCGAGCCCGGTGTCGCGCATCTCGAAGATCCCCAGTTCGTCGGTCGCGCCGAAGCGGTTCTTGACTGCGCGGAGGATCCGGTACGCGCCGTGCCGGTCCCCTTCGAAGTAGAGCACGGTGTCGACCATGTGCTCGAGCACGCGCGGCCCGGCGATCGCGCCGTCCTTCGTGACGTGCCCGACGAGGACGATCGTGGTGCCGAGCGTCTTGGCCACGCGCAACAGGCCGGCGGTCACCTCGCGCACCTGCCCGACGCTGCCGGGTGCCGATGTGAGGTCGTCGGCGTACATCGTCTGGATCGAATCGACGACGCACAGGACGGGCTTCTCGACCTCGATCGCCCGGGCGACGGCGTCGAAGGAGGTCTCGGCGAGCAGGCGGATCCGGCCCGAGACCGCCCCGAGCCGCTCGGCGCGGAGACGGACCTGCTGGGGGGATTCCTCGCCGGACACGTAGAG
>Ga0118677_10013250_pt1 | contig 11903 bp, 5 predicted proteins | sample AliMusrvi5mmetaG_FD_86154 | JGI IMG/M metagenome (GOLD analysis project Ga0118677, IMG submission 86154) | reverse complement strand
GGGATTCATAATGGCTGGCAGGTTCATGACTCGTCCTTTCGGTTTCTTTTGGGTATCCATGATCCCTTTTGTCACTCCAGTGGATCGTCCCGACTACCTGAGATTTCACTTGGCAGGCAAGTCGGACTGACGAGCGGACTGACGAGCGGGATGGGGTCGTATCGTAATCCATACACTTACAATGGATTACGCAGAATCAGCGGCACTCGGAGATGCCTGAATTTTGTTCCTGGCACCGGGAAAATCGGAGGGATTTCGAAAGAACGAGCATTCCGAAACCCGGTTAAAGGGGGTTTTATGGGTTTTTTCCGGATCGTTTTGAGTTTTTTTTGCAGGCCGGATCGAGCGTCGAAACCGCACCGTGAGCGGGCGTTTTCCCAATCAAGGATTGTCAGCGGTTGCTTTGCCCATCGGTTGTCCCCCTGCGATGGAACGTTCAAAATGCCATCGTGTGTCAGCCGGTTGGCGCGCTATGGCTGATGTTTGGAGCCCGCCAGCCGCAGAACATCGATGTCGGGCAAAGTGAGGCTGGAATTTCCACGCAACCTCTGGACGAGACCGGTCGGTCAGTGCGCGAGGAATTGATCCGGTTAAGCGAGAATGTGCACGCGCTTTCGTATCGGCTGCACCCTTCGATTCTCGAAGACCTTGGACTGGCTGCGGCTTTGATCCGGCGCTTCATCGCGACCATCCGAGCCTTGGCCTCGCGAGCATGCGAGAGCGGGTACGTTTGCTCGGTGGCGAACTCGAAATCGAGAGTTCGCCCGGTCATGGTGCAACCGTGTGGGCCTGGGTGCCTCTCGGAATATCTGCAAGCAAACGCTGAACTCGTTACCGGAAAATCGAAAAAATTGACAGGTCAGACCAATGCTGTCGGTGTGAATGCTTACCAGCATTTCCCGAAAAGTCAATGCTTCCGGTAGGAAGGACGCAGGCTTTCCACCGACCGATTCCCGGGCTTGAGTCACCTTCGTGTGTTCTGGAGGCGAAGAATGCTGCGGGCGGCCATCGGCAAATCCGCCCGGCGGCTCGGGTTGGCGGTGCAATGACTCGTTCCCTGCTCTATCAGTTATCTCCCGGGAACCCGGCATCAAGACTGGCACCCATCACTCTTACCAGGGTCTTACCGGCGTCATTCGTCCGGTATAATCCATCAGTGGCTAATAACCACCAGCGTTCACCCTGGACCCACTCGCCGGCAAACGCAATGAATCCTGCTGGCGGCACAGCCCCTTTAGTCGTGACCCATTCCCATCGGAAACCGAAGTGATCGCTACGGGAAAGCCGACCCGGCAGAACGGGATCCAGTGCCTGGAGTAACGCACGCCCACAACGGGTGTCTCCATGGCCGGTACTGGCCAGTGCCGTGAAAGGACGGAACGACTCCATGTCCTTGATTCCGGGCGACAGAAACATTTTGCGCTCCTGCAGAGACTGGCAATAACCATGCGTGGTGGCATAGGAGGGTTCGGCCCATGAACCTTTGTCGAAGGCAATGTTGAGATACCCCAGCTCCGGCCATTCGCAGGTGGGACGCAGGCTCTTGCCGCCATCGCGGCTAACATAGTCATGGGACGCTCTAACGGATGTCGCCAAGGCGGGCTTGCCACGCCCGAGAAGCGGCAGCAACGCGTCGGGACAGGTGACGGCATGCAGCAGGGACATGCCGTTGTCGCCGCGACACCAGCCGTTGACCACCACGGCCGTGATGCGCTCGCTGTCGATCCCCAACTTGGCCCAGGTGGTGCCGCCATCGTCGCTGCGGAACAGTCCTTTGGTCTCGCAACCGACAAAGACCGTGGCAGGTTTCTCCGGGTCGAAGGCGATGATCTCTCCACACAGCGCGGACGGGCCGTTGCCATCGAAATCGCCAGGAAAATCGAGCTTCTCCCATACAACTCCTCCATCGGTCGTTTTCCACAAACCGCCATCCCACACGCCGGTGGCTCTAACACGTCCGGCGGCCCGGAATATGATCTGCGGGTCCTTCGGGTGAATGGCGACACTTCGGACCGCGTTGGCCGAGCCTGTTAGATTCCCGTTGGCGGCACTCCAAGTCTTGCCATCATCGGTGGAACGGAGCAACCCCTTCTCCGACGAGCGGAGCACGACGACCTTGGAATCGGAGCGGGCCATCACCACACCGGTCAGTCGAGGCCCGTCCGTATGGGTCGCGGTGACCGGAACCGGCAGCACCCCGTCCTTGGCCACGCCGGCTTCCAGCGTCACATGGGATACCTTCGCATGGAAATACGCCTGGGCATCCTGCGGCAAGGCCCGGAAAACCACACCAGCATCCATGCCTGCCTCAGTCGGCTTCAGATGGGTCGCGCCAAGTTGCCAGGTTTTTCCATCGGCCGACGACCATGCCGTCCAGACCTGCCCCTGACGGACCATGCGCACCCACGGATGGCCCTTGGGCAACTCATAGTCATTGATGCGGCTGCTCCCCTGATCGCTGAAATCAGGTGTGGTTCGCAAACCGAGGCGCGCCATCTGATAAACACCGAACTCCTCCCCCCACGACCGCTCACCACCCCGCTCCCTAGCCGTCAGCCCGACCCATGACCAACCGTTGACCGGCTCACCGTTGCTGCCAGACCAGGAATCAATGCGGCAGGTCAGCGTGAAATCCCCGGTGACACGGCGGGTAATGACATATTCGCCTTCACCGATGAAAGAAAACGTATCAGGCGCCGTCTGCCACACGCCTCTAACAGCCCTGGGTTCGCCCACCACGGCCATTGTCCAACCGTCTTTCACCGGAGGCCCCTTGCCGGCCAGGGTTGTCGGCTGGGAATCCATAGTGCAATTCGTGTCATAGGTCACCCGCACCCACAGGGTATTGGTACCATCCAGGATGGGTCCGGCATAGGCAAGCGTTGCGTCCGCACTTTCGGCAATTTGCATCGTCCCCAAAAAGAGCTGAACCTTGTTGATGGTATGCCCCCTGGCGTTCACAACCACCTTGAGCGAGGCGGCTCCATCACCGGAGCCGGAGGCTGTCAGCGTCGCCACGGGGGTTTGCCCGGCGTCCTGATAGACCAATGCCGATAGAGGGATTTCCTGCCGGGTGAATCCGGGTCCTTCCCATTCCAACTTGAAAAACGGCGAGGGCGAATTGTCGACGAAATAGTCCACCGCCAGCGCGTGATCGCCTTTGGCTAGATTGACGGAAGCGGACCGCTCGGCCGGACCATGCGGGCCATCCCAGGCCAAAGCCTCCCGCCCATCAACGGCAATCCGGTAGCCATCCGATCCCTGCATGCGCAGGACATAAAGACCGCTGGCAGGCACCCGCAGAAGACCTTTGAAACGCAAGGCATATCTCTTCCCGAGGGTGCCGGCCACCGAGGTGTCGAACCCGCGTGCGATTCCCTGACGATGCAATTCCCCGTCGCCTAATTCATCCAGCAACAACCCCTGCGCCTTGAACTTATGCAGCAATGTGTAACTCAAGCCCGGTGCCGTAGTGACGGCGCTCGCCGGTGAGGGTTGGGCCGCGGCTTTCGCCGCAACGACCTTCGGCTCGGCCGCTTGGTCAAAGACATCGGTCATGGAAAATCTTACGGTAGGCTTGGCGGCAACCGAATCTAACAGGATCATGCGCGTCGTCGGCATGCGTTCCTGGCAAACTGCGATGGGCTTGCCCTGGCACGCGGGATTGCCAAAGACCTCAACACGATAAGAAAACTGCGGGGATGACGCGGACGCGAGATCCCATTTCACCAGCACCTGCCGGCCGTTCGACTCGGCGGTCACCGCGGCGACATTCGGTTTGTCGAGCGCCGGTTGGGCCGGCTGCTTGACGGTGAATTCATGTTTTTTTCCGAATTCCAAGGGCGATCCTGACAACTTTAGCGGCATCAACACCGGGTTCCACGAGAGCTCCATCGCCAGGAACTCGTGATCGCCTTCCGGTTTGACCTGCACCACCCAGTAATTGTCAAACTGCCCGTTCTTGCGATCCACATTGATGGTGACTTTGTTCGATGATCGCCACTCCCCATCCTTGCGGTAGTACCCCAGGCACCGGTACAATGAACGCACAGAACGCCCGACATTTCCGACATCCTCCAAAAAGCCGTTGTTGCCCTGGAATGACGAGCCCGGCGCCGGCAATCGCATGATACCATACAAGTGCCATTGCCCGGCGCGGATATCCTTGATCCAGCGACCGACATAGGAGTATTGCGCATCGCGAACATCCACCGGTTCCCACACCCGCATCATCATGGTATACCATTCCCCGTTCTTCATAAACGGCCAGGATGAAGAGCCGAGCGAACCACTGGCACCTTCATTGACATACTGGCGGGGATAGGTGTATTCCGACGAGGCGACGACCCGGACGGGTTCACCGTCCTTACTGCCTCCCCAGAACGACCACACGGAGCCGGGTCGGAACGCCGCCTGAACCACGGGATCCAAATTCGGACGGTGATCCGGATCGAGTGACGGGATTCCGTTGGCAAACCCACCGTAGCCGCCGATCCCGGTGGGGTTGATCCCGAAATTCCAAATGGCGGAGTAGGTGCTTTCCGCCCAAAATGGCCAGCACACATTCATCATCATCACATCAGAGCCGCTCTCGACATTCTCCCCATACCAAGTGGCGCGCAGCTCCGCAGGAGCTACAACCAGAACGACATGCGCGATCCTGGCAAGGGTAATCAATAACGATGGTTTGTGCATGTTGTTGTTTTTCATGAAATGATATGACCTGAAATCGGCTTTGCGGGTCAATCCTCCGGCAAGGTGCGGTACCAGGAGAAATACAAGGCCACGCAACAGGCGGCGAAGATGGCTGCGCAGACACCACCCTCGGCATTCCAATGGCCGAGAAAATAGACCGGTGCCATGTAGAGGGAAAACGAGGCCACCAACCCGAGCGCGACGTTGCGCATGATTTGCGGCACGGGAATGGCGGTGGCCATGGGCAGCCCCGCTTGCCGGGCTTTGGCCGCCGTGTCCTTCCACCAACCGAACGGCCGCACCCGAGCATAAAAGGCGGCGCTGGTGGCGTCTTCAATTGGCGGCGTGAGCCACGAGACCAGGATGCAGGAGAGGGTGGAGGTGGCCAAGGTGGCATAGGTATAGTAATTCTCCGGCCAGGCCTTGAGCATATTTCCATCCGGCACAAACGCGCGTGCCAGCATGCACAGCGCGGGCACCAGACTCACCAGGCAACCCGCGGCAAAGCCCCAGCCGTTCATGCGGCCCCAATACCAGCGGAAGGCCAGCGGCACGACAAAGCAGGTGAGCAACCCGCCCAACATCCAACCCCAGATCACATTGAGCGCGCTGCCCCCGCCGCGCGCCTGGGATTCCACCATGGCATAGCCGATAGCCGCTGCCAGCAGCGCCAGGCAGCCGGTCACCACATAACTCACCCGCACCAGCTTGCGGTCGTCGTCCTTCACCGCCGGGGCGATCAAAGGTTGATAGAGATCGCGCACGATGATCGACGCGCAGGCATTGATCTCCGAGCAAAAACTCGTCATGAACGAGGCGGACAACCCGGCGACCACCAGTCCTAACAATCCCGGCCCGAGCAGGCCGGACTTGAGGAATCTTGGCATCACACATTCCGGATCATGGGCGATTTCACCAGAGTAGAGCGTATAGCCGAGATAGCAGAGCCCGGCGGTCATGATCCAGCGCGGGAAACCCAGGAATTGCCACAGTGCGGCGAGCTTGGCGGCTTCCTTGGTGGTGGTGGCTGCGAGAAACCGCTGTTCGCCATAGCGCCCGCCCGCCCCGCCGATACAGCCGATCATGCCGACAATGGAAAACGCGAGCGTGGCACCGATGAAATCCTGCCAGCCCTTGTAACCAGCCGAGGCCTCGAACATGCCGATCCGCGGCGTCGCTTCGGGCCACAACGATTTCCAATACGCCGCAGTGACCGTTGCGGTCCCGCTGCCATGGGTGACCGCTGCGTGGATTTGCGTGCCGGTATATTGCTGATAGCAAACCCAGCCGACGATGAATGCCACGGCGAACAACACCACCGTTTGCAGGAATTCGCTGAATATGACCCCCTTGAACCCCCCGAACAACACATACGCGCTGGTCAGCAGCACGAGGCCCAGCGCGACCCAGTGGGCATGTCCGTTGGAAAACCCGAACACCGCCGCGAACTTGTGGATGATGATATAGGACATGCACAGCGATGCCACCGAAAACAAAGTGATCATGAACGCAAAGCTGGTGCGCGCCCACTTCGCGCCGGTGCCCACCCCGAAGCGCACCTTGTTGAGTTCCGCCGAGGTGATCCCGCCGCAGCGGCGGATCCAGATGCCCGAATACGACATCAGGAACACCGCGTTGGGCATCCACCACACCAGCGTCACCCAGAACGACTTCATCCCAAGCACCATCAGGATCGCCAGGTTCCACACCGTGCCATTGACCGAGAAGTTGGTCGATGCCCCGGAGGCCGCCAGCATCCACCATTTGTTCTCGGCTCCCAGGAAATACGCTTTCGAGCTTTCCGCGCTCTTGCGCGAAAACACGAAGCCAGCACCCACCACCATCATGAAAAACACCACCACGATCAGCCAGTCAATTAATTGCATAACTTTCGAAGCACTAAATTCGAAGCATCAAATTCTAAACGAAAGCGGGAATATGGAGGCTTCCCTGCCCGGCGGGTCGGCCGTGGCTCGTTACCGGCCAGACAAGTGACGGCTGGCGGAAGCGCCCGGCCGCCGCCCGCAGACCAACAGGGTCGGCGATGCCGGCGAACGTCAGCAGGCCATAACGAAGCCCTATGCGGCCGGCTTGGACCCGGGGAAAATTGGTGTCCCAATAATTGTTAACCGGCCATGCTAACAATAACGGGTTGCCCGGACGCGGCAACGTGTCGAGCGGGCGGGCGAAATGAAAATCGCCGAACTGCACCAACGGCGCATCCGGCGTGAACAGGGCCACCCCGCCATGGGCATCCCACATGGCGGCGAACGATTCCGTGGTCACCCAGTTGCGGCAGGCCCCCGGCAGTTGGTCCGTGTCCACCCGCACCACCGCCCCGGCTGTGTCAAAGAGCGCCTGCCAGTCGGCGGCCAGCGCCAGTGGCACAGCAAAATACACCGCCTGCGGCGAGGACTCCGGCAGCAACTCCATGGCCACATCCAATTGAATCACCGGATCGTACGCGGAAAACGTGAGTTCTTGTGTTAGATATGCCATTCCCGGTGCCTGCATGGCGCGGCGCAGGGTGATCCGTCCGGGACCGGCCACGATCTCACAGGTGGTGACGCGCGTGGCGTGCTCGCGCACCGGAGACCAATCCTGCCAGCACATGTCGTCCACCTTTTCCCGGTCCAGATCACGTTGATAGAACGCGTAGCGGCGATCCTCTGTGAGACCGTCGGCGCGTTCGCGCACGAAGCCGAACAGGTCGATGCCGGGCCGCGGTGCGAGCACCTCGCGGTTTTGTGAGCGATCGAGCAGCGAGAGGATCCGGCCCGAATCCGGGTCGTAGCGCAGGACATGGAACGGCGAGGTGATGCGCCCGGTGCGCCGCTGGTGGTTGGCGGCGGGCGCGAAGTTGAGTTCGCGCCGGGCGGCGGCATCCACCTCGATGTCATGAGCAATGGCCGGCATTTCCTCCGGCTGCGGCAGGTCTGTTAGAGAAACGATTTGCCATGATTGTGGCGGCAACTCCACAGCGCCGAAGGCGCGGGCATTCGGCCCGGAAAAACACCCGCCCCACGGGCGGCCGGCGTAAAACATCCGGCTGGCACGGTAGCTTCGCTCGTTAGATGGTTCGCGGGGCTCGAACCACGCGGCGGGTAATTCCGGCCGCACGGTTAGAGCCTGGGTGCCGGGGTTGACCAGCAAGACGCGCTCCAGCCCCTTGTCTGCCGGCGGGTTGCCGGCCAGGCGCTCGAGCGCGTCCATCAGCGCCAACGCGGCCAACTCGTGGCCTTCATGGGCCAGCGCCTGTTTCAACAACTCAGTGGTTTGCGCCTGCGGATGGGTGTGGTCGGAGTCATAATAGCCACAGGTGTGCTCGTCATACATGTCCACCTTGTCCATGGCTGCGGTGAGCAGGTCCGCCCGTCCGCCTAACACCTCAGCCGCAGCGAGCAACGGTTTGGCCTGTTGGTTGCGGGCGGTGGCGACCGGACTGGCGGCGCAGCCGAAGTTCCAGTAGTCCGTCCAGTCACCGCGCAGCACCGGGAGTTGTGTGCTGGGAACTTGCCGCGCCCGCGCCCGCAGGTCGTCAAAAGTGGCGTAGGCGATCCGTGGCAGGTTGTTAGCCGCGTGACGCTCGTTCCAGCGACCGATCAAGTCCGGCAGGAACGGATTGGGCGGCGCGTTGTCCCACATCACCGGCGAGCAGGTGCTGGTGAGATAAACGAAATCCAACGGATAGTCGAGTTGCCGCAGCCGTCGCTCATAGTCCCGCCACCCCTGCTCCATGCGAGCCACCGAGTCATCCCAGGCCAACAGCAACTGGTCGAACATCGTGTAATGGCTGCCGTTGAACACCCGCAAGGTCCGGCCCGATAACGCCTCCCACAGAAACATCCCGGGCCGCGGTTGCACCGCGCGCCCGAGGTGGATGTTGACGGCCATGACGAAAAAATCCACCCCCGCGTCTAACAATACATCGGCAAGCGGCCATGGCACCCCGGTCACGTCATGCTGGCAGGCCACCGTAACCGGCGATCCCAACAATGCCTCGAGTTCCTGCTTGCCGTCCAGCAGGCGTTGCAAGCCGGCGCGGTCGGCCAGCGGAGTGGTGTGCCAGCGCAACGCGGAAACCCCGATGCGCTCCGACCGGTGCAATGCCACAAAGCGCGCCACATCCGCCGCCGCGGCCCTGGCGAGCCAGCGGCGCAGCGGTTCGCTCGCCTCGCAGGTCCACTTCGGCCGCGCACTCTCGGGCAATTCCGCAGTGCTTTCCAGCCAGTCGAGCGCCTGATGGATGAACTCGTGCTGTAACTCCCAGAACACCGGTTGGGAATGGGTATAGCCCACATCCAGGTGGCTGTGATGGAGCATGAGGATGTCGGAGATCATGGGCGGGAGTAGGAAAGTAGCTCTCGGAGTCATCATGCAGGATTTGATGGGTGGAGTTTGCGAATTCCCCGGCTGAAATACAATGATTTCATCGCTCGATTTTCAGGCGAGGGTTCGTAAACGCTCCAGCAGGCGGCGGAGTCGGTGCTACTGTTGGCTTCGACTCCAACACAAGCACCTCGAATGGCTCCAAGGCAAATGCAAACGGCTCGCCGGCAGTCAGCGACACTTTTTTCACCCGTTGATCCTCGTAGGGACTGCTCATGGTGAAAATCTTCGCTGCGCCGGTAGGGAGTTCAAACACCACACCGGCATCCAGCGTGATCTCTTGCCGCTGGTCGTCCGGATTCCGCAACGTAAGAATCGCCTTCTTCGGCGTCCACGATGCCCAGCCATAAGGCTCATGCTTCAAGGGATCCCCACCCACCCAATGCGTGTCCACCAGGACATCGGAATTCAGGCGTGCCCATTTCGCCGCCGAGGCCAGCGCATCCCACGCTGAGTTGGTCATTATGCTCGGCTGAATATATAACTCCTGGAGCGCGGTTCCGGATCCGAAATACGAGCGAACCTCATTGCGAAGGTCATTGCCCGAGCCAGACGCCCGGCCGGCCGCGCCCAGCGCCGCATGGACAATTCCATGGTTCATGATAGAGTTCAATGGATAGAGCGGTCCCGCCTTGACCACATTCCGATAGGTCACTCCATCACGGTAATTGAGCCATTTCTCGCGGTCGTTGCCCTTGCATTCCCAATCCCAGTTCACATCCTCTCCGCCGCGCCAGGTGCTGTCGATCACGTTCAGCCAGAACGGCGACGGCCACGTCCCCACGGTGACGTTGAAGAAGAGGTTCGGATCGACCTGGCGCAGTTCCCTGGCGCATGCAAGCAGAGCCATGAAATGCGGTGATGCACCGTCACCAGCCTTGTCCCACTTGAAATAATTGACCTTGTTTTTCTTCACCATGCTGGCGCAGAAATCCCGGAACCACTCATAGTACGGGGCGTATGACAGATCAAGAAACGATCCGTCACGCACCAGTCCCAGTTTGCTTGCATGCCCCACCCGCTCACCGATGAATGCATACCCCGCCAGCGGGGAAATCCAGATACCCATGTGCGACTTCACACGATCCAGTTGCGCAGTGATCGGCTCAAAGCCCGAGGGGAACTTTTTCCTGTCGATTGTCCAAAAACCCTCCAGCGGCGCATCCCAACCGTCATCCAGCACGTATGAATCCATCGCGACGCCCCGCTTGACCGTCATTTCCTCGGTGAACGCTCTGACATTTGCCAGAATCTTCTCTTCGTTGAGATTGATGTGAAGGTCGAACCAACAGTTGTAATGCAGGAACGGGTTGTAGGGCCGGGCGCGCTCGCGCTCAATGTAACGCAGGAAAGCACGCCGAAGCTGCCCCTCGGGATAGGTGCCCAGAACGGAAGAGAACTCATACACCTTGCCGGTCTGGAGCGGGAGCTTGCAGGACAAGCCACAGAACACGGGGCCGGGGTCGCCGGGCAGCAGGACTCCGTTACTAACGGTGATCTTGCCGAATGAGTCCGTATCGGTTGCGGCCCCGCCAAGCCTCACGCGCAGTTCCGCCGTCGTAACACCCTCGGGCACGGTCAATGTATAGGTGTTGGCCTGGGTTGACAACCCGCTCCAGCCAGCATGCTCATCCTTGGACACAACCTTGCCCCCGGCCATCAACTGGACCTCCGCAACATCAATCCGATAGACACCGTGCTCGTAAGCAAACTGAACCGACAGCGGGCCTGGCTTGAGGTCCTTGAGCTTGCGTGTCATGGTCTTCACCTGCATGTCCGCCGGCGTCCACTGGTCGGCAACGCCGCCGCCCGGTGCCACATTCTGCGACATGGGCAGCTCCTGCCCCAGGAACAGGTGATCGGAGCAGACGGGATTGCCGGCCATTGCCGTGCCGACGGTCCTGGCCTGGCCAACATTGGCTTCAAGGCAACGCACGTAGGACAAGATGCCCGTGGCGCCTTCGACACGGAGGATCTGTCTAACATAGTGCGACCCGTTCCGCAGTTCGGCGCGCCACTGGATGGTTAAACCGGTGGTCGGATGCTGGAACCGGGCGGAAAGCTGCCAGCCCATCAAACGCATCGCCGCGCAGGCGGAAGCGGGCACCGGTTTGAGAACCTCGAGTGCCGGCACACCGACAAGCTGGCAGGCTGAAGCGGCAACGCGGGATCCGTCGTCTATCTGAATAGCGAAAACCTCGCTGCGTTGAACATAGGAACGGCCGTTCATCTTGTCCACGACTTGGGTCAGCAGCAGCCGCCCGTCGGTCAGCGACCAGTCCATCGCCAACACGTTGTTCGCCAGCGTGAACACCTTGTCTTTCTGCTTGGCCGCGGCCTCGCCCGGCATGGTTTTGGCATAAACAATGTCCGGCGGCGTGCCAAGGACGGCGGACGTGTCGGTACCCAAGGCCGGGACGCCGCCGGCCTCAATGGCGGCACCGGCCAGCGCGGCCGCGACCATCAGGACTCTGCATTGCTTTGACTTCATTCTACGGTTCTCTTTCACTGTTGTTGACTCCTTCGCGTTGCAATACCGCACCGTCGGAAAACAGCGCATGCGGCTTCACTTCCGCCCGCAACATCGCGGGCGTAACCAGACACAAAAGAAATGATAGATATGCTTTGTTCATGATTTCCTCTTTGTTGAATTCACGGGAACACGCGCATTTCCCAAATGGAATACCCCCACTCCGTTGCACGTTTGATGCCGCGCATCCGCACCCATCGTGTCTCCACCGCATCGAACCGGATCACCTGTGTCCCGCCCCCGCCGTTGTTCACGTGCTGGACTTCCTTCCATGCTTCCCCGTCAGGCG
>Ga0118677_10012515_pt2 | contig 11905 bp, 7 predicted proteins | sample AliMusrvi5mmetaG_FD_86154 | JGI IMG/M metagenome (GOLD analysis project Ga0118677, IMG submission 86154) | reverse complement strand
TCCGGGTGTCATGAGGTTGTTTCCTGTTCTGGCGGCGATTCTCGGGGTGTCTGATTCGTCCAACGCCTTTGCCCAAGATTGTCATGACTGCGATGGTGGCGGCATCGCAGTCAAGGCCACTGTCGCTGCCAGCAAGATCATTCACGTGGGTACCGGGAAAGCCATCGACTGAATTGATCTGCTCCCCTGGGACGGGGCGCTCCTCGCGACCGTCCGGGAGTCCCGGAACGGCACTCCAGCCCAGCACGCCCGTGGGGCTCAACGCTTCTTGCGGCGGCCTGACGAGTTCAGTTCAACGGCGGCGCGAATCCCCTCGGGATTCAATTCAACTCCATCGTAGTTCTCGGACGGACTCCGCGCCATGGGTGCCAGGGATGCGGCGCCAGCCGTGAGACTTTCCCGTGGATATCGATGAACGTGCCTCCCCCATCGACGCCGCCGCAAGCCGCCGAATCCTTTGCGAGAGCCCCTCGCGAGCCGGGGAGGTCCGACTTCGCATAGCCTTTGCCTTTTCCGGGTCAACTGCCGTTCGTGCCCCCCGCGCGCCCTGTGCACCCGTCCGCGAATGCGCTAGGCTGGAACGGTCCATTCCAGGGGAGTGCCATGCGGGTGTCGAAGCCGCTTCGGTTCTGCGTCGCCATGGCCCTGGTGTTGCTGGCGCCCGGCGCGTGCAAGGATGCCGCGGGGGGTGCCGCCGACGGTGCTGGCGACCCCTCGGACACCGTCGTGCGCGCCGACGCACCCGTCGACGACGAGGTCGCGTCGCAGCTGCCGTTCCAGGTCGACCTTCTGGTGATCGTGGACGACTCGCCGTCCATGTGCCACGAGCAGGGCACGCTGGCCAGGTTGTATGCGCCATTGATCGAGGCACTCGGAACCGTCGACCTGCGGGTTGCCGTGACCACCACCAACGTCTGCCCGGTGGGACGGCCCGGCGCGGTGCGCGGCAAGTTCCAGTACAAGCCGATGACGGCGGATTCGATCAACCCGTCGTGCTACACCCGGCGGATCCGTGCCTGCCTGACCGACGCGGACTGCCAGGGCGATCCGTCGCTTCCCGACAAGGCCCACTGGGTGTGCGAAGGGAACCCGGCGGCGTCGCTGTACGTGTGCGACGCGGCCCCGGCCCCGGCCCAGCCCGTGCTGGACGCCGTCCGATCGACGTGCCGCTACAAGTGCGTCGCCGATTCGGACACGTGCCCGACCGTGTTCGGCGACGCCGGCGCCCGATGCGTCGCGCCCGGCGGGGATGCGGCCCAGGCCGGATGCCTTCCCCGGCTGCCCACCTCCGATTGCCCCGCGCAGGCGTCGACGGTGCTGGACGCCACCAGCGCGGGTGCGAACGCCGCGACCCTGTTCGCCTGCATGACGTCGGTCGGCGTTCAGCAGGGGATCTGCGGCAGCCAGGAGCAGGGCCTCGCGGCCGCGTGGATGGCGCTGGACCCCGCGGGCGAGAACGCCGACCAGGCGCGGTCCTTCCTGCGCCCGGACGCGGTGCTGGTGGTGTTCGTGGTGTCGAACGAGGACGACTGCTCGACGACCGGCACCCTTGCCGCCGAGTCGTACGGCACGTGCGCGTGCCTCGCCGACACCGCGGGTTGCCTGCCCGACGGCACCTGCGGCCTGGAGGCCGGGCCTCTGACGTCCGTGGGCGCCTTCGCCGACCACCTGAGATCGCTGAAAGCCGATCCCACGCGTGTCGTCTTCGCCGCAGTGAGCGGCGACGCGATACCGGGATCCGCGACCACCCCGGGGACCGATGCCCAGGCCGCGCGCGCACGCTTCCAGTCGTGCCGGTGCCAGAACCCGTCGATGATCGACTCCAGCTTCGCCTACGTGTGCGCTTCCTACATGGGCTGGGCGGTCCTGGGATCCCGCTATCACGCGATGGCGGCGGCCTTCGGCGATCGAGGCGTCGCGTCGAACCTCTGCGATCCCGACGGCATCCGGAAGGGACTCGTATCGGCCGCGCAGGCCGCCCGGAAGGCCGCGGGCCTTCCGTGATGCGCCTCCGGGTCGCGCCGGCGCCCCCGGCCACGCCCCGGGCCACGTTTTCCGCCGCGCTCGCGGTCCCGCCTGCGGTCCCCTCTGCGGCCCCGCCTACGGTCCGGCCGGCGGATCCGCGGGAAGCAGCGGGCCCAGGCGCGTGTCGGCCAGGCACCAGATCTGCAGTAGCAGGTCGGTCACCTGGTCCTTGTCGGGCGGCGCAGACGGTTCCGGGATGTCGGCGAACCAGGCGGCAGGGTCCGCGGGCTCCTTCGAATCGAACATCAGCTCCAGCCGGAACGGGACCACCAGGTCCGAGGCGATGCCCGCGGCACGTGCGGCGGCGAGGTCCTCGCCCCACTCGGCGAACGACTGGTAGTCGTCCTCGGACCCCTGGATCAGGTTGACGGACGTCAGCCCCAGGTCCACGCCGCCGCGGGCCCCCCAGGTGTCGTGCAGCACCTTGGCGATCCGGTACACGTAGTACCCGGTCGGAAACGGCAGCTCCAGGTCCCGGAACTCCGGGTAGGTGAGCGTCCGGTAGGCCTGCAATGTCAGGAAATCCCACTGGACGCCGGTGATGGGCGTCCCCAGAGCGCGCTGGATGTTGGCGCCGTCGCACCCGTCGTTGGCCAGCATCGGCATCGACGTCGCAGCGACCTTCCATCCGGCCTCGTGACCCCGGTCGACGAACGCCTGGTACGCGGCGACCGCCTCGGCGTGCGCCCGGGGCGGCAGCGCCTCGGCGATCAGGGCGTCCCGGTCGGCAGCGGATTCCAGCATCGCGAAGCGGATCAGCGACCCCGACAGGTTCCCCGGGTCGCGCCCCTCGATGTCCAGCACGATCGTCGCCGGCTGCAGCCCCTCGGCCACGTACAGGGTGGCGAAGTCCCAGACGCGGTCCAGGTCGCGCTGCGCGTCCCGTGCCGCCAGGTAGCTGCCCCCGGGCTTGTCGGGGGTTTCGGGCAGCGGGCTGATGCGCAGGGGAATCCCGCGCCGCTCCGCCTCCTTGAAGAAGGCCAGCCACGTTTCGATGGCGGCGGTACGTTCGCCGGACCAGTGGAAGATCGCGGTCAGGGTCAGGTGATGGGCCACCGCGAAATCGAAGAACGCCGGCCGCGGCTCGGAAATCCAGACGGCGCCCGCCACCTGCCCGGGCGACAGCGCGTCCCGGGCCGTGGCGTCCGTGTCGATGGCATCCCCGGTTGCGGGCAGGTCCCCGGGAACGTCGGCGACACCCGGGTCCACCGCGCCGATGCCCGCCGCCGGGCCGGTCGTCGTGCACCCCAGCATCGCCACCGCGACCCCGAACGCCGCGAACGTCCGCGCCATGCGTGTCTCTCCCCGGTTCCAGGCCAGGGCTCGTGGAGGCCTGGCGACCGCCCGTGCCCCGGACGACGTCCGGTCAGCGGACCACCTCGAACACGCACTTGGGGGCGCCCATCGCCGCGCAGGCGACCTCGCGGGCGTCCAGCCGCTCGCCCGACAGGGTGCTGGTGTACCCGGCCACGATCCCGGCGTACAGGTGGCAGACGGGCCGGTCGGACGGGCCCAGCCAGGCGGCCTCCTGCGAATGCGACAGCAGCACGCGCATCGGTGTGGTCGACAGGTCGAATTCCAGGTGGCCCCACCCGCCCTCGTCGGTGATCAGGCGCGACATCCGGTCCACGACGTTGCCGAAGAAGCGCCGCATCACGGGGTTGTCCCGGACCTCGCGCAGGATGCCCGCGTGGTGGATCAGCGGCACCAGCATCGCCGGGGCCCACCTCCCGCCGGCGAGCGCCTGCGACACCTCCCAGGTGCACAGGTTGACCCCCAGTTCGTACAGCGCCCGTTTCGCCTCGACGTCCCCGAGACGGTCCTCCAGCGTCGTGTGCAGCAGGTGGACCACCTTGGAGCCGAACAGGACCTCCTCGACGCCGCCGATGCCGATGCGCCCGCGGTCCCGGTCGACATCGTGGATCTCGAAGGCCGTCGCGCCCATGCAGGCGCGGACCAGCACCGTCAGCCGGTGCGACAGCAACGGGGCGTTGGCCAGCGGGCGCAGCAGCCGTGCGACCAGCCCGGGATGGCGATCCAGGAATTCCATCAGGGCGGTCAGTCCCCGGATCCTGGCCTGCGTCGTCGCTTCCATCGGCACCTCGGAGGCGCACCCGTCACGAATGCGCCGGCGTACCGTCGGGATCGAAGGTCTCCACCCGCTGGATCCCGTCCTGGTCCAGCACGACCCGCACCTTGCGATAGGCCGCCTTCGCGGGATCGTCGCCGCGCCAGAACCGCAGCACCGCGTTCAGGTGATAGGTCCGCATCGCGGGCACCTGGCGCGGCTGCAGCGTTTCAGGGTCCAGGATCTCGATCGCCGGCCGGGGCTCGTCCATCGAATGCAGGAAGTGGCGCACGCTCATGCGCAGCACGTCGGTCAGCGCGGCCACCCGCCGGTGGCTGCCGAAGATGCGTCGCGGCCTCAGCCGGAGGATCTTGGTATAGCGGAACACGACATCCGAGAACTCCCGCTCGGCGAGGATCTCGGTCCGCCCCACGTCCCGTACGCGACGAACGTCCGCCGGCACGCCGGTGATCGGAATGAACATGAACTTGCGCCGGAACTGCCCGATGTGCGCGCCTGTCGAGGGATCGGTGATGACGATCTTGTGGTCGGGGACGGTCCGGCCCAGCCACCGGTTGAACAGGATCCGCCCGAATTCCTTGATGCGATCCTTCAGCATGTAACTGACGACCAGCACCGCGAACAGCGTCCAGGACAGGGGGGCCAGGCTGATCGCCAGGAACGACACGGACGTCGCGAAGGCCATCGCGATGCCGGCCGCGATGGCGAAGGCGACGTGCTCGGCCGACGCCCGGGTGTCCGCCCGGTGGATCTGCAGGTACTGGATGCTGGACACGAACTTCTTCAGCAGCGAATTCCGGTAGACGAAGTCCTCGTTGTCCGAGTCCAGCCGCGCGAGGGAACGGTATCCCCGCCGCGTGCGGTAGGCCACCTCGTCCAGGGCCAGGTTCGCGATGCGGCCCCGCAGGTCGGCGCCGGCGTCGGGCATCGAGTCGAGCAGGTGCATCGCATAGGACTCGGCCGTGAGGCTGAGGTATTCGTCCACCAGGCGCAGAGACGACAGGGTGTCGGAGGGGAATCCCGGGGTCAGCAGGCGGGCCCCGACCTCGCGGAAGCGGGCCAGCACCGTGCCCAGGGCCGGCAGCGATTCCTCGACCAGGCGCTGCGCGTCCCCGTGATCCATCGCGGCGCCGTGCCCCTGGATCTGGACGACCAGGTGCCCCAGGTCCCGAAGGGTCGCCCGCAGGATGTTGCCCAGCATCTTGGCTTCGTACAGCAGGACCCGCAGGTCTTCCGGGCTCCAGGCAGCCGCATGGATGCGCTCGACGTTCTCGGCCAGGCGGTTCAGCGGCGACAGGGGGCTGGCCCCGACCAGCTGCCCCAGCGTCATCTGCGGCGTCTTGAACCGCACGTAGTCGCGGACGTCCGCGTAGAAGTCCTGCACGCCGTAGGTGTGCTCGTTGACGTTGAGGCTGGCCGCCAGGAAGAAGTAGGTTTCGACCGTGTACGTCTGAGCGTCCGCTTCGGGATCCAGCGGGTAGTCCAGCTTGACCTCGAACTGGTACCGGTCGTGGCGCTCGACCTTTTCCAGCAGCGCGTTCTCGCCCGTGAACAGGCCCACGGCCACCCCCGATGCGGCGGTCACTGTCTCATGTGTGGCAATTGTGTGTCAATTCCGTGACGAAACGCCTGCGCGGGGCGGGGCCGGGTCTCGTCGGTCGGCGGCGAACGGGGATGGTGCTACAATCCGTGTCGCCCCTACAGTCCGGAATCGAAAGGAGGAACCCATGGACGACCGCAGGATCTTCGTGGGCGTCGGCGCCGCCGTGGCGCTGGCGTTCCTGGTTTCGATGGCGTGCCCGATCGCCCGGGCGGCGACGCCGGCCTCCACCGGGCCTGCCGCGACCGTGGTGCCGTTGCCGAAGCCCGCGCTGACCGGCGGGATGACGCTGGAACGCGCGATGGCGGAGCGGCGGTCGATCCGGGACCTGAAGGACGCGCCGATCCCGGCGCAGTCGCTGTCGATGCTGCTGTGGGCGGCCCAGGGCGTCACCGACGCCAACGGGCACCGGACCACGCCGTCGGCGCGGGCCACCTACCCGCTGGACGTGATCGCGATCGTCGGCAACGTCACCGGCGTGCCCGCCGGGGTGTACCGGTTCGACCCGGCCGCGCACTCGCTGACGCGGATGGCCGACGGTGACCAGCGCAAGGCGCTGGTGAAGGAGGCGATCGGCCAGGACTGGATCCCGGCCGCCGCCGTGGTCTTCGCGATCACCGGAACGCCCGAACGGGCCCGCGCCAAGATGGGCGATCGCGCCGGGCAGTTCACGTCGCTGGAGGCCGGCCTGGCGGCCCAGAACCTGCTGCTGGAGGTCACGTCGCTGGGCCTGGGGTCGACCTTCGTGGGCGGCTTCGACGGGGCAAAGGCGGCGACCTTCCTGGGCCTGCCCGCCGGGGAAACCGTGCACGCGATCCTGCCGGTCGGCGTCCGCAACTAGGATCCGTCCGACAACTCCGGGTAGGCGCCCGTCCCGACTCGCGAATCCACGAAAATTTGACGCGCCGCGTTATTCCGGGTCAAATCCGCCCAGGCCACAGGCCCGGCGCGAATGCGCCCGCGCTTGCGAACAGGGATTGACGCACGACGTCTCCCGCACTCCAACGAGAGGTGACCGGATGCCCACGACGCCACAGAAGCTGCCGAAGGTCCTGGCGGACTGCACCCTGTCGAACGAGGACGCGCTGAAGAAGGTGGTCAAGTCGGGCCGCAGCGTGATGGCAGGGTTCGCGACGTCCGAGCCGGTCACGTTCTACTCGACGGTCTGGGACCACATCCGCAAGGAGAAACTGCGGGAAATCAAGATCGTCAACGGGCTGGTGCTGACGCCCTACAAACTGTTCGTGGGCAGCGCCCTGAGCCGCAAGGGCCTGCTGGCCGGCGTCGCCGACAACGTGTCGGTGTCCCTGTTCGCGGAGTGGGCCCGGGCCATCAACCAGGCGACCCGCAAGTTCGACAGCCTGGCGTCGCTGATCGCGCACTACAAGCGGCTGCAGTCGCGAAACATCGTGTTCCGGTGCGGGTTCCTGAGCCCGGTGGTCAACGGCATCATCCCGGACACGAAGATGTCGCGGATGCTGTACCCCGACTACATCGGGCGGAACACGTCCCGCATGGGCATCACGGACATGCTGTTCGTGCATTTCCCGGACGCCGCCGACAGCATGGGCATGGACGACCACGGCGGGTCGAAGACCGACCTGATCGCGCTGGTGATGACGCCGCCCAACGCCGACGGCGAGATGAGCCACGGACCCAGCTCGGCGATGAACGGGCCCCTGCTGGAGCACACCTGCGAGGCGTGCGACCAGGACGTGCTGCTGTACGTGAATCCCGGTCTCCCGTTCACCCGCGGGTACAACGAGGCGGCCAACACGATCCACGTGGACCGCTTCAAGAAGCTGGCCGCCGCCGGTCGCCTGGCCGTGGTTCGCGACGACGGCGCGATCCCGGCCCTGCCGGCGGGCGCCTTCGACAAGCCCCTGCCCGCGGAGCTGGCCATCGCCGAGCACGTGGTGAACCACATCGAGTCGAACAAGGTACGCACGCATGGCCGCGCCCTGCAGGTGGGGTTCGGCGGCACGGGCGTGCTGGCGGTGCGCGGGCTGAAGGAGTCCTCCTGGACGGGCCGCGGCTACACGGAAATGCTGGAGCCCTACACGCTGGACCTGTTCGAGTCGGGCAAGATCGCCGGGTCGCACTTCATCGAGCTGGATGGCCGCCGCACGCAGCTGGACGGCAGGATGGTCAGCACCTTCTCGGTGGGGATCAAGGGCACCGACTTCTACCGGCGCATCGACAACAACCCGGCGGTCGTGATGGCGCCGTCGCACCGGGTCGTCGTCCAGGAGGCGTTCTACGGCGGCATGGGCATCAACAACTGCCTGGCCGTGGACTTCAACGGCCATGTCAACACGTCGGCGCGCGACAAGAACCACTACAGCGGCGTGGGCGGCGGCGCGACCATCCTGCGCGGCCTGTCCAAGGGCGGCATCAGCTACCTGTGCATGAAGTCCACGCACACCACGCCGGAAGGCGACGTGCGGTCGTCGATCTTCCCGTTCATGCCGCGCGGCACGCCGGTCTGCTACACCGGCCCGGACATGATGGGCGGGCGGGACGGCTCGCTGTCGTTCCTGGTCACCGAGTACGGGATCGCCCAGATGTCGGGCAAGAGCCAGTCGGAGTTCATCAAGGCGATCATCTCCGTGGCGCACCCGCGGTTCCGCGAGTTCCTGAAGCGGACGGCCTGGCGCGAATTCCGGGTGAAGGTCTGACGTTGTTTCGTGGCCGGGTTGCGGTACCATCCGGGTGTCGCGAGCCGGAGTCCTCCCTGTGAAGATGTCTTGGATCGGTGTTGCCGCGGCTTGCTGCGTGGCCGGCCTGCCCTCGTGCGACAGCGGCGCCGCCGCGGGCGAGACCTGCCCGGTCGTCACCACCGCCATCGAGCTGCCGAAGGACCTGGCCCCGCATCCGGGCGGCATGGAGTGGTGGTACTACACGGGCCACCTGAACGCTGCCGACGGGCGTCGCTGGGGGTACGAGGTGACGTTCTTCCAGGCATACATCGGCAGCATCGCCGGGTTCGCGGCGCACTATGCGATCACGGATCTGCAGAAGGGCATCCACTACTACGCCCAGAAGTTCGTGGTGCCGGACAAGGCGTTCACGACGTTCGACTTCGTCGCGGACGACTGGTCGATGAAGGGCGAGGACATGGGGGCGCGGATGATCGGCACGATGCCGGGGTACGCGCTGGACCTCAGCGTGACGCCGACCAAGCCGCCCGCGATCCACGGCACCGACGGGACCGTCGACATGGGTGACCCTGTGCGGTCCTTCTACTACTCGCAGACGCGCCTGGCCGCGATCGGGACGCTGACCGTCGACGGGACCGCGGTGCCGGTCAGCGGCATCGCCTGGATGGACCACCAGTGGGGCAAGTTCGACGTGTTCGCGTCGAACGGCTGGGACTGGTTCTCGATCCAGCTGGAGGACCAGACGGAAGTGATGCTGTACTTCCTGCACTACAAGGACGGCCACATCGGGATGACCGCGGCAACCGTGGTGGACAAGCAAGGCTGCGCGCGCCCGGCCACCGGGGTCGACGTGAAGGCGACCGGCTCGTGGACCAGCCCGGGCCTGGGGGTCACCTACCCGATGGGCTGGGACGTGACGGTCGCCAGCGAAGGCCTGGTGCTGACCCTGACGCCGGCGGTCCTGGACCAGGAAATGGACGCCCGGGACAGCACTGTCAACACCTACTGGGAAGGCGACGTCACCGTCACGGGCACCCACGACGGGCGCGCCGTCAACGGCGACTCCTACGTCGAGCTGGCCGGCTACGGCCCCTGGGGCTAGGCGTCTCCTACCCGCCCCGGCGGCACCGCTTCCACCCGACACCCCGGCACGATCACGGCGTCGAACGCGGCCTTTCGTCCCCTCCTCCTGCAACTCCGACACGAGGTGCATATAGTGTGAAGGTGGCGTTGACCGGATCGGCGGGAGGGAGGAAATGTCCCCGCGGACGATCCGATTCTTCGAGGCCCTGCATGCCCCGGTGCCCGACCGTGCCATGCGGATGCCGGTGCGCGAGCCGGAACCGCGGGTGCCCGGGAGGGTCACGGTCCCCGTCGCAGGGGGCGGGGGCGACGAGGCCGTCCGGGAGGCGTCGCCCGCCCGGTTCCACCGGCCGGCCGCGATCGCCCTGGGGATGCTGGGTTCCGCGGCGCTGCTGGCCCTGGCGGCGCTGGCCGTCGACGAGCTGGTCGAATCCCGCCTGCAGGCCCGGTTCCTGTCCGGCATCGCCGCGGACGCCACCTGGGAGAACGGCGGGGGCGCCAGCGCGTCGATCGTCTATCCCGCCACGGGCCCCTATGACAACCGCCTGGGATACGCCCGGCTGCCCGCGATGCTGGAACGCCTGCAGAAGGAGGGCGCCTCGATCCTGCGCCAGGCCCGCTGGTCCGAAGGCCAGGTCGCCGCGGTTCGCGCGGGCCTGTTCCCGACCTACCGGGAAAAGGACCGGGCAGGGCTGCGGGTCCGGGACCGGGACGGGCGCCTGCTGTACCAGTCCACCTGGCCGCGCCGGACCTGGGCGACGTTCGATTCGGTTCCCCCCGTCGTGATCGACGTGCTGAAGTTCATCGAGAACCGGGACCTGCTGGACCCCTCGATGCCGTTCCGGAATCCGGCCGTGGAGTGGGACCGGCTGGCGCACGCCGTGGCCAGCCGGGTGCTGCAGCGCCTGGGCGTGTCGGACCGCGGGTTCGGCGGCAGCACGCTGGCCACCCAGGTCGAAAAGTTCCGGCACTCGGACCAGGGTCGCACCCGGACGCCTCGCGACAAGTGGAGGCAGATGGTGTCGGCGGCGTTGCGGGCGTACCGGGAGGGACCCGTGACCCTCGAGTCCCAGCGCCGGATCGTGCTGTCGTACCTGGACACGCTGCCGCTGGGTGCGGTGCCCGGATACGGCGAGGTCATCGGCGTGCCCGACGGCCTGTGGGCGTGGTTCGGGACGGATTTCGACGACGCGAGCCGGCTGCTCCGGTACGCCCGCAGGGGCCGCCTGGACGGGCCGGAAGGCGAGCGGGCGGCGGCGGTGTTCCGGCAGACGGTCGCGCTGCTGCTGGCCCAGCGGAGGCCGGCCTGGTACCGGGGCGAGGGACGGGACTCGCTGGAGAGCAAGACCGACGCGTACCTGCGGGTGCTGGCCCGCGAGCACGTCATTTCCAGGCCGCTTCGGGACCAGGCCCTGGCCCAGCGCCTGCCGTTCGCGGATCGCGCGGTGCCGGACCCGCCCGAGGTGGCAGGTGACCGGAAGGGCGTCGACGCGATCCGGATGTCGCTGCTGGGGCTCCTGGGCATGGACAGCCTGCACGACCTCGATCGGCTGGACCTGGAGGCGCGGGCGACGCTGGACGGGGATCTCCAGGGCGCGGTGTCGCGGACGTTGCGGTCGCTGGGTTCCGCGGACACGGTGAAGCGGTTGGGGCTGCGGCAGGCCCACCTGCTGGGGGCCGGGGATCCGGCGGGCGTGCTGTACAGCTTCGTGCTGTACGAGCGCGACGGGGACGCGTCGGTGCTGCGGGCCCAGACCGACGAGTTCGACGGGCCGTTCAGCCTCAACGACCAGATGAAGCTGGAATTGGGCTCGACGGCCAAGCTGCGCACGCTGGTGTCGTACCTGGAAGTGATCGCGGACATCCGGGATCGGCTGGAACGGGCCGGCCCGGCACAGGCCGCGCGGGCCCGGCAGGCGTCGCCCGACCCGCTGACGCGCTTCGTGGCGGGTTGGCAGGCGGCGCATCCGAAGGGAGGGTTGCCGGACCTGCTGCAGGCCGCCCTGGACCGATGGTATCCGGCCAGCCCCGCCGAGGTGTTCCGGACCGGCGGCGGGCTGCATTCGTTCGTGAACTTCCACCGGGCCGACGACGGGAGGAGGCCGAGCGTGCGGGAGGCCTTCCACCAGTCGATCAACCTGGTGTTCGTGCGCCTGATGCGCGACCTGGTGGCCAGCCTGGCCGAGTCGGGACCGTACCCGGCGTCCAGCATCCTGGCCGACGCGGCCGACCCGCGTCGGGCCGACCTGCTGGCGCGATTCGCCGACCAGGAGGGGAGGGTGTTCCAGGAGGAGGCGTGGAGCAGGATCCGGGACCTTTCGCCCGCCGAGGTCGTGCGGCGCACCCTCGACGACGCACCGAAGGAGGCCCATCGGATCGCGGCGGCGTTCCGGGCGATCCGCCCGGAACGCCGCCGCGATCCGATGGGCCTCCTTCGGTGCGTCGTCG
>Ga0118677_10005691_pt1 | contig 11906 bp, 13 predicted proteins | sample AliMusrvi5mmetaG_FD_86154 | JGI IMG/M metagenome (GOLD analysis project Ga0118677, IMG submission 86154) | reverse complement strand
ATTTTGATGCCGTTCTGGTTCAAATGATCGCCGCCCGTCTCAAACTCGATCCCACCAGCCTACCCGCGTGGCAGGCCATGCTGTTGACGCTCCAGGCCTGCCGCCTCAAGGAAAGTTTGAGCACCGGAAGTTTTCGGCGACTCATTTTCGACCCCACCGATATCGGGCTCACGGCTTCACCCATCCCCCTGGACGTGGCCGAATACAACACCGCCTTGCGCTCCCTGATCCAGCCGGCCATCGCCAAATTACGCGGCCTCTTTGATGATCCCGCCGTGCGCTCCGAAGGAATCACACCGGATACGCTCGGCGCTATCTATCTCGTCGGAGGTTCTTCCCGCCTGCCCCTGGTCGCGCAGATGGTTCGCGATGCCTTCCCCAAAACCGTGATCGTCGCCAGCGACAAACCCTTCTCTTCGACCGCCATGGGCGCCGCCATCCAAAACGCCGAGGGGTTGATCCTGCGCGAACGGCTGGCCCGTCATTTCGGAGTCATTCGCCTGGCGGAAGGCGGCCTTCGCGAAGTCTTCGATCTCATTTTCCCCGCCGGAATGACCCTGCCTCCCGCGGGCTCACCACCACATGAGGTGGTCACCGAATACGCCCCCCGCCACAACATCGGGCATCTCCGCTATCTCGAATGCGCCGACCTCGACCCCAATGGGCGACCGGCCCAGGGACTTCGGCCGTGGTCGGAACTGTTCTTCCCGTATGATCCCGCCCTGCCCTTGGGCCAGCCCTGCCACACCCAGCCAATCGTCCCCCGTGACGATCTGGCCTATGACCGCATTCGCGAAACCTACCAGTGCGACAGCGACGGAATTATCACCGTACGCATCCGCCGGCTTAGGGACGATCAGTCTCTCACCGCCGAAATTTTCCGTAACCCCTAAACCCAAGGTCCCGCATGTCGTCTGAACCCGAACAAGTATTGGTGGTGGAGCGCCGTCTGTTGGATCAGTGCGGTTCGTTCCAGGGGCTTACTTTCGAAGTCGAACGCTACCTTCCCGTTCTGCTGAATGACCGCAACCACCGCTTCCTCCCCCGTCCGACTGCGGAAGCTGATCCCTCTTTCAAACAATTGATCCCCTATTTCATCATCGTTTGCAAAAGGCGTATCTGGACCTATACCCGCGGCAAAACTTCCGGCGAAGGTCGCTTGGTTGCCAAAGTCTCCCTCGGCATCGGGGGCCATATCAATCCCCAGGATGTCGGCGCCGATGGCGGAGAGGGCGCCTATACCCGTGCCGCTGCCCGCGAATTGGAGGAGGAAGTCGTCCTCCCTCCAAATTGCACTCACTCCATTGTCGCCCTGCTCAACGACGATGCCACGCCCGTCGGGACGGTGCACCTCGGCGTCGTGCATGTACTCATCACCCCTTCCGAGGCGGTCCAGCCCAATGAACTCGCCATCGCCGAAGCAGGCTTCAAATCGATCGAAGAACTCCGACCGCTCCGCGATCGCATGGAAACCTGGTCCCAAATTTGTTTCGATGTCATCGACGAATTATTCCGCCGGGGGAAAGTTAAATAAATCTGCCGGTCATTGATTCCTGCAAAGTCTATTGTGCTATGGGAGTGAGACTATGATCATGCCCAAAGACCCTCCGGGCGAGACGATACCGCAAGCCCAATTGGACGAATTGAACCGGAAGCTCGCGAGCATCACACAAGCCTACAACACCACGCCCGACCCAAAAATGGGTGGCTTGTCGTCCGAACAGGTCGCGCGCCTGATCTATTTGGATTGGGGTGAAACTGGAAGTCCTATCCGATTCAACACGGATCTTCCCTTGGACGTATTCGAGAAGGCTCCCTTCTTTCGGCAGTCGCGAACACTTCTGAAGGCACTCCTCGACTCCGGCGGCGTAAAGGCCACCTCCAGTAAAAATCTGCCGCGCAATTTTGTATCCGAACTGTTTCCCAGGATCTGCGATGCAACGCTCGTCGATGGCATCCACCATTATAAAAAGGTGCTCAACGAGCAAGACGTCTGGCCAATGCACATGGCTCGGGTCGTCGCCCAGGTCGCCGGGTTGATTCGCCTCCGGAAAGGCATTTTCACCGTAACTGCGGCAAAAGCGGCATTGCTATCCGACAACCGGGCGGGTGAATTATACCGCTGTCTCTTTGTGGCTTTCTTTCGCAAATTCAATCTGGATTATTCCCATCGAGGCACCATCGAAGCGGGTGGGTTGCAAACCTGCGCCGGCTACACTCTCTTGCGACTGGGACAGGTAGCCGAAGAGTGGTGTCCGGTGGACGAGTTGCCGGAATCGACGCTCCTACCGGCGGTTCGGTACGAAATAAATGCCGCCATCCAAAGATTCAGTTACTGGACCGTCAGCATCGTGTTGACCAACCGCCTTTTAAGCCCCTTAATTGAGTGGGGACTTCTGGAAGGACGAGAAGAGCCGACCTCGAAATTCACATCCGATTTGAAGGCTGTGCGAATTACTCCTTTGTTCAAAGCATTTTTGAGCTTTAGCATCGATCCCTGATGGGAAGTTATGTCGCGGATCAGAGTTCAGTGGCTTCAGTCAGCCGAACATGCTGTACCTTTCTCGATCAATCCTTGAAGTCATTCTTGAAGTGTGACTTGCGATCTCCTAACGTATGCTGCATGGATGTTTCCGAGCAAATCGGTAAGCATCTTTCGCCCAGCGAGAATTGGTACCCAAACCACACCAAATGAGTGGAACCGAGCGATGCAAAATGAAAAGGCGTTTTCGGAAAGGGGTCAATCAACCGTCAAGTCAATGGTAAGAAGGATGACTATGAAGGAGCCGAACCGAAATTTACCCCGGAACGAATGGGATTTTTCCCGCGTGCCTGATGAAGAACTCGACGCCTGCCTTATCTATGAATTCGCCCGAGAATCGGTCTACATCCGAGACGTTTACACCCGCTGCCACGAGTCTTCACGCTCCGGTGCTGATGATCCCAAAGGGGTATTGAACCGGGAATTGTTGATGATTCAGACGATCCACCCTCGTGAAGACGTGTTCCTCAAAGGCTTCACTTACCCAAAGCCGGACGAACCTCAAGGAGAACGGCACCCGGAAGCCCCTCCGCTGACTTCCTGTTTTCCGAACCCTTGGTTGACTATCGGCGACAAGGAACGGAAGTACCGCGCTTTAATTCGTCACTGGCACGATGCACTTGCCCCGCTTGAACGCGCTCACTGGTCAGGGGCGAAAGACATTCTCCAATTGGCCGAAAACTGGAAACGGTGCGTTTTCGGCTACGAACGAGAACACGGAGACAAACCGGGCACGCGGGAAGCGGCTTGCAAGCACTACGACTTGCCATTGGTCCCGCCAGCTTCGTTCTATAGCAACGGGGAAACGCTTCTGTTCACGATTCAATGGGACCTATTCACGAATGACCAACTCACAAGCGCCTTCCGCGAATGGGTGAAGACGAACCGCCCAGCGCAACACCCCCCGCCCGACAATCGCGGACACAAGCCGAAAGACCTACGCGCCGCCTTGAAGCGTCTTGGAATCATGCGCCTGCTTCACATGTTCACCGTTGCCGAGATGCCCACACGCTGCCCGGAGGCCGCCAAATTGTTTGTTGAACCCGACTGTTACAAGGAACGCAAAAAGGTCCTGCCACTGTTTCGCAGACTCTTTCCCTTTTTACCTGAGACGGACAAGCCCCTTTCATGGCCCACGCGCGGAAGCCGGGCGCGTACTACCCTGGAAACGCCACGGCATTTGAAGACCACTGAATAAAACGCCGTGGCATTTCGGGGCATTATGTCCCTAGTTTCCATCTGTCAGTATAACCTGCAACAAAAGCCGCAGTGTCCGCGCATGGTGCACGGATGCGACACGAAAGAAAGGTTGCAGCAAGATGAACGATGCCGAAACGATACTGAAAGCCGTACTAAACACCAACGGGGTCCGGAAGACGATCCGTGCCGACTACACGAATGACACGCTACGTGGGCAGGGATGCGCTACGAACACCCCCGACTCGTGCAGGTCCATCCGCGAAGTGATCCGCGGCATGAACCTACCGACACCTCCTACGTCGTCCGTTGACGACGATCCCAGCGCTGAGACGCCGGCAAGGTTTCCCGCTGCGCCGTCCGATCCCGAACCTGACACGCAGGAACAGGTCAGGCGCGCCCAGGTGGCACGCGTGAAACAATTCAGGGGAATGTGCCCCTCGCTCTACCGCCAGACGGATGCAACGCATCTGCCATTAGACCAGCGGCAAGGTCTTGAAGTAAAAGTACGTCATGTCCCAAATGCTGGAGTTTTGGAGGTTGCCAGCTTCGGGGGGAACGGGAATGAATCGGAACAGACAGGAATCGTCAAGGCTTCACAAGACCGAACTTCACGAGAATCCAACCACTGGTGACGGCTATCAGGATTCCACCGATGAAGGCAACCGCCACCCACACCTTGAACGCCTCCCATCGGCTCTTTTGCTTCCAGTCCACCAATGCCGAGATGCTGTCCTGCACCTGTTCACAAACCGTGCGCAGGCCCTCAATGGCGGCCGTGTACTGCGCGTCTTCAAGGACGGCATCTCGCCCCTTTGCGACCCGGAGTTCTCCGATTTCGCGGCATGTCTTGTCCACTTGCGGGCGCATCTTCGGGTAGTAGTCGGGTATCACGGCCGCGATGCACTCTTGCGAGTACGGTTCAAGCGCGCGTGTGATGTCCTGCTTGATCCGATCTTCGGCATGAACCGGGCGACACTGCCGGGCATTTACAAGGGCCGGAATGCTCTTCTCGATTTGCTCATAGGCTCCGAGCAACCTGTCTATGGCTGCCCGATAACTGGCCACTTCGGCAAGAAGGTCTTTGTCCTTGGAAATGTCCTTGGAACCCCGGATTGCCGCAATGTCCCGTGATGTCTGGTCAATCTGCGGGCGAAGCTTAGTGTAGTAGTCCGGGAGTACTGCGACAATGTGCTCGTGGGAGTATTGGTCAAGCGTCTTCGCGATCCGATCCCGAATACAGACGCTGAACCAATCGGCGGCATCGAAAAATGCCCGGTACTCGTGACCGATAGCCTTGTCCAGTGACTGCGGAACGTACTCGGAACCCTTGGCGTCAGCCTCACCGTTCATACCCAATTCGGCGGCCTTCGCACGGATGATATGCTCGAACCCGTTCCGCAACTCCATGACAGGTTGAACGAACTCCAAAAACCCCGGGTCGAACTCTTCCGCGCAAAGGAAGACACTCTTCGCGTGATTATGGATTTCGACGAGACGCGCCCACTGGTCGGCATACAGGACCGGGACACTATGCGTAGGTTCGGCGGCCATGCGTTACCTCACGGAAGCGGAGTGTTCAGAACCTTAGCCCGGAACCGTTCAAAGTCCCGGTCGGTCCACATCCGCCCCGTAGATACACGCATACTGCCCCGGAAGCGACGCCCTTCTTTCAAGGCAAGATCAACCGCCTTCTGCGTGACCGGTTTCGCCGTTGGGAAATCGTCCGTCAGAACATCCTGCCACCTTTTGAGCTTCATTCTCGCCGCTCCCCTATGTCCTTGACTCAAATGGCCTTGCACCGTTGAGCCTTCCTTATTTGAGCCAAAATAGTGCGACACATCCCACAACATGTCAACAGGCAATTTACAGGTTTTTCAATAACTCAATAACTCGAAAGCCCGTCTTCCGGTCACTCTCCGCCCCTCTTGACGGGCAATTCGTTTTGCGTGCCGGATGCTGGCGATGCGGCACGCGGCGCTTTCTTGAACGTCGCGCCTACCTGCTTGATCGGCGGCATGTCTATTTGCTTACCGGCGAGTAGATCGGCAACCGTGAGAAGCTGAATTTTCGGATACCGGCGACCCCATGTCTTCGACTCATACAGTCCGGCCGTTACCGCTTCCTCGTTCATCGGCCCCGTGTGATCCTGCATGGAAATCAGGACGCCTATCGCCGCCTTTTCCCGCTCCACGACGCCGCGCAAATCCCGAATGTGATTCGCTGTCACATGCCCGGCCTTCACTGACAAGATGACCGTTTCAAACTTCCCGGCGCTGTCACCTTGGAAGACAATCTTACCGTCAATGCCCTTGTCCGCGCCCTTCTTGCCTTCCGCCGGTCGTGCGCCCACAAGGCCCAGTGCCCACCATTGGAATTGATACGGGTCCGACGCGGCCAACTTTTCGGCATCCGGGACACTCACCGGTTCGCCCACGACCTTGAACGCCGCCGTGTCGCCGAAGGTGTCCTTCAAACGTTCCTTCATGAGCGTTATCGCAAGGTGCGTTATATCTATCCCGATCCACGCCCGGCCCAGGGTTTGCGCCGCTGTGATCGTTGTTCCGCACCCGCAGAACGGGTCAAGCACCGCTCCGCCTTCCGGGCAAGAACTACGAATGATCCTTTCCAGAAGGACAACCGGCTTCTGTGTCGGATATCCTAGACGCTCCGCCGCTTGAGCACCTATCGGCCCAATATCGCCCCACCAGTCTTGAAGGGGAACACCCTGCATTTCGTCAAGGTAACGTTTATAAGCGGGCACAGTTCCCGGTTTCGTCTGAATAACGCGTCCCTGTTGGATCAACTCCGCCATTTTCTCTTTGCTGTACCGCCAGAACCGCGTAACACCCATGACTTCATAACTCGGATTGCCCTTCGCGGCACCGCCCGGCCCGGTCAAGTCGCCCAGGCGATAACGCCGCCCGGTCCCCGGCTCCATGTATTTGTAGAAATCGTCAACATACTCTTGATCATAGGGCGTGAAGACCTGATTCCAGAACCATTCATCCGTCTTCGTATAGAATAAAATCACGTCATGGATTCGGCCATGCTGAGCACGGCCCTGCTTGGCGTCACTGTGCGCACTGCTTCGCTTCCAGACGATTTCCGTCCTGAAGTTCCCCGGCCCGAAAACCGCGTCCATGAGGAGTTTCAGATAGTGACTCGCCGCCGGGTCACAATGAAGGTACATGCTCCCGGTCGGTTTCAAAACACGGCGACACTCCACAAGGCGCGGGGCCATCATCACGAGATAGGCCAGCATGTCACACGGGCCGATAAGCTGGCGAAAGGCTTGCAGGGCATCGGCCAGCCGGCCTCCGGCAGTCACGAGATCGAAAAAAACGGCTTCGTCTTCTGAATCCCATGTCCACGTATCTTCAAACGCGAGGATTTGCGACGCGGCCCGACTTCCGTCCATCTCCTGGAAGAGAACGTTATAGTTCTGGTTGCTCTTGAACGGCGGATCGGCATAAACAAGGTCAATGGTTTCATCCGGCAAATGTCGCCGCATGATTTCGAGGTTGTCGCCGTAATATAGGACGCTCTCCATGCCTTAATGCCCCCCGAAGTTTTTACATGTCGCGAAAGTAATACCAGACGACTTGGCCGATTTCGAGAGTTTTTTATGAATGCTCACGGAACTTCCATGTTCGCGTCGTAGCACCACGCTTTGGCGATTGTCTTTCCGAGGGCGGCCATCGTCCGCCCCCACAACAACATATAGTGAGACGATGGCACGTATTTTCGTGCCTCCGGCGTAAAAATACGATACAGATTAGCCATGACTTCCACCCCGAGTCTCATCGCCGGCACCGCCAGTTGCGACATCAGCCCCACCCGCCCTCTTTTTCTAGTGGGTTATCCGCATGTTCAACGGATTTCGACCGGCATTCACGATCCGCTCCTGGCCACCGCTCTTTGCCTGCGGCAAGGCTCCGATGCCGTCCTGCTTGTCGCCGTTGATATTCTTTTCATCAACCCTTCCACTGCGCGCCGGCTCCGTAAAACCCTCGCGAAGGCTACCGGTATTTCCGAAGAATCGGTGTTCATTTCCTGTTCACATACCCACTCCGGACCCGTTACCCATTCAATGATTGCCTGGGAATCCGATCCGGTCGTTCCCCCGCCGGACCCCGATTATATGCGCCAGTTCGAAGACGGCATTCTCCAGGCCGCACGCGAAGCGGCCCAGCGAATGCAACCCGCTCAATGGGCCTGGACCACCGCCACCGTCTCCGGTGTAGGCGGCTATCGTCTGGCCCCCGAGGGACCGGCCGACCGCGATGCACAAGTCCTCGCCCTGCGTACTGTTGACGGGAAACGCTGGCTGGCGGTTTCCCTGACCTATTGCATGCACCCCACCGTCCTGCACGAAAATTCACTCCTGGTCAGCGCGGATTTCCCCGCCTTCACCCGACTTCAGTTACGCGAACAACTCGGGCCCGATACGTCCATTCTTTATCACATGGGCCCCAGCGGCAATCAAAGCCCGCGGTATTCGGTGAAGGCCCAGACGTTCGCGGAAGCCGAACGCCTCGGGCGCCGACTTGGCGCGGGTGTTGCCGATGCCCTTCTTGCCCTGCCGGATTCAGCTTTCGCCCGCACCGCCCAACTTCAAGGCCGCATCGTCACCACCGATCTCCCCCGTCGGCAACTCCCCTCCCTTGCCGATGCTGAAAAGTTGCTGGCCGTGAGCCGCCAAACCTATGAACAACTCAAGGCCGCCGGAGCGCCCCATGGTCCCGTGCGCACCGCTGAATGCGCCGTTTTCGGCGCCGAAGAAACGGTTAGTCTGGCCCGAGCTCAGGCCGAAGGCCGAATCGATCGGCGATTGATGGATTTTCTGCCGGCGGAAGTCCAGATCCTCAAAATCGGAACCCGTTCCCTAGTGGGATTTCCCGCCGAACTATTTGTCGAATACGGTCTGGCCCTGCGCGAACAGTCCCACGACGCCGCCTTCGGGGTCAGTTTGGTTAACGGCGATCTCCAGGGGTATATTGTGACCCCGGAAGCCGCCCGGGCCGGCGGGTATGAGGCGGCGAATAGTCTGTTCGATCCTGCAGCCGGGGAACAACTTCTGCGGGTTGCACTGAATGCGTTGATGGGGTGACCGCTATCGAATCAGAAACCGGTCCAGCCATTCCACGACGATCGGCCACAGAGTTTGGGTCCACGGCGCGGCCGGACTATAAAAGAAGCCATGCCCGGAATCCAAGGTGGGAATGAATTGCACAGGCCGGCCGGCACGACACAGCGCATCGACCAAATTGGCGGATTGGATATAGGGAACCGCTTGATCGTTCGGATCGTGGGTGATCAGCATGGGGGTGGCATCCGAATTCACATGCCGAACCGGCGAAGCCAACTCCCAGAGCTCTTGTTTTTCAATCCTCGATCCGCCGATAAAGGCTTCGCATAACGCGGCGTTGGGATGGTTGCCCATCAGCGGTAGATCATGCAAACCATGAACATCCACCACGCATCGGACCCGGGGCGGACGGGGTGGATTTCGGGTCGGATCGACAACTCCCAAACAAGCGGCCAGATGTCCTCCTGCCGAACTACCGACGACCCCGATCCGATCGGGTTGGATCTGAAATTCTTTCGCACGCTCAATTAACCAGTCCAGAGCCGTTCGGCAATCATCCAAGGCGGCGGGGAAAAGAGCGGCGGGGACGAGTCGATAATCGATGGTGCACGCCAGATAACCCCGAAGCGACAAGCGGTGAGCATGCCAGCGGAATCCGCAGCGATGCCCTCCCTTCCAGCCGCCCCCGTGAAGGAAGAGGACCGCACCGCCGTGACGGACCTCATCGCGTGGCATGAAGATATCCGCAATCAGGTCCTGATCAGATATCCTCGCAAAACTTTCCGAGCGCGTGGGCAGGGGAACATCGGTATTGAGATAATAGGCTGGATCGGAATAGTTCATGGGGAAATAGTTGACCTCGCTGGCTGACGGACTTTTTTCCATTCATCGACCATGGCCAGCGTATTTTCCCAGGGAAAGTGCTGACGTATGCTGTTTGTCACTCCGAGAATGAATCCGGTGTGTCCAAAAATTTCGGCGCAAAGCCGTACCTCTGCCCGCACCTGATCGGGAGATTTTCCACCCAACAGCCCGGGGGTACTGATACCCGTCCAGGACGCCGCCTTATCTTGAAACGCATCATGCCACTGACGGAGCGAGCAACGGCTTAAACGCGGTTCGCCCCCCTCGATGCAGTCAAATCCGACGCTGGCGATATCGTCGAGGATGGGTTCCATGCCCGTGACCACCCGGTAATAGATCAGGGCTCCCAGTGAATGTGCGAGTTCCACCTCTTTTTTAAGCCGGGGCAGGCAAACGGCACGGAAAATATCGGGATTGTAGAAATTACACATTTCGTACCCACCGAAACGTTTCAGGATGTCGGCCCCGGCCCGGACCGCCCATTCCAACTGGCGCATTTCACGCCGATGAATGATTTCAGCGATCCGGACAAAATCGTCATAATGATCCAGGGACAAAAAGACAGAGGCTTCGGCGCCTTGCATGAACATGAGCCAAGCCAGGCCCTGTCCATAGGTGGCTACGACCGGTAGTTTCTTGGACCGAGCCAAAGTCAGCCGAGTCTGCCAACTTTGTTGGAGGGCTTCGTAATCTCCTTCGCGCGGGGGCTGAACGAGATGTTCAAATTTAAACACGTCCTCCGGCCCTTCGATCAGCGGTTTGCAACAAGCGCCCGCTGACTCATCCCCCCAGTGGATTTGAGACCAGTCGGCGCAAACGCCCTCCTTGCGAATGGCTTGGGTCAAACGACCCGCCGGTGTGTCCCACGTCTGCCAGAGGATCGGGTGGTCGGTCGCGGGGCCTGTTTCCACCCGAGTCGAGGTAGTAACCGTTGGTGATAAAAGCGGGGAAAACCCGACGCCGACAAACGGATCGGTTCCTAATTCAAGCGCCAACGTAACGGCTTCATCGATTCGCGAACAATCGAAACCTGAAACCTGTAAATTGGAGTTAAAATAGATAGAGCAGGGCAGATAATCCACTGTCTGCCGTCGAAAAGCCCGACAAATCCGTTCTTTGTGTGTCAAATTCATGCGATTACTCCTGTAAAGGATGTGGCGATCGATCTGAAAAGTCAAACCATTAACCCGCCCAGCGCGAGCAGAGACCCGGTATAAATTTAGCTATTGAGCGAGCCGCCCTAAATTTGCTATTAAGACTAAAGGCAATGGATTTAATTATCTTCATTTGCGAACTTCTGCCGATTATTTTTGTACCACCATGTTCAGGTTCAAAACTGTTTAGTACCCACACCGGAATATTATTTTTAACTGCAGGCAGTATTGTCTTGGGATGCAATACCTTAGCTCCAAAAAAAGCAAGTTCGGCAGCTTCTGTATAAGTTAATTCTTTAATAATCTTTGCATTTTTAATTAACCGCGGGTCACTTGTCATAATACCCGAAACATCCGTCCATATTTCCAGATTATCAGCTTTTAACGATGCAGCTATAATAGATGCCGAATAATCACTGCCTCCCCTCCCAAGGGTAGTTGTATGTCCTTTAACATCACTCGCAATAAAGCCGCCGGCAATTATTATATCAGAATTTTTGAAAATTTCAGAGCAAATAGAATTTGTATATTCATTTGTGAGTTCAAAATCAACATTTGCTTCAGTAAAATTAGAATCAGTTTTTATTATTTTACGTGCGTCAACATTAGAAATGGAAAAGCCTCGGGATTTAAATGTATGATAAATGATAGTCGAACTTAATATTTCGCCGGTACTTACAATCATATCCCTTGATTTCGGGCTTATTTCGCCTAGTACATTTAATGCCTTTATTAGCTGCTCTAATTCATCCCTCTTTATATTAATAAATTTTGAAACATCATGGCTCAAACCGAGTTCGAAAGCAACATTCAAATGCCTGTCAAATAAAGTGTTTAATAATCTGAGTGCATTTTCCGGATTGGTGTTTTTTAATTCATTAATGATATCCAACAATCCATCCGTTACTTTTGAAAAAGCGGATACAACAACAAATACTTTACCTTTTTTGGAACTAACAATATCAACAAGGCGATTTATAGCCTCTGCATTCTGAACAGATGTACCACCGAATTTTGCAACTAACATGAATTTAAAATTATGAATTATGAATTATGA
>Ga0118677_10013248_pt1 | contig 11907 bp, 6 predicted proteins | sample AliMusrvi5mmetaG_FD_86154 | JGI IMG/M metagenome (GOLD analysis project Ga0118677, IMG submission 86154) | reverse complement strand
TTGTAATGCTCAGAATCTAGAATTTCAGCGTTGTGGGGCTTTAGATGCTCGCGTAGAAGGGGCTGCTCAAAAAGTAATTGCCGAAATACATCCTAAATGTAACTTACCGCCTGCTTCTTCAAAAGAAGGGTCTTTTATGGAAGAAGAGAGCGTAGCTTCTCAAGGGTCTTTTATGGAAGAAGAGAGCGTAGCTTCTCTGTGTGCAGAATTTGGTCTGGGCTCTATAATTGAAGAGCAGACTGTTAGATATCCAAAGCCCTCATCGGAGGAAGAAGCCTGGTTGCGCGCTTATGAAGGGGTCTCTGCTAATTCAGGAACTGCTCCCTTAGTGCAAGCAGAAGAGTATCGATATCCAAAAGGAACTTATTCAGAAGAATGCTCATTTGATCTTAGTGATGTTGATGGGCTACTTAAAGAAATGGAAAGGGGAGTTATAGGCATAGACGAGGAACGGGAACTGCGGATAGCAAAAGCTAGACAACTAGAACAAGGAAGGCTATCCGAACCTATCCCTACCACACGACTCAAAAGAATAAGAGTAGTTCCCATTAGTCCACTAGTGCCAAAAGGTATACAGGAAGTATTTAAGAGGACTCCATTTAATGGGTTATCTCTAGTTACAGGCCCGTGTATTCATCCTAAAGAGACCCTTTTTGGTGATTGGCAACCCAAGGAACATTTAGCAATTAGGCAAAAAAAATAAGGTAGGGCCTCTTTAAGGAGAAATTTCTAAGAGGAACTTAAAAAAGATTGATTCGGAGGATTTTATGCTGCCATTAAACGTTTGCGATTCTAAGTTGTCCCCAGCTCACATATCTGCACCGAGGCATCCATCTGTAGGTGCAGTAGATTCTGCCCCTTTAGACGCTCGCGTATCAGCGTCTTGTCAAAGGACGATTGCAACTGTTGCAGCTGATCCGTCTTCTATGTCGGAAGCTGCCCTAGCGTCTCTTTATGGGGAATATGGTCTAGGTTCATCCCCAAGTAAAGCAGATACAGGGGGGGGCAGATCAGAACAAGATCTCTGGATGCGTGCATATCAAGGAGTAGGGGGGGCAGCTAGCTCTGCGGGGGGATTATGTATGCCGAAGGAGGCTGCAAGCGCCAGAAGGGTGAGATTTTCTCCAGATACCAAAGACGAGAAAGTGATCGAAAAGTGTATGCTTAAGAGTGGAGAAGCTAAGGATCAAAAAGAGCTGGAAACTTTTGATTCTGTATCAACTGAAAATCCTTCACAGCAAAAAATTGCAAAATTGTTTGGAAATCAACTTGCTATCGGTTTATGGAATCGTTATAGGCCTTGTTATGAGGAGCAGGAAGATCTATTTTCTAAACATCTCTTATCGATAGAAATAATTGCGGAAGGTTTTTATCAGATCCTAAATGAATGTCTGGTGGAAGTTACACTTGCTAAAAAGACTGAGTCTGGATTTCTGTATATTGATGACCACTTAGGAGATATTTTAGAAAAGTTTTTTGCTGTAGATGAGGAATTTCCAGATCGAAGATCTGCTGACGCTTTTTTCTTAAGACATGACATGAAAGTATTAGAACTTTGCTTTCCTATTATGAGTGAGATGCTAGATTATCCCTGTGTTCGTTCTGTTTTAGGTGCTTTTTTTCTTGAAAGCTTGCGTGAAGATCTAGTTTGAAAGATGGGCTTTTGCTCGATTTTCAGATCCGTTCTTTGTTCAGGATTCTAGATGCCTCTGGATATGTGGAATTACCAACAGAGTGGAGTAAATCTCCGCTCTGTTGGGAACATTTCTTTGTTTCCTGTAAGGTGCTGTGTCTGTTTTTTTCGTAATATATTCGTGCTTTAGCAATTCTCTTGATAATTTGAAATGAAATTAACTGAATAGTTAATCATTTGATTTTTACTGTATGTGTGTTTTTTGTTTTCATTAAAATGCTTTTTGCTTTTTTTATGTAAAAATATTTTAAATGATTAAATTGGCGTGATCTTTGATTTAATTTAAATCGCATGTTATAATTTTCGCTATCATTTTATTTGTGTATAAATAAGGTAGGCCGTGATTTATGACAGCACCGACAACCAAAAAACCACCACATATTCCAACCCATTTTTCTTTAACCCTAGAGGGGGGCCATGCCCAGCCTCTTCTTGGAAGGGAAATTACTTTATTTTTCGGTGGAGCTGATAAGAAGGCAAATACGGTGATCACGACCGTCGGTGAGATTTATCAAAGATGTAAGAAGGCATTATCAGGATATGTAAGGTCATTATTTGAACCTGGAGATGCCGATAGAGTTAGCTTTCCTCAGTTGTTTATCAAAGGGAGCTGTGTCGCCCATATATTTTCTAGAGAACGCTTTTGGGATATAGATATCCATGCCATAATCGATCTAAGGAATCTATCCGAACATCAAAGAGTTGGAAAGGGGTATGCATTTAAGTGGGCTGTCTTAGATGCAATTTCTGAAATCATATCACAGACACTTCCCTCAATTCCTGGGGGAAGGAAGGAATCAATACCTTCTGCGGAGATCTTATTTGAAGAAGAAGCTAATCTTTTGTGTGTAAAAGGATATCCATTCAATGTTCACACAATCCGTTTTCCTGGAGAAATCCCTGTAGAATTTAGCATGTTTAATATCGTTCAAGAGGGTAAGGGGTCGGTAAGGAATTACGATTTTAATTCCGGATCTCTCCAGCTTTGTATTGAAGATGGGGGGGCTATTACTGTCCATTCGAGCTCACTAAAAATCGGCCCAATAATTGATGAACTTAGCCGCAGAGAGCTCACCTGTATACACCCGGAAGAGATCGAAAAAAGGGGGATTTCTAGGTATTTTGGAAAGGTTGTCCTGTCAGGGTATTATGATAAAGATACAGCATTACTTGGTGCGCTTCTTCGGGGGGTTAAAGAACGGAGTGATGGGAAGCCTGAGAAAATTATTGTAGAAGATATTCTTAAAGAGATCGTAGCCCATTTCCAAAAGAAAGGGGTGAGTCCTTTAGCGGCTTTACTTCCTCTTTGGCTTTTGCCGAAACCAGTTGATGCTCCAGAAATGCTTATAGCCCTGCTTGAAGAGGCAAAGGAAAAATTAAAGGACTGTCTGTTAAAGGATCCCCTACCAGAAAGACAGGCTCTATCTATACTTGTGCAAAAGGGGAATAAAGCGGAATGCTGTTGGTATCTCATTATGCAAGCTAAAAGCGCTCGAAAAGTAGTCCATAGGGCAGAGGAGTCTTTACAGCTAGAGATCTCTTCCTATCCGATGTTCTCTAATGATATTTCAGAGAGATCTGTATTTATGATAGTCCCAATATCTGGACTTGCTAAGTTTTCTAAAAGTGTTATTACGGGGGCCTTCTTGGCTCTCCAACAAAAGGATATTCCTACCCTAGAGGTGGAAGGTGCTGACACTAAAGCCTTACTTCAAAGTCTGTCTAAGGAAGTATTAACAAAACCCTCTTTATATCCTATTTTATCGATAGCTCTTGGACGATTTGGAATTGAAATGGGACCTGATTTCTCTAAACTTTTTATTGTTTGGGTAGAGACTCTATCTGAAGAGGAAATACAATGCATTCCTCTGCCAATGGTCGTGAGCGCTCTTGAAAATATAAAAATATTCCGAGAAGAAAATCCGTTTACTATCTTGATCCTTCTTAAGAGGGTTCATACAATTGTTGGTAAGGAATCGATCTGCAGTTTTGAATCTTATCGTTTAGATAGAATTAGTAGCTGCTGTGTCCAACACTTTTTAAAACGTGAGAATTGGAAAACTATATCTTCACGAGATAAACAGGTTATTCTGGATTTTGGAAGGGCCCTTCTATTAAAAAATTGTATAATTGAAAGATTGCAGGTTTATAAAGCTAAAGATGGAGAATATAAACTTTTTTGCATAAATATTGTTAATATTCTTTATATGTTGTATCAAAACGATCACCTTGGAATAACAGAAGGGATTCGCGGTGCAAGAGTCTGTTTAGAACTTGAGCATCCCTTACAGGCTTTAAGATTTTTTGAGCTATTAGTTGAAAAAGAGTCTTCGTTAGACGGAGAGGAAATTCGATCTCTTTTTCAAAGTTTTTCAGAAATTAAACCATTAGAATATGCCCAGTTCCTTATAAAATATAGCAGGTCGATCAAAACAAAAAAAGCGGACTTTAATGAATCGATCTTGCTTCCCTTTATAGAAAAGCTTAAAGCCACTGCATTATCTCCTGAGCTTGAGGCTCGATTGGTCGATGTTATAGAGGCTTTTTCTGGAGAAGAAGAAAGGAAAAGGATCATAAAGATCCTTTTCATGAGTGCTGCGACAGGAAATCCTCAATCTATTTCATTATTAGAGGCTGTTCGCCATCGGAGTCAGGACTTTAAGTGGATCGGAGATTCGATTCTATCGCTAGATGATGTTCATCTGAAGTTTTTAACTCAGCTACCAGGATTGGCTCTTCTTTTTTCAACGGATCCTGAGTTTTCAATGGATATTATCAATAGAGCCCGTGAACTGCAAAATCTAGAGCTTATTATTACCGGATCCATGCATCTTGCTAATACCTTCCCAGATCTATGTTTAGATTCACTTTATGCTCTTGATAGTTTGCGCGAAAATCAAGAGGATTTAAAAACTCTACATCCTTCTTTAAAGATACTATTTCAACTTCTTGAAAACCATCCGGGTCTTATTATTTCAAATTCCAAATGTAGATCTCTTATCGAAGCAAGGCTTAAAGATCTATCGAGCTATTTACTATCTGAAGGCGGTAAGGGGAAAATTCTAGATGAAGAATTCTTTCCTGTACTGCAAAAATTTCATAAACAGGTAGCTGTTTATACGATGGAAAATTCCTTCTGGCCGGATTTTTGGGAAATAGTGAAATATTCGGATAAAGATATAGGAATTGATGTCTGGATAAACCTTGCTGATCTTTACAATGTATTAACTGCGATGAAGCCTACTGATAATGTCAAAGTTATTATAGAAACTTTTGCAATAAATGATTCTATCGCGTACGAATTCATCCGGCAAATAAGTAGGCTTCCTAAAGAACTGCATGAAGATTTTGAAGAATTAATCGAGCTTCTTTTACAGAAGAGAAGGTATTCAATATTAAAAAAAGCTCCTGCTGAGCTCCCTCAGGATTCGGGGGCTGTTATATATTTTATGAATAATATCCTTAAGAAGATAGATATAAACCCAGTTGAATCAGCAGAAGAACTTTATCTTATTATCAATATTTGCTCTTTTATAGCGCTTTGCTCTGATAAAAAAGATGAACTAGAATTATTGAGATATTTAAACTCCTTATATCGATGGAATGAAAACGGAGGTTTACAAGGAATATTAGAAGGGCTCGTCGATCTGCATAAAATCCTATTTTTTCTCGCTGAGCGCGCTCTAGAAAGAAAGGAGAGAGAAGGCGGAGAAATTCTTTTAAGAATTCAATCTTGCTACCAATTATGGGCAGGAAAAAAAACACCTACTGATTACTTGTCTCCCGCAGAATTTGATTCTCATTGCAGAAAATGGGAGATTTTCCTGAGTGAGATTTTTTCAGTCCCGGACTTTATCTTTAAAGAGGAAGATTTTCAACTCCTATTGAGCTATTCCACGTATTTAGTAAACACTGCAAAACATCTGTCTTCAGAAGATCCAGATGTGGTTGATGAAAGGCCATTAGTAGCCAAAAAAAAAGAAGCAAAAGGGGCTAAACAAGTTGATATAAAAGAATTCAACTTCCAACACATCCTTCAACTCATCGATTTTATAAAACGGAAACGTCTCATTCATTCAGTTAAATGTTTAGACCCTGTGCTTTTGCAGGTGAGCAGTTTAGATCCTGATCAACAACTCCTTTTAACCAGTCGTTTTATTTATATGGCCATAAACGTACTAAAATCGAATAAATTACAGGTCAATGATTTGGAAATTGCAAATTGTTCCTGTAATTTAATCCGTGATATTTATGTCTTAATTGGCATTATAGAGCCTTCTGGAGAGCGAGTAATTGATCGAAAAGTGATTGCTGATCTTTTAGAGATATTACGGGAGCTCTATCCTCATCTAAGGGAAAAGTCGATTGCAGCATTTTACGCTTGTATGATTGAAAATTTAGAAGGATGTCTTAATAAGAGAGAGATGATTGGTTATCATGAGTCTTGGATGCAAAGCATTTTATCAAGAAAATTGGTAGTTCAAACTGTCGAGATATGTGAGTGGGTAGCTCTTACATTTAGGCTAACGCCCGATTATGTAGAGTGGGCGTATTTAAACAACGTTAATAGGGGGAAATTCAAGGATAAGCTGTTCATCAAACAGGACTATTTTAATAATCAGATCTTTATTGAAAATTTCATGAAAATGATTGATTTGGGAATTACCATATATGCAAGCCTTAAGAAGGAAGGGGTACCTGAAGAAAGAGAATTTGCTGTGCATCTAAGGCCTATATCTTTGTTCGTCTATTATGCAAATTACTTGAAATGTGGGATGGAATACGTAAAAAGCAGGTTAGGGGAATGCGCTGAAATCAGAAAATTAGAAATATTTGGTATCGATATTCTTAGAAAATATTTAGAGATCCCTAAAAGTTCATGCAATTCCTATCCTCTTAATTTTCTGTTAAGATATATAATCGAGGAAAGGAGCGGAACTTTTGTTTTCCGTAAGATTCCAGAAGAGAAACCTGCTAACTATTATGTCCGGATTTTATATTTAATAGCTAAGCATATGTACTTATTGAACAAAGAAGATTTCGCAGCTTTACATAAAGATTTGCTGAAAACTATTTACCTAAATGAACAAAAAACTATCTGCAAGTTGTTAGCTCCCTCTCAAATCGAAGAAGTAAGGTTTGCGATCTTCGAGCTAAATCCGCCAGAAACTTTTGTAGGAGGAGCTGCAAGTAGCAGCTCCTAAGTCCGATTGGAGTTTTAGCGTGAAATAATTTTTGGTCAAGAGTGGTATAAGCCCCAATAAACAGAACTCGCAAACTATGGTATCTATGGACATTCCCGAAGAGGTGTCTTTAAGCAAGAGGAAAATGGTTGCTTCTGACGGAGGTAAATAATACCATTACGATTGTTTAAATTGAGAAATCCAGCTATCGGGGATATTCGCTTTTATCCGAGGCTCTTCTTGGAGGATAAACCCACGAGCTCTATGTAATGGGAGTCGCTCGGGCACATTTTCTCTCCACGTATCCCAATCAGTATCAGAGTCGTTTTTCATTTTTTTAAGCCACTGGTATCCAAAAGATACATGAGAGATCTCATCTTCGAAGATTCTTTGCATTAGCTCGGCTGATTCTAGATCTCCATGTTTGCTAAAAGAATCTCTATACATGGGAGCAAAGTCTAAATTAGCCATTTCAAAGGTAAGGCTCATCACACTAACATAGCGAATAGGTGTTAGGAGGAAGGGGACGTGAGACCAAAAATGTTTATATAACGGCATGTCGCCAAAAGAAACTCCAAGAGCTTTTAGTCTCTGTATATAGAGCTCTACATGCTCTTGCTCTTCTTTAAGGGTATTTGCAAGACCTTTTCTAAAATGTTTTGGAGCATCGGGGAAGGCAAGTATTGCATAGGCCATGATTTCTACCGCTAGTAGCTCATGTCCTGCAAATCTATGCAGGCAGACGGCTCTTTTATCTATCTGGTTATGTTCGTGAAGACCGGGAAGTCTTTCTTCTTTGGTATGTCTTCTGAATTCCATGCCTGGAGGGCGAGTAGGGGTGTCCCATAGGACTGCGGGGCCAGGATTAAAATCAGTAAGAATATCGGGGGCTAGAAGTTTTTCTTCTAAAGTGTCGGCGCTAAGGATTCTTGTCGCCCAGGTGGTAAGTTCCATAACGAATACTTGTGAAAATGACGATACCCACTATTATATAGTGGGTATCGTCTTTAGGAAAGATTATTCTGCAGAGAGAATAAAGTAAGCTGGGAACGCAAAATTATTATTTGGACGGGGAGCTCCAGATAATGTGACTTTTTTGCCTACTAGATTCTGCAGGTTCACCTGCGTGCTATAAACATAGGCAACAGGCAGATCATTTTCACGGATGATGAAATCACCTGGCTTGCATTTTACGGGAGCTGTATAAGGCTCAAGAATGCCCGTTACAGCTGTTGAAGCAAGTTTTTGGTCAGTGTAGTATTCATCAAGGGTGCGGCTTTCATTAACACTGCACCAGCTAAGATAGAGGGACTCTTCGATGGGTTCCCCAAGTTTCATCTTATCTGTCACGGCTGTGAGTAGTTGTGATGCATGTGCAAGCTCTTGAGCCGCAAGGGAATTTTCTTCCTCTGCTTGGAGCTTAGTATCTGCATAAGCAAGACGCTTATCAATGTAGCGCTCTTGCAAAGAAGAAAGCTCTTCTTTTGCAGCTTGTGCAAGGTCAGTAAATTCTGCATAGTCTCTGATCACTAGCTGGAAGTTGTGTGTAACTTTCTCAAAATCAATTTCAGGGAAACTTTTAGAAAGTTCTACTTTGGCAAGATACTGAGCGGATTCAAGAGTCTGCTCTGCATCATGTCTTTTAGCTTCTTGCTGCGCTTTAACTTCAGGAGGTCCAATGTTTTCAACAAATTGTTTCGCAAGATAGAAATTTACATTCTGAGGAAGGGAGATTTCCATCCATTTGTTGTTCGTTGAACAGATAGATCCTTTTACTTGGTCTCCGGAATTCAAATGAGTAAGGACAGCAGAGTCGACTGTTGGATGAAGACGAACGTTTACTTTGTTTCCTTCTACAGTATTATCTAGGATGTAGCTTCTAAAGACGTAAGCTTTACTGTTGCTTGGAGCTTCTACTACCCAAAAGTCTCCTTTTTCTCCAACGACTGTAACAAGATCACCTTTTGAAAGCTCGCGAACAATAGACGCATCAAGATCAGCCTCAGATCTCATGCGTAGTTTTTTCGCTTTCACTTTTCCAGTAAAAGGTTTCACCGATACCTTTTTTATAGCTGGTTTTTTTGCTAGAGTTTGCGCAGGTAGCGGCTGTGAGAAGCTAGCCGGTGTTTCTTGCATAGGAGCTGAAAATTCAGATCCGATAGGTTGTATAAAAGATTGATCTCCAGATCCAAAGGATGTCATGGACTCATGAGTATCAAGTGGAGAGGTAAGAGATATTTCGTGTTCGGGAATAAAGCCTACGTCATCAGCAACAGCTTGACTTAGACTCATTGCACATAATGTAGTGCAGATAATATTAGCCAGTTTATACATTGGTAAGAATCCTCCTAGCGCCTTGTTATCGAAAAAGCAAATGGTTTAATAGTATTCCTCATTCTATGATCTCTGTTTTTTTAATACCATTGCTTTTTTTTAGAGCATTCTATTGGTTTCTAAGCTGGGAGATTTTTTAGTATTTTGTATAAAGGATAAGCCGCGCCAACTCTGGTAAGGCATAGTGTAGCTTTAGATTAGCTGCTAAGGACGGCTTTGATGTGATCGCAATGAGGGTTTCCACATGTGCATCCAATAGGTTTTCCTAAGAAGACATTATATCGTTCCTCAGAGTCTAAGGGATTTGTTACAACATAGAGCTCTTCGGCAGTTTGCTTGATATCCCATGTGCGGAAGTGCAGATCTTCTTCTGTAACGAGCTCTTCTTCGGTGTTTTCTGAGATCTTTTGTATTTTATGTTCTTCTTTAAGATCTTTTCCGATGTGAATTGCTCTTGTAATTTGGCAATGAGGGCAGTTGCAATGCGGTTCAGGTTGAGGTATCGCATCAATCTCGGCTTCTCCCATCAGTTGTGTTAAGGAGGATAGTTTTTGTAAGACTTCGGCTGGAAGATTTGGGCTATTGTAGTCCTCTTGGTTGTGCTGAAGGACCGAGCTTAATCCCTCGAAGCCGGGAAGATCCATCTTCATAGAAAATCCGAGGGGGAGGGATTCTATGGGCCGCATGGGCGAAATTGTGTTAGAGGGGATTTCCATGTCATAAACTTGTGCATGGGTTGCAAAAATGGCATCTACTATTTGTTTCTGAAGATGAGGTACCTCTGTCTGACTTCCGTCGACAAGGGTGACAATTAGAGAATACTCATCTGCTTTTTCTACAGCTTTTAAAGCAGCGATGTTCTTCCAGGAGGTGGATATGTAAGGAGGGATATTAAGAACTTTTAGATTGATTCTCATTGAGCATCTCCGTTGGTCTATGTCTATTTTGGAAGCTGAATAATACACATTTTCCTTTATTATACGCCAATCTCGAAAGTTCGTCAAACTTTTTTAGCAGTCATGCAGCGCAAGTGCTTAAATATTTTCTAGATCCAATATATTTAAGGACTTGCAATAGTTAAAAAAAAATCTTGCGTGTCAAGTGATATCTGGTATGCTCAGCTTTTTAGGCCCGAAAAAATAAAAACATCCTTACTTAGGAGGTGCCGACTGGAAACGATACTACGTAATAACAAACTACCCCATATAGATGTTATAGGGGGATTATACCCAGAGGAGAATGGTCAAGTGAGTCGAAAAACATTTATCATCGATACAAACGTCCTTCTTCATGATCCTGATGCAATCAGTAAGTTCGTCGATAACGACGTAATAGTTCCTCTAACTGTTATAGAAGAGCTAGACAGAATGAAAAGAGGTTCTGATGAGCTTGGAAAAAATGCAAGACACGTCATACGGTTCATTGATTCTTTAAGAGAAAAAAGACAAGGGGATTTGCATAGTGGGATAAAGATTGATAAAGGAATCACCTTTAAAATCTTAATAGAATCTCATCTTCCAGAAAGTAAGGATTTTCCTCTCAGTCTAAATAAGGCTGACAATATGATTATCCATGCAGCATATCAAATCCAAAAAACGGGCGAAAGGGTAGTTTTAGTTTCTAAAGACCTCGTTATGAGGGTGAAGGCGGAAGCTATAGGAATTGAATCAGAAGATTATGAAAATCTGAAAGAGTCCTATGAGGGGATTTATAAGGGATATAGAAGACTTGAGGTTCCAAAGAAAGATATCGACATGTTTTATAAGGATAATTTTCTCGAAACGGATGTTAAAGACCTGCATCCTAATGAATACTGTCTTTTATCCTCTCCTGAGCAATCCTCCGCAATCTGTAAGTACAACCATAGATCGAAAAGGCTAGAACCTCTTATAAAGATAACAAGAGATGTGTGGGGTATTCACCCCCTTAACTTAGAGCAAAAATGCGCTCTAGATTTGCTACTACGGGATGACATCAAGCTTGTCACTCTGATCGGTCAAGCCGGAACGGGAAAGACTCTTCTTGCGCTAGCCTCTGCTTTACGCAAGGTATTTGATGAAGGGGTCTATAGTAAGATTCTCGTCAGCCGTCCTATTGTTCCCCTAGGAAAAGATATCGGGTATCTTCCTGGAACCAAAGATGAGAAGCTCTTTCATTGGATGCAGCCTATCTATGACAACTTAGAGTTTTTATGCCAGTCCACCAATGGGGCTAGCAATGGAGCTGAAACCCTAAAGTGGATCACCGAAAGTAAGAAAATTGAAATGGAAGCAGTTACTTATATTAGAGGTCGAAGCCTGCCTAAGATGTTTATTATTATCGATGAAGCACAAAACCTTACCCCACATGAAGTGAAAACCATCATTTCAAGAGCCGGTCAAGGGACAAAAGTTGTTCTTACCGGAGACCCAACTCAGATAGATAACCCCTATTTGGATAAAGACTCTAACGGGATGACCTTTACTGTGAGTAAGTTTCAACAATATCCGATCTATGGGCATATGTTCTTAGATAAAACGGAAAGATCTGAACTGGCGGCTATCGCTGCTGACATTCTCTAACTCTAAATAAAAAATGCTCTTTTGCTAGGTAAATACTTGCAAAAGGGCGTTTTATTCAAAAATAAATTTAATTCCATAAGAAAATACTTAGTTTTCCAAAGAGTTTATGTGCAGTGACTTAAGGTGACTCCTTAAC
>Ga0118677_10007919_pt1 | contig 11907 bp, 8 predicted proteins | sample AliMusrvi5mmetaG_FD_86154 | JGI IMG/M metagenome (GOLD analysis project Ga0118677, IMG submission 86154) | reverse complement strand
TTTCTTAAGGGTAATCAAGTACATGAAATGCTGGCTGAAAGTGATGTATATATAATGCCTTCGGTGTCAGAACCATTTGGAATATCTCCATTGGAAGCCATGCAAGTAGGAACACCAACCATTATCTCCAAACAATCGGGCTGTGCTGAGATTCTGACACATGCTATCAAAACAGATTATTGGGATATTGACGCCATGGCGGACGCCATCTACGCTATTGTGAAAAATCCAGCTATGTACAGCAGTATGCGCAACCTCGGCAGAGATGAGGTAAATAACATTAGTTGGTATGATGCTGGTTTGAAAGTGCGCAAAATTTATGAGAGTGTCATGTGATTAATAATAATTTCAAGCGAAGCAAATTACACAAACTTAATATCGTCTCTACACATATGAGACCATTAACTATACATTATGAGAAACATTTGTTTTTATTTTCAACTTCATCTTCCATTTCGCCTAAAACGCTACCGTTTCATCGAAATTGGTAAAGATCATTATTATTACGACGATTTTCAAACCGGGGATCAAATTCGTAATGCAGTAGAACAATCCTATCTGACTGCTAATCGTACCATTTCCGAAATGATTCGTAGCTCAAACGGAAAATTCCGTTGTGCGTTTATTATTTCAGGAGTTACCTTGGAACAATTAGAGCAATATGCACCTGAAGTTATTGACAGTTTCAAGGAGTTAGCAAAAACCGACAGTGTTGAATTTTTAGCTGAACCTTATGCACATTCACTTTCATCAATATATGATGCCGATGAATTTGAGCGTCAGGTAACAATGCATTCCAGAAAAATCGAAATCCTTTTTGGGAAACGTCCAACAGCCATATTCAATACGGAATTGGTCTATTCGGATGAAATAGGCGAGCGTGTATCTAAAATGGGATATAGAACAATGCTAATTGACGAAGCAAAACATATTATGGGTTGGAAAAGTCCCAATTATGTTTATAATCATTCGTACATCCCAAAACTGAAATTATTAGTCAGAAACCATAAACTAAGTGACGATATTGCTTTTCGATTCTCTAACATGTCGTTATCTGCTGAAAATTTTATCTCTTGGATTGCCAGCCTTCCGCAAGAAGAAAAAGTAATAAACCTAGGGTTTGGGTATGAAGCCTTAGGAATAACTCAACCTGCAAACACTGGTATTTTTGAGTTTATGAAAGCATTACCTTACCATGCCATGGAACAACAAATGAATTTTGTTCTACCAACCGAAATCACGAAGAGAAGTGATTCTGCAGGTGCTTTATCAGTGCCGGAACCTATTAGCTGGGTGGGGAATGACAAAGATCTGACACCATGGACAGCCAATGATTTGCAACAAGAAGCGTTAAATAAGTTGTACGCAGTGGGGGAACGTGTTCGTTTATGCTCCGACAAACCACTTCTACGTGATTGGCTAATACTTCAATCAACTGATCATTTCCGCTATATGAGCCACAAAGATGCTTACAAAACGCATTATGAATCGGCTTATGATGCATTTATGAATTATATGAATGTGTTGGCTGACTTTCTGGAACGAGTAGATGCACAATATCCTACAACAATTGATAACGAGGAATTGAACGAGTTGCTAAAAACGATCAATCAACAGGAAAAAAAAATTGAGGACCTTGAAAATGAATTGAAAAAACTGAAAGCAAGAAAAGAAAAAAAAGTTGAAAAGTAATATTTGATTTCACAATTATAATAGAAAGAGTCGTAGAGATAATTTATTCTGCGGCTCTTTCTATTGAAAACAAACCGGCAATAAAAATAGATTCTACAAGACTCGTAATACCGATTTACGATATCTAATGTTACTTTGGAAATTGAATTTATTCACGTACTTTTGTATTGTTGAAAAAATAAGTATTTATACAATTTAATGAAAGCATTTTTACAAGATAAGATATTTCAGATTATCTCCGAAGCAGCTGATGAACAACAACAGGAATGCTATGTCATCGGCGGTTTTGTACGCGACATATTCCTGAAAAGACCTTCAAAAGACATCGATGTAGTTGTCGTTGGAAGCGGGATTGAACTAGCCAAACGCGTATCTGAAAAATTGGGGAAACGGGCAAAACTGACGGTTTTTAAAAACTTTGGAACTGCGCAGGTAAAGTTGAACGATTTGGAAGTGGAATTTGTGGGCGCCCGCAAAGAATCTTACCAACGTGATTCACGCAAACCGATAGTGGAAGATGGAACGTTGGAAGATGACCAAAACCGCCGCGACTTTACCATAAATGCACTGGCACTGTGCCTCAATAAAGACCGTTTCGGAGAACTTGTCGATCCGTTTGGTGGTATTGAAGACTTGAAAAACTTCGTTATCCGAACACCATTGAATCCTGATATTACATTTTCGGATGACCCTTTGCGAATGATGCGTGGAATTCGATTTTCCGCTCAACTTGGATTTTTTTTAGAATCAAATACATTTGAGGCAATTGCCAGAAATAAACAACGAATTGAAATAATTTCGAAAGAGCGTATTGCCGATGAATTAAATAAAATCATGATGTCGCGCAAACCTTCAGTTGGTTTTATTTTACTTGAAAAGACAGGCTTATTAGAGCTTATCTTCCCTGAATTATTGGCTTTAAAAGGTGCAGAAACTAAAGATGGTGTTGGACATAAAGATAATTTCTATCACACGCTGGCTGTATTAGATGGGCTTTGTGAGCATACAGACAATCTCTGGTTGCGCTGGGCGGCGCTGCTTCATGACATAGGCAAACCACGCACCAAACGCTACGATTCTCGGCTGGGTTGGACATTTCACAACCATAATTTTATAGGTGAGAAAATGATTCCGGAAATTTTCCGTACTATGAAATTGCCCACTAACGAAAAGATGAAATATGTTCAAAAAATGGTTACGCTTCACATGCGTCCAATCGTACTGAGCGAAGATGAAATAACCGATTCGGCCATACGTCGTTTATTGTTCGAAGCCGGTGATGATATTGACGATTTGATGAAACTCTGTGAAGCGGATATTACGTCGAAGAATCCGGACAAAGTAAAGCGCTACAAAGCTAATTTTCAGTTGGTTCGTCAGAAATTGAAAGAAATTGAAGAAAAAGATCGCGTTCGAAATTTCCAACCACCCATTAGCGGACAAGAAATTATGGATACTTTCAATCTTCCGGCTTGCTCTACAGTTGGCGAAATCAAAATGAGGATAAAGGATGCCATTCTGGATGGTATTATTCCTAACGAATACAATGCTGCAAGAACATATATGCTTGGAATTGCTAAGGAATTCAATCTTTCGAATTAATTACCATTCTATCAAGTTTTTCAAAGTTTTGAACGTTGGAGTATTTTGATAAAAGACAGCTCTATGAATTCAACCATTTTTCTAACCGCATCATTGCTGCTTATGACAACAGCTTTTTCTGCTACAAAAATCACCTATCCGGAAACCCCAAAAGATAAGGTTATTGACACATATTTTGGCGTTGAAGTAAAAGATCCATATCGCTGGCTGGAAAATGATACATCCAGAAACACTTCGGCATGGGTAGAAGCTCAAAATAAAGTTACAGGTAATTATCTCGCTCAGATTCCTTTTCGTAAGGAATTAAAAAAACGTTTGACAGCCTTAACCAACTATCCGAAATACAGTTCTCCATTTAAGAAAAACGGTCAGTATTTCTTTTATAAAAATAACGGGCTACAGAATCAAAGTGCTTTGTACCGCCAAAAAACGCTGAACGCCGAGCCGGAATTATTGCTTGATCCGAATACTTTTTCAACTGACGGAACAGTGGCATTAGCCAATATTGCATTTTCAAAAAACGGCAAATATCTGAGTTACTCGATTGCCCGCAGTGGTTCTGACTGGAATGAAATTTTTGTTATGGACGTCGAAGCCCGTCAGTTATTATCCGATCATATCAAATGGTCAAAATCATCGGAAATTTTCTGGCAGGGAAACGGGTTCTATTATAGTGCTTACGATGCGCCCGAAGCAGGAAAAGAATACACTGTAAAAAATGAATACGAAAAAGTTTATTATCACACAGTTGGACAAAATCAAAGCCAGGATGAACTAATTTATGAAGATAAAAAACACGCACTCAGGGAATGCTATGCAAGTTTAACTGATGATGAAAAATTCCTTTTCTTAACCATTACCGAAACCACCACCGGAAATAGCTTGCTAATGAAAGATTTATCAAATCCTAAAGCAAAGTTCACAGAACTAGCTCCGGGGTTCGACAATAATTATCACGTCATTGATTTGGTTAACGGTAAATTATACCTGCTAACAAACTGGAAAGCCCCCAAAAAGCGTATAATGGAAGTAAATCCTGCAAATCCTGCTCGCGAAAACTGGAAAGAGATTATTCATGAATCCGAAAATGTGCTAGAAAGTGCTTCGATAATTGGCGGCAAAATTATAGCTGAATATATGCAAGATGCCACCAATCACTTGTATGGCTTTGATCTGACCGGCAAAAAACTCTATGAAGTGCAATTGCCATCACTCGGTTCAGTAACTGAGTTAAGTGGCTGCAAAGATGATAATGAAGCATTCTATGTGTTCACATCCTACACCTTCCCTCCTACTATTTATTTATTTGATGCAACAAAAAACACATCAGTAGTATTTTATAAAACGGAAGTATCATTTAATCTGAATGATTACGTGAGCGAGCAGGTTTTCTATACCAGCAAGGATGGTACTAAAGTGCCAATGACCATTACCTATAAAAAAGGCATGAAAAAAAATGGCAAAAATCCGGTAATGCTTTATGGATATGGTGGTTTTAATATCAGTTTGAATCCAACTTTCAACGTGGTCCGTATTCCGTTTCTGGAAAATGGAGGAATTTACGTAGTAGCAAATCTCCGTGGAGGCGGCGAATACGGCGAAGCATGGCACATGGCAGGCACAAAAACGAAAAAACAAAATGTGTTTGACGACTTTATTGTTGCTTCCGAATACCTGATTGCACAGGGCTATACTTGTAAGCAAAAACTGGCTATAAATGGTGGTTCAAACGGTGGTTTGCTGATTGGAGCATGCCTGACTCAACGTCCGGATTTGTATGCAGTAGCCATTCCCGAAGTGGGTGTGTTGGATATGCTTCGTTACCATCTGTTTACTATCGGTTGGTCATGGTCGAGCGATTATGGAACCAGTCAGGAAAGCAAGGAAATGTTCGAATACCTGAAAGGTTATTCTCCTTTGCACAATATAAAAGCAGGGGTACAATATCCGGCAACTATGGTTATGACCGGCGATCACGACGACCGTGTGGTACCGGCACATTCATTTAAATTTGCCGCCACTTTGCAGGCTGTAAATAATACAAACAAACCAACTTTGATTCGCATCGATTCAAAGGCAGGTCATGGAGCAGGTAAACCAATTGGCAAATTAATCGATGCGCAAACCGATATGTGGTCGTTTGTAATGTGGAATTTGGGAATGAAACCAACTTTTTAGTAAGTGGTTTATAGTTTATCATTCATAGTTATTTTGATAAATATCAAACATTTAAAGTATATCTCGCTATATTTCCGGTAGTATATCCTATTTTTTTCATCTAAAAATTTGTCAAATGGTCTAAAAAGGCTATCTTTGCAGCGCTTTAGAAAAATGGCGGGATAGCTCAGTTGGTTAGAGCGTCGGATTCATAACCCGGAGGTCACGAGTTCAACTCTCGTTCCCGCTACACAAAAGGAAGTTCAAAAATGAGCTTCCTTTTTTTTGTAATATTATTGAAAATATTTGCCAATTAAAGAATTTTTTCCGTAATAATATTATATATTTGTAATCGAAATAGAGTTAGGGAACAAGACTCGCATTTGTTTTGTTTCCTATTTATTCCATTCTCAGAATTTGTTCGGACATATATAACTAATTTAAAAAAAAATAGTTATGGAAACGCTTACTAATTCTATCGTCCCCGAAATAGTTCTCGATGAAATAATTGAGAAATACAAAGGTAAACCCGGCATGTTACTTTCCACCCTGGAAGAAGTGCAGGAAAAAAATCCTTTGAAGTTCCTTCCAGGTGAAACCTTAACAGTTGTATCAAAAAAGCTGAATATCCCTTATACACAGGTGTACAGCGTAGCCACTTTTTATTCGTTTTTCAATCTCAAACCTCAGGGCAAACATTCCATTATTGTTTGTCGCGGAACAGCTTGTCACACCAAGGGTTCTAAGGCTTTACTGGATGAAGTTGGTCCTATTTTGGGATTTAAACGCACAGAAGAAGAATCGGAATCATCATTCACTACACCCGACAATGAATTTACGATCAAGACGGTAGCCTGTTTTGGTCAATGTGCGCAATCACCGGTGGTAGCAGTTGATGGTGTTATTTTTAGTAATGTCAACTCTCAAAAGTTAATAAAAATACTTACAAAAGTCAAAAGCCATCAGTCAGCATCAGTCAGCAAAAAGAAAATCGGCTGATTCTATCCTACTCAACATACTATCACAGAACTTTAAATCATGTCTGGCAACCGTCATCCGGCGACTGAAGACAAAAGACCTAAATACCATGAAACCACGCGAACTTGAGATATTGAAACAGCAAAATCAGGAACGGATAATTCCTGCAATTCCCATGATTTTAGTAGGAATGGGAACTTGTGGCATTGGTAATGGTGCCGATATTGTTTATGCAAAACTGCAAAAATTCATAGTTGATACCAAAGCCAACTTCAAGCTAAAACAAACAGGTTGTTTCGGCTTCTGTGCCGAAGAACCGTTGGTAACACTTTACCAACCCGGGAAACCCATGTTGGTTTACAGCAAAGTAGCTGAGAAAGATGCCATACATATTGCCGACGGTCTTTTGAAAGGTAAAATTTACAAGAAAAAAATCCTTTGCAGGATAGATAAATGGGATTTCCATACATCAAAAGTAGATTTTGGTCAGGGATACGAAGATATTCCGCATTGGGATGAAATTCCGTTTTTCAAAGGGCAAAAGAAAATTGTGTTGCGCGATGCCGGACTTATTGACCCCGAAGAAATACTGGATTATTTAGCTGTTGGGGGATATAAAGCACTTGCAAAAGCACTCACAGCCATGCAACCAACCGATATAGTGAACGAAGTGATTGCAGCTAAGTTGCGGGGTCGTGGTGGTGCCGGTTTCCCCACAGGTATAAAATGGGATATCATGCGGAAAGCCGAAGCAGATCAGAAATACATTATCTGCAATGCCGACGAAGGTGACCCCGGCGCCTATATGAACCGTAACGAAATAGAAAGTGAACCGCATGCAATAATTGAAGGTATGCTAATCGGAGCTTATGCCATGGGCGCATCTGAAGGAATTGCTTACGTGCGGGCAGAATATCCTCTGGCAGTAAAACGATTCAAGCTGGCAATTGAACAAGCAACAGCATATGGGCTTATAGGTGAAAACATTCTTGGTTCGGGATTCAATTTTAAGATTGAGGTGGTTGAAGGCGCAGGTGCGTTTGTTTGTGGAGAAGAAACTGCACTGATAGCTTCGATAGAAGGAAAAGCCGGTCGCCCCATGCCACGTCCACCCTACCCCGCCGGCAGAGGATTGTATGGCAAACCAACAAACATAAATAATGTTGAAACCTGGTGCAACATTCCGGTTATTATTGGAAAAGGAAGCGACTGGTTTAAAGAAACAGGAACTGAAAAGAGTCCGGGAACCAAAGTATTTTCATTGGTTGGAAAAGTAAAAAATACTGGACTAGTTGAACTTCCGCTTGGTTCAACGCTGGAACAATTTGTATTCAGTATTGGCGAAGGAACAGGAACTTCAAAAAAAGTGAAAGCCGTACAAACCGGAGGTCCTTCGGGTGGCTGTATTCCGTTGGAGCACTTCAACACACCTGTTGACTACGAATCGCTGGCCGGGCTCGGTGCTATCATGGGTTCAGGCGGCATGGTGGTTATGGATCAGGACAATTGCATGGTGGATGTAGCTCGCTATTTTCTGGAATTCAATTCTGCAGAATCGTGCGGAAAATGTACACCTTGCAGGGAAGGATTAGCGCAGGCACTGGCCATTCTTACCAAAATCACCAAAGGACAAGGTACACACGAAGACCTGACCACTCTGGAATTATTGAGCAGAACGATTAAAGACACGGCCATTTGCGGGCTAGGGCAAACTGCTCCAAATCCCATTTTAACTACGTTGAGATATTTCCGCCACGAATACGAAGAACACATTCGTGAAAAACGTTGCCACGCCGGAGCCTGCGAGTCATTGTATATGGCTTTGTGCGAAAACAGTTGTCCGTTGCACATGAACATTCCGGGATACATTGAACTGATTAAAGAAGACCGCATTGAAGAAGCATTCGAGCTGTCGTTGCGCGACAACCCGATTCCCGGAACGATTGGCCGTATTTGCCACTTCCACTGCCAGATGCGTTGCCGCCGCGATCAATTGGATGAGCCGGTTTCACAAGGTGAAATTCACCGTTATCTGGCCGACACCATATACAAACTGGGAAAAGAAAACGATATTTACAACAAACTGATAAAAGAGAAACTACCATCAACAGGCAAACAAATAGCCATTGTGGGTGCAGGTCCTGCAGGACTCACTGCGGCATATTACCTTATCAGACTGGGACATGCAGTTACCATCTACGATGCATTTCCCGAAGCCGGTGGCGTTATTCGGTTTGGCATTCCACAATATAGGTTACCAAAATCGGTGTTGCAAAAAGAAGTTCAGTTTATCAAAAAATTGGGTGTACAATTCAAATTCAATCAGAAGTTAGGCGAAAACCTTTCCTTTGAGACACTAAAAAATGAGTTTGATGCCGTTTATCTGGCCATTGGTGCCTGGAAAGATATTGATTTGAATATCCCCGGTGAAAATGCAAAAGGCGTTTTTGCAGGAACGGAATTTTTGAAAGATCTGGCTTTGGGAAAAACACCAAAGTTAGGACAACGCGTAGTGATTATCGGTGCCGGTAACGTGGCTATCGATGCAGCACGAAGTATTTGGCGATTAGGTAAAGATGTAACGGTTGTTTACCGTCGTGAAAAAGGCGATATGCCGGCCAATGCAGCCGAAATTTTCGAATCGGAAGCAGAAAAAATCAACTATCATTTTCTGGCTGCGCCGAATGAAATTATTGCTGACACAAATGGTAAAGTGAAAGCATTGAAAGTAGAAGTAATGAGTGGAGGAAGCATCGATGCTTCGGGACGAAGACGACCGGTTTCAACCGGAAAATTTCAGGAAATTCCATGCGATTCAATCATTCTGGCTGTAGGCGAACGTGTTGAATCAACACATCTGAAAACTGCGGGGCTTTCTGTAACCAACGATGGACGTTTAATCATCGATCCATTTACGTTCCAGACTTCGAACCCAAAAATATATTCAGGTGGCGATGCTGTTACAGGTCCTTCAACAGCTGCCGAAGCCATGGGAATGGCAAAGAAAGCAGCAGAATCAATCGATTTGGCTTTAATGAAAGAAAAACGATTCCATCTTTTGTTCCGCGAGTTCCAATATAAAAACCTGATACCATTGAATCCGAAAGTAAGTCCGAAAAATAAATCCGGTAAACTCTCGGTGAAAGAACGTATCGGTAATTTTCAGGAAGTTGAAATCGGATATACCGGCGAACAGGCACGGAATGAAGTTGAAAGATGCTTGAGGTGTGATGTAAAATGCTAGAACCCCCTGCCCCCCAATGGAGGTTTGGTTGGTTGCAATACACAAACATTATACAAATCAGAATATTAAAGTTAAACGAAAGAGGATATAAATTATCCGGTTCAACAATGAAGAAGTATTAAACCATATTCATTCTGTATTGGATAAGATTAAGAACGAAATTAATCAGTACAGCAACTCTGGAAATGAGAATTTTGAAAGTTAAATGAATAATACAATTGCTCATTAATTTATTTATAACCTGAGTTCGGGATAAGCAGGAATTGTTTTCAAAATAATCAATTGTATATTACGTTGCTCTGCACCTAACGAAAATATATAACGTTAAATACTACCTATATAACGGGACTCTGTCCTTAAAAAAGGTGCATAGCACCGACCTATTTGTAGAAATTTGTTATATACATAAAACCAGAGGTGTAGCGCACCGAAACATTGTATTTGTAAGTATATGAAACGAGCATTAAAACAGACGTTTTAAACCAAAGACCATGTTTATTTGCGAGCAAGCTATGCGACAAATATTAAAAAAATAAAAATCAACGCATGAAAAACAGTACATATCATTAAACTGATTATTCTCGTCATTCATTGCTTATACCGAACTCAGGTTAATAATGCGAATCAGGAGTTGAAAATGAGTATATTTTGCTTATAATATGCTATTTACCGTAGGAAATATATGTCAATAGAAATTTAAAATCTCCAAAATCAATTCCCCATAGGGGATAAACAGAGAAAAAACGTTGATGTCCTACGGACAATATAAAATAAATATATAAACATATTCTATTGATATATAAGTCCTACGGACTATTTTTCAACTCATGATTCACATTAATACAATTATATTACAACATGCACTCTCAGAGACTATGTCTTGAAACTCCCATTTGGGGGCAGGGGGTCTTAGAACAAGCAAACACAATGGAAAAGTCCGACAAAACACCGTTTACTCCTGAATGGTTCACAGCCAACCCATTCACATACAATGTAGTGAAAGATGACCAAAAATCATTGCGGAACAATCTGACAACAGCAGAAGAAGTTCTATGGGAATATATCAAAGACAAAAAAATGGGCATAAAATTTAAAAGCCATCATATTATCGACAATTATGTTCCGGACTTTGTAGCACTTTCCTGCAAACTAATTATTGAAGTGGATGGTGAAATTCATATGTATCAGAAAGACGTTGACAAGCAACGAACTCTCGAATTAAATAAAAAAGGGTTCAAAATTATTCGTTTTACAAATGATGAAATTCTGAATAATACTTTTGGAGTTTTAGAAATTATAAAGAATGAAGTCGAATCCAGAAAAAGAGATCCAAATTTATAGATTGAACTCTTAAGTTAGTCAGATTTTAAATCAAATCGTTATGAAAATCACAATAAACAATCAGCCGATACAAGTACCTAAAGGTATAACCATTTTGGAAGCTTGTAATTCCGTTGGCATCAACGTTCCTTCGTTATGTTACCTGCAAGATGTTTCGCACAACGCATCCTGCGGTGTTTGTGTGGTAGAGGTGAAAGGTGCCAAATCGTTGTTGCGTTCGTGCATCACACAGGTGACAGAAGGCATGGAAATTACTACCAACAGTCAACGTATCATGGAAGCCAGACGGGTAAATGTTGAACTACTGTTGGCCAATCACCCGCAGGATTGTTTGGGATGCGATCGGAATCGAATGTCGGTGTGCCAGGAGATTGTATTCGATTTAGGCATTCACGAAAGGCGATTTATCCGAACCCGCAAAGAATATGGTTACCTCGATGAAACTTCGCCATCGCTAGTTCGTGATCCTGAAAAATGCATCTTGTGCGGTCGTTGTGTGACCGTGTGCAGTGAAGTTCAGGGTGTGAAAGCCATTGATTTTACCGGACGTGGATTAAAAAGTAAAGTATCCACTTTCCTCGATTTGGGTATGGGCATTGTGGCATGTACCAATTGCGGACAGTGCGCATTGGTTTGCCCAACCGGAGCTATAACTGAGAAGAGTGCTGTGAGTGAAGTATGGGAAGCATTACACAATCCGGAAAAAGTGGTATTGGTACAAACTGCACCAGCCATCCGCGTAGGAATAGGCGAAGCCATGGGCATGCCTGACGGAAGTTTGGTAACGGGACAAATGGTGGCCGGATTACGCCGATTGGGATTCTCTAAAGTTTTCGATACAAACTTTACGGCCGATCTCACCATTATAGAAGAAGGAAACGAATTAATAGACC
>Ga0118677_10013244_pt1 | contig 11911 bp, 12 predicted proteins | sample AliMusrvi5mmetaG_FD_86154 | JGI IMG/M metagenome (GOLD analysis project Ga0118677, IMG submission 86154) | reverse complement strand
TGGGTGTACCATGCACAACCTTTTTACCCCCGTTGTGTAAACTTCGACGAATTCTGAACTATTACGCAGGGGTCTGTGATTTCATTCCACAATTCACTTCCACAATGGCCAAGAGCTGAAGGGAACTGGGCAGCACCGGCCTATGTTACAGGGATTGTCTTGATTGCCAGGTGGGTGGATGAAGCGCCACGGGCCTTCATATACAAAACAGGCATCATCATGGGATTAGCCTTGATTATGCTGGTGAAAATTCCGGAATGGTTTGAATTTCTCCCCAAGCCGATGATAATTAAGAAGCAATTGCTGGGATACGACTCAATATTTCATTCTGCCGGCTCACTTATAACCGACTCCCCGTTAGTATTGGCTGCGGACTACAAATTGGCGTCCCTGGCCTGGTATTATCTGTCCGGCCATCCTTCCGTCCATGTGCTGACAGCCTCGCGAGCTTCACAGTTCAATTATTGGCGGCAAGATCTTTATATGTACGCAGGGAGTGACGCAATCTTTTTCGGATATGCCGAACAGGAGCCCGAACTGGTCCATCTCTTTGAGAATGTGGAAAAATTGCCGCCACTGTCGTATGAAGATCATTATGTTTATCGTGAAATACAGGTCTATCGATGCCGGGGGCTGAAGATTTTCCCCATGCTTTCGTCAGGGATTCCGCTTCAAAATAAATAAATTCTGGTGCTGAAAAAAGGCAAAACAGCCACCCGGTTGAAGGGCGGCTGTTTTGTTTCTTAGCAGTTATTGGCTCCATTACCTCAGTTTTCAGCCGTGGCTTTTTCCCGTACCATCAGAATGGCGAACGCGGCAACCACAGGGCCTGCTGCTAAGGCTGTGAAGGCATACAGATAGTTCTGGGTCGCATCCAGAACCATGCCGACAACAAGCGGCGAAAGCAACGAACCAAGCTGCCAGATAGTATTGACAAGACCTGTCGCCGACCCTACCAGGCGAAGCTCAACAAGTTCGCCGATGAAGGTGTTCATGACCGGACTGTAGACAAACGCGGCAATGCCAAGCAACGGAGCGATGATATAGAGGAGCGAAAGACTGGAATTCATAGAGAACAGAATCAGAAGAGGTCCAAAAAAGATAAGCATCCAGAACATGAGGATTTTCTTTTTGTTGCCGAAAATGTCGGCCAGAACGCCTGCAATCGGTTTGCAAAGCAAAGCTGCAAGCCCGTAAAGAGTCATCATGTATCCCGCCTGCACAAGAGACAGGTTCATGGCTTTATTCATGTAAGTGTTCGCCCAGGTGGCAGTTCCCCAGGTTGCCCACATGGCGCAAAATCCGGCAAAAGAAGTGATCATGAGGTTTCGGTTTTTCAGGAGCACCTTGATGTCAATCCAGAAACTGGCTGTTGCCTGCGCCTTCGCCCTCTCTTTGGCGTCGGAACGCTCCTTGAGCATAAACCATGCGAATACAAGCGCAAAAATAGGCAGAGCGCCCGAAACGAAAAAAGAAGCATGCCAGCCGTAACTCCCGGCAACTGTGGGAACCAACAGATTGACGACCGAAACTCCGAGCGAAGAGGCCGTCATAAAAAAGCCGACCGCCGTAGCCCGGCCTTTGCTGGGAAACCAGTCGAAGATGCCCCGGATACAGGCCGAAAAGATCGCGCCGGAGCCAAGACCCGCCAAAACCCTGAATATAAGTCCTGTTTCGTATGAATTGACGGTTCCCATCAGGGCGGTAAATGCTCCCATGACCAAAAAAGAGCCGAGGAGAACCTTGCGATAGCCGAACCGGTCTGTCATCAGCCCTCCGGGAAGCTGGGTCAGCACATAGCCGAAATAAAAAGCTGTCATATAACTGCCTGCCTGTTTGGCGTTCAGGCCCAAATCTTTGGAGGCCATCGGCATGATCGGCGCCCAGGACAGGCGATCGACAAACGAAAGCAGGAATGCCGCCCACAGAATAATCAGGACTCCTATTTGCGTGCTTGTCACTTCAACATTTTTGATTTTCACGAAAGTTCCTCCCCATGATCCGAATTTGACCAGTGATATTTTTGCCTGTTGATTTTCCAGGACAGCCAAACTTCATTTATATTATCGCATTCTGTCTCAGCAACTCGTCCCTGACGTTTTGCGGCGATGCCTCTTTTTCTCCAGACGCTGAAGCTGCGGCAACTCCTGCTGCCTGTCCGGTTGCAAAACAGGTTCCCATTACCCGCACGGACGCAAATGCATCGGCTTCGCAGGAAATAATCCGTCCTCCGGCCCAAAGGTTTCCGACACCCCCGACCTTGAGGCAACGCAAGGGGATTTCATAGTAGGAATGGCCGCGTATCGCCCTCCAGATCTGTGGGCTGTCAGGTTCGGTGTGAGCCTCCACAGGCCATGCTCCCCTCGCTATTGCGTCAGGGAAGCGGCGGGCTTCCACTACATCTTCAGCTGTCAGCCGGTATTCCCCAACCACGCGGCGGGTCTCGCGGATTCCAATCTTGGGACCGGTTTGAACGATATAAGCATTTTCAAATCCAGGCAGAAAGCGCCGGAACGACTCGAGATATGCCCACGACTGTTTGCGGGCGGATATTTCGGATCGCGTCAGACTGGCGGCATCCAATCCGTTCGCCGATTCACTCGGCAGGATGAACATGACGTCGCCGGAAGTTCCGGCAGCAGGAATTACAGTACCCAGTTCTTTCGACATGGGGCCGATGCCGGCGCCCTTTCCCTGGCGAACGGCTTCCGCAACCCTGACGGGATGAGCATCCGCTCCGGCAGCCACACCGCCGATGCGCAGCATCAGTGTTGCTACCTGGAGATTGCCAGCCGCATCCCCGATTGTATAATGCCCGCCAGACATGGCAGTAAGGTTCCCCTCTCCCGAAGCATCGACGAAAGAACTTGCCTGGACAGTGAACCTACCTTCGTCGTCGACGCATTCGACGGCGCGAATGATTCTGTCATCCACCGATGCGCCGATAATTTGGGTATCAAGAAGCACATCCACCCCGGCTTCGGCCACGCAAGAATCCAGAGAAACCTTCACTGCTTCAGAATCCAGAACCACAATTACGGTTCCTGTACGCGGAGTTCGGCGCGGTCCGGAGTAAAACCCCAGACTCGCCATCTTATCCAGCACTTGTTGGCCCACGCCTCCGACAGCTGCAGCAAAAGGTTCGGCTTGTGTAAAAAAACCGCAGTATGCAGGCAGGGATGAGTGCGTAGCCTGTCCTCCCAGATAGGGGTTGCGTTCGAGGAGCAATACACGTCTGCCTGTCTGAGCCGCGCCTATTGCGGCGCCAACGCCGGCAGAACCACCGCCGGTGACAACGACATCATAAGAAAGTTGTTTTGATTTCACATCCGGACCGCCTTTTGGGCATTTTGCCAATTCATTTAACACTGCGTTGGCTGTTTGTTGTAACATTTTACCATCATGTTTCATTCCTTTCAAGCAATTATTGAGGTTTTGGACCATATCAACTTGCAGGGATTTGTCTTTTCGCATGGTAATATTTAAAGGAGAGAAGGTGTAACCATGGTGAGACAGGTTTCCTGGAAAATCGGCGGGCAGCAGGGTGAAGGGATAGAGAGCGCAGGCGAACTGCTGGCTGAAGGATTGAGCCATCAGGGATATTATCTGTACGGATACAGGCTTTTTTCATCACGCATCCGGGGAGGGCATACCAATTATAATATCCGGGTCAGCCTCGCCCCGATAGCCTCCATTGCTGATAATCTTGATGTTTTATTTGCTTTGGACCAGGAGACGGTTGGTTTGTGCGCCGGGGAGCTTTGCGCCGGAGGCCTGGTAGTGGCTGATGCGGTTTTCTTGCCTGTGTTGCCGGAAAATTTTCAGGGCACGCTGATTGCTGTACCCCTTGCTGAAATTGCTGCACAGGCCGGCAGCACAAAAATGAAAAATGTCGTGGCGGTCGGCATGACTGCTGCAATGCTGGGGCTAGGGGCGGAAATTTGGGAGGAGCCCCTGCACAAAGAATTTGGCGAAAAAGGCGACAAGGTTTTGCAGGAAAATCTGTCAGCATTCCGGAGTGGCTGGCATTATGCCATGAAGGCGCCGGAACTTGCCGGTCGTTATAAAATGGATACCGGCGATGGAACTTCCCGTCCTTACATTATCGGCAACGATGCGATCAACGCGGGAGCGATTGCGGCCGGCGCAAGGTTTATGGCGGCGTACCCCATAACACCGGCGTCTGAAATAATGGAGGCAATGGTGAAACGTCTGCCGGAACTTGGCGGCAGAATGGTTCAGGCCGAGGATGAAATTGCTGCCTGCATGATGGCGATTGGCGCCAATTATGCTGGAGTTCGAGCCTTTACAGCAACGTCCGGACCGGGGCTGTCCCTGATGGCCGAGTCCATAGGGCTGGCAGGAATGACAGAAACGCCTCTGGTTGTCTTCGATGTGCAACGCGGCGGGCCATCCACAGGACTGCCGACAAAACACGAACAGTCCGATATAATGGCAGCGGTTTTTTCCACCCACGGCGACGCTCCAAAAATCGTTATGGCTCCTGACTCGATAGCGGCAATTTACCCGGACACGGTGGAAGCTTTCAACCTTGCGGAAGAATACCAATGTCCGGTGATTGTGCTTTCCGACATGCAATTGTCGCTGGGAAAGCAGACAATTGATCCCGGGTCTGAAACAGATATCCAGTTGCGGCATGGCAATCTTCAAAGTGCCGGCGATTTACCGGAACTGCCCCAAAATCAGTACTTTAAGAGATATCAGATCACGGCGGACGGGATTTCACCCCGTGTCATTCCTGGAACAAAAAACGGTATCCACCACTCGACCGGACTGGAGCACGACGAAACAGGGCGCCCATTCGAAGGAAGCGTCAACAGGGTTGCCCAGACTGATAAACGCCATCGGAAATTGACAACCGTCCAGGCCCGCTTTGTTGAACCGATCCGTGTGGATGCATCTGACGCAGAGGCGGAACTATTGGTGATTGGAATCGGCGCGGCAAATGGTCCGATTGCTGAGGCAGTATTAAAGCTGCGGCAGGACGGAGTTTGCGTCAATCATGTCAGGCTGCGCCTTTTGCAGCCGTTTCCGGTCGAGGCGCTGGAAGCGGAGATGGCAAAAGCCCGAAAGATTGTGATTGTGGAGCACAACGCGACATCACAGCTGGCTGCATTGATCCGGATGCATACGAAGCCAGCCGGACGGATGCATTCTGTCTTAAAATATGACGGAAATCCATTCCGGCCGGCAGAAGTTGCCGCCGGCTGCAAGGAGGTTCTGTGATGTCGTCGGCAGCGGACTTTCAGACTAAAGTCAAACAAAACTGGTGTCCGGGCTGCGGCGATTATTCCGTGCAGGCCGCCATGCAGCGCGCGTTGGGCGATATTGGCCTGGAGCCTCATGAAGTGGTGATTGTGTCAGGCATAGGATGTTCCGGCAGGCTGCCTGGATATATGAACGCCTACGGCTTTCATTCGACACACGGCAGGTCACTTCCAATGGCGCAGGGCGTCAAAATGGCAAATCCTGCACTGACGGTGCTTGCCTGCGGCGGTGACGGCGACGGCTTCGCAATAGGGCTTGGACATACAATGCATGCCATGCGGCGCAATGTCGATATAACCTATATTGTCATGGATAATCATATCTATGGTCTGACAAAGGGACAGGTTTCCCCGCGCAGCGATCTTGGCTTCAAGACCAGGACAAGTCCGAACGGCGCCGCAGAGACTCCGATACCTGCACTGGAAGTGGCATTGGCTGCGGGGGCCGGCTTTGTGGCGCAAGGGTTCTCAAAAGACTTAGGCGAGCTGGCGGGGTTGATCGCTGCCGGCGTTCGTCACAAAGGCTTTTCCTTTATCAATGTTTTCAGTCCCTGCGTCACCTTCAACAAGGTGAATACCTATGAATGGTACAGCCGGCGGCTTATAAAGATTTCCGGCCTCGCAGGTTATGATTCCTCCGATCGGGCGGCGGCGATGAATTGCGTCATGGAATATGACGGAATGGTTTCCGGGCTGATTTATGAGCGGAAATAGGGCGCTTGCGCAAGACGCCGTTTTTTATGGAAAGATTTAATGGACAACGAAAACCCCGGCCCAAACTGGCCGGGGTTTTCGTTGGGGGAGTAAAGGAAGGGGGGAGGAGAAATATTTTATCTAAGATTTAAGCTTGTTGATATCCGCAGGGTCGATGATTGCAGTATCTCCTTCTTCGCCGGTTCGGATGCGCACTGCGTTATCTATGCCATAGACGAAAATCTTTCCATCGCCGACATTTCCCGTGCGGCACACCGTTTTGGCAGTCTCGATCACTTTTTCCACCGGAACTTCGCAAACCACAATTTCAATTTTAACTTTGGGCACCAGGTTAATGGTATATTCCATTCCGCGGTACACTTCACGATGTCCTTTCTGAAGGCCGCAGCCAAGAACCTGAGTCACGGTCATGCCGGTTACGCCGATTTTATTCATGCCTTCTTTGAGTGTCTCAAGTTTTTCAGGGCGGGTAATAATTTCTATCTTGGTCATCTTTTTCATTCGACAACCCTCCTTTTACCTAAGACTTTACGCTAAACTCGTCTTGGATGCAACCATCTGCGCCGGCATTACGGAAATATATGCAGCTGGGGATCCAGTGACCAAATCCTGATATGCATAGCCGCGTTCGCCGTGTTCCGTGACATCGAGGCCCTGCAGTTCCTGTGACTCGTCGGCGCGGATATCCATAAACAGGGAGAGCAGTTTAATGATGACGAAGGTCATCGCAATTGCAAAGGCCCAACTGGCGGCAACGCCAATTAACTGCGTTGTGAACTGGGCAGCGTTCCCGAACAGAAGTCCGTCGGCGCCGGATTCATTCACGGCCTTGGAGGCAAACAATCCGGTTGCCAAAGCGCCCCAGGTTCCGCCGACTCCATGAACGCGACGAGGAGACGGCTCATCTCCCGGAAGTTCCGGCGGGTCGTCTCGTCGATCCCGAGGGAGGCGGGCTCGCCGAGGCAGACGATCCGGGAGGGGCGGCCCTTCTGCTGGAGCGTGTAGGCCTCGCAGGCGAAGGAGTTGACCGTGTGCCTCGAGCCCGTGGGGCGCACCGTCACCGGGGGGGCTTCTTTTCCGGGCGCCCGTTTCGCCCTGGACTGCAGGCCGGCGATCAGGTCGGGAGTGACCGTGACCCACCCCTTCTCGCCGTCGTTCACGTGGAGCGTGCCGGTGGCCGCCACCCAGAGGATCACGGAACTGGCGGTGGTCGACCCGATCTCCACCGACTGGACCCGGAGGCCGAGCGGGCCGGAGTAGGCGAGGACTGCCTTGTGAGCCGGCTGGCCGTCCAGCCGGGTCGTCTCCTGCCACTTCAGGATCGTCCCCGCGCTGGCCGGAGGGGCGGCGAGGAAGCCTGCGAGCACGACGGTAAGGGTTCGGGTCCAGATCGGAAGGTTCTTCATGGCGGCGAAGCGGTCTGCCGGATCGTATCTCAAGGAGACTGAGTCCGCGTTGGAGTGGCTCCGGTGCGCGGGGGGACCGGGGGGCAACGGGTAGCGCCCCCCGGAGAGAGGGCAAGGCGGCTGCGGGCGGTTTCTGCCTCGGCGCGTCAGGGCGCCCCGGCGACGCTTCCGCCCGGTCAGCCCTTCACGCAGACCACCTGCTTGAGGGTGTGGACGATCTCGACGAGGTCGGCCTGCGCCCTCATCACCGCGTCGATCGGCTTGTAGGCGGCGGGCGTCTCGTCGAGGACCGACGCGTCCTTGCGGCACTCCACCCCGGCCGTCGCCTCGGCGTGCTGCTCCACCGTGAAGGTCCGCTTCGCCTCGGTGCGCGAGAAGGCCCGTCCGGCTCCGTGGCTGCAGCTGTCGAAGCTCTCCGGGTTTCCCTTCCCCCGGACGATGAAGGAGCGGGCGCCCATGCTGCCGGGGATGATCCCGAGGTCTCCCAGCCTGGCGCGCACCGCGCCCTTCCGGGTGAGCCAGACGTCCTTTCCGTAGTGGCGCTCCCGGGCGACGTAGTTGTGGTGGCAGTTCACCACCTCGAGGCGCGCCGTGAAGGGGGGGAGCTCCCCGGAGTCCGAGAGGGCGCCGAGGACCGCCTCCATCATCACCTCGCGGTTCCGGAAGGCGAACCGCTGCGCCCATTCCACCGCCTCGAGGTAATCGCGAAAGCTCTCCGTCCCGTCCTCCAGCCAGGCCAGGTCCTTCTCCGGAAGGTCGACTCCCTTCCGCCGGGCCTCCTCCCGCGCCACGGCGATGAAGTCGCTGCCGATCCGGTTCCCGACGCCGCGGGACCCGCTGTGGAGGACGGCCCACACTCCCTGCGACTCGTCCAGGGAGAGCTCGATGAAGTGGTTGCCCGTCCCGAGCGTCCCGAGGTGGACGAGGGGGTGGTTCGCCCGGTCGAGGTCGGGGTGCTTCGAGACGAGGCAGGAGTAGCCGGGCGACAGCTCCTCGAAGGCCGCGACCACCGCCGGAGGCGGGTGCGACCAGGCCCCGCGGTCGTTCCGCCGGCCCTCGTGAGTTCGCCCGTGCGGGACCGCTCCCTCGATCGCGACCCGGAGGGAGTGAAGCGAGTCCGGGAGGTCGGCCGCCCGGAGGCTCGTCCTCACCGCCATCATCCCGCAGCCGATGTCGACTCCGACGGCGGCCGGGACGATCGCCCCGATCGTGGGGATGACGCTTCCGACGGTCGCGCCGATCCCCGCGTGCACGTCGGGCATCGCGGCGATCCAGCGGTGGACGAAGGGGAGGTGGGCCGCCTTCAGGAGCTGGGCGCGGGCGCCGGCGTCGAACGGGACGCCGCGGACCCACGCCTTGACCGGGACGGCTCCCTTCTGCTCGAGGACGACGTAGGGACTTTCGCTCGCCACGGGGCGCCGCTTCAAGGAGCCAGCGCTACTCGCGTTCGTAGGTCTCGTCGATCTCGACGGTCGTCTCCAGGGTCCTCCGGACCGGGCAGGCCTTCGCCGCCGCGACCAGTTTCCTGTAGTCCTCGTCGGAGGCGGTGGTCCGGAAGCGGTAGACGACCGTGAGCGTCCCGATCCTGCGCGGCGTCGCCGTCATCTCCTTGACCACCTCGAACGAGATGCTCTCGAGAGGGATTCCCGCCCGCTTCGCGTAGAGCGCCGCCGTCGACGCGCCGCAGGCGCCGAGCGAGGCGGCGCAGAGGTCGGTCGGCGAGAAGGCGCTCCCGTCCCCGCCGTTGTCGACCGGGGGGGTCGTCCGGAGCGTGGCGCCGGAGGGTCCGTGGACCAGAAGCGTGTCGAGGCCGGTCAGGGTTCCTGTGATGTGTACGCCCATCCCGAAAGTATGCCACCTGCCGGAGGGACGGAGGCCCCTCGCGGAACGAACCGGGTCCCGGGTCCCTGTCGGCCGTTCAGCTCCGGGAGAGCGTGCAACAAGCTCAGAGCCAGCTGAACGGCAGGCTGACCAGCCGGTCGTCGAGGAGCCTCGCCGTCGTGTCGTTCGTGATCACGAGTCCGAGGCGCGCCTTCTGCTCTTTCACGAAGTCCCTCAGCGGCCGCAGGTCGCGAGCACTCACGGAGGAGGTGTGCTTGACCTCGACCGCCACCAGCCCGAAGGTCCCTTCGAAGACGAGGTCGACCTCCGCCCCACCGCTCGTCCTGTAGTACGAGGCATCGTGCCCCACGCCCAAGGCGCCCAGCTGGCGGAGGATCTCCTCGACGACCAGCCCTTCCCAGGACGGCCCCATCTGCGGATGGCTGAGGAACGCATTTTCAAGTCCATGGCTTCGAATTGCAATGTATTCGCGCCGATCTGACAGGAAGGGGTCCTCCGCCTGGGAGCAAAGGGAGCTCGAGGCCGAGCCCTGCACCGGGCCTTACATCAGCGGGTGCTAACGTTGACAGGCCGGTTCCCCGGAGACGGGGCCGGCCCGTCGAATGGATACGAAGAAGGCGGCCCGGTTCGGCCTCGACGCCGCCCTTGCGGCGGCGGTCGTGGTCCTCGCGACGGCTCTGGGCCGGCTGGTCGGGGCGAATCCGGCCACCGCGGCGATCTCGTTCCTCATCCTCGTCCTCGGGGTTGCCGTCTGGCGAGGCTTCTTCGCCGGGACGGTGGCCTCGGTCGCAGCCGCCGCCGGCTTCAACTACTGCTTCCTCCCGCCGATCGGCACCTTCACGGTGGCCGACCCGGCGAACTGGGTGGCTCTCGCCTCCTTCCTGATCGCCTCGACCGTCGCGAGCCGGCTGGTCCTTAAGGCGAGGGTCCGGGCCGACGAGGCGGAAGCCCGCCGGCGCGAGGTGGAAGGGCTGTACGACCTCTCGCTCGACCTCTTTGCCGCCACCAGCCGGGTCGGGGCGCTCCCCGAGGCGGCGGCGCGAGCATTGCGGACCCTCGGGGCGCGGGGAGGCGGTCTGCTCCTCCTCGGCGAGAAGGGAAGGGCCGAGCAGTTCTTTCCCCTGGGCGAGGCGGGCTTGCCTTCCGGCGACCCGCTTCTCGCTACGGTCCGGAGCACCGGAGAAGCGGTGGAAGTTCCGGCGGCGGGGGAGTCGCGCGACGTCTACATGCCGCTGGTCGTCGGTGGGCACCGGAGCGGAATCCTGGTCGTCCGGGGAACCCGGTCGGAGCGGGCCGCTCTCGAGTCCGTCGCCAGCCTCGTGGCCCTGGCCGTCGAGCGGGAGAGCTTCCTCATCGAGCGCTCCCACCTGGAAGCGCTGCGGGAGAGCGACCGCCTGAAGACCTCGATCCTCCGGGCCGTCTCCCACGACCTCCGGACCCCGCTCACGGCGATCCGCCTCGCCGCCGATTCGCTCCGACGGAGCGTGTCCGAGGAGAGCCCGGCCGGGACGGCCCTGAAGACCGTGAGACGGGAGCTGGAGCACCTGGGTCACCGGATCGACAACCTCCTCTCTCTGGCGAGGCTGGAGGCGGGAGTGATCGTCCCCCGCCCCGAGCCGACACCGCCTGCCGACCTCTTCCGGAGCGTCCGCGAGGCGCTGCCCCTCATTCTCGAAGGACGCGAAGTTGCGGTCCGCGTGGCCGGCGACTGTCCCGACGTTCTCGTCGACCCGACGCTCGCGGTGGAGATCCTGGCGAACCTCATCGAGAACGCGGCGCGGTGCGCGCCGCCCGACACTCCGCTGGAGCTCGCGGCGGGGCGCCATCCCCTCGAGGCGCAGGCGGTGACGCTGGAGGTCCTCGACCGGGGACCCGGCACCACCGGAAGCTCCGGGGTGTTCCGGGTGCCGGTGGAGAGCGACCGCGAGACTGTGAGCCGGATCTCCGAACCGCGCCGCGGGCTGGGACTGGAGATCGCCCGCGGGCTGGCCGAGGCGAGCGGAGGCGACGTCACCTTGATGAGCCGCGCGGGAGGTGGGACGATCGCCCGGCTCTCCCTCCCGGCCGCGCCGGAACCGGAGCTTCCATGACCCGCACGGCCCCGCTGATCCTCGTCATCGACGACGACCGCGCAATCGCCAGGACCCTCGCGGCCGAGCTGGCGGCGGCGGGGTACGACGTGGTGACGGCGGCGGACGGCCGGGAAGGCCTCCAATATTTCCGGGACCGGGCCCCGGACCTGGTCCTCACCGACCTGGCGATGCCCGTGGCGGACGGCTTCGAGGTCGTCGCCGGAGTCCGGCGGATCGACCAGACCCCGGTCGTCGTCCTCTCGGTTCGCGGCGGCGACCGCGACAAGATCCAGGCCCTCGACCTCGGCGCCGACGACTACGTCACGAAGCCCTTCTCGGTGCCTGAGCTCCTGGCCCGAGTCCGCGCGCAGCTCCGGCGCCACGGCGGGGGCCCGCCGGTCCTCGAGTTCCCGGGGTTGACCATCGACCGGGAGCGGCGCCTCGTCACCGAAGGGAGTCGCGAGGTCCGGCTCACCCCCACGGAATTCGCGATCCTCGAGGTCCTGGCGCTCTCCGCCGGACGCCCCGTCTCCATCGGGCAGATCGTCGGGCGGGTCTGGAAGGGCGCTCCCGCCACGACCCCCGACAC
>Ga0118677_10013242_pt1 | contig 11913 bp, 12 predicted proteins | sample AliMusrvi5mmetaG_FD_86154 | JGI IMG/M metagenome (GOLD analysis project Ga0118677, IMG submission 86154) | reverse complement strand
CTCTAAATGTTTTCTCCACCATCTATCCATACCGCTATAATCTTTCATAACCTCAATTAAAATACCTTTTTCAACTCCTCCCAGTAGTGGAAATTTTTTAATTAAAAGATTAACCAAGCCTCGGTTTTTATTTTTTCTCTCCCGAAACAAAGGTTCACTTTTTAAATAATCCAAGACCAATTCGTTATCAGACATTTTGTTAATTGTTAAGCGAATAAAAATCTACCCAAATCATATACCTCAAACATAAGGTGATTATAACACAAAATATTATGAACAAACACCACACCGATAAATACTCAATTAAATCTGTTTTATTTCTCATTGTTTTCAACATCAATTATGTCGTCAGTAGGCACAATAACGTGATACTGGCTCTGGTCTGGTCTAACCCAAGTGGCTAACTCAAAAATAGTTCTATATTCATTACCCTCTGAATCACCTGATACCAGCACCTCATCCTCTGGTTTTATTCTCTGTAATTCTTTTATAAGTTCTTTTGCTGTCATATTAATTTTTTACACCGCCTCCTTTTAAATTATTTAATAAATGCTTTAAATATTTCTCCGCCCTATTTCTCCAATTAATTTAACTCCAACGGATAAGGACAATAAGATTTTTGGCCTGTTAGACACCTTTATAAATTGGATCGTCCCGAACTTCAAATCTGGTGGCGGTACACATACTTAGAGAGTCCGGTTAGTTTTTTCATAGTTTGATTAGTTTGAATCCCCTTCGCTGGTTACGAGGGGGATTTTTTTGGTAGTAGGTAGTAACCGGGTTAATAATGACTCTCCAAACAATTTCATCTGCCTGAAAAGATTTTCTTCAGTAATATGGACATAAACCATGGTTTCGTCAATTCTTGAATGTCCTAACAGTTTCTGCAAAGTGGCTACATCATTCGTTTTTTGAATGAAAAGTGTGGCAAAGGTATGGCGGGCAGAGTGATTTGTCAATGGTTTTGAAATCTTAGCAATATCAGCAATCGCTTTAATGTTAGTGTTCATCCTTTGTTCTGTAATAGGATGAAATAATTTACCAGTTTGGTTACCCTCATCAAAGATCAACTTCATCGCCTGGGGACAGAGTGGTATCTTAACCATCTGCTTTTTCTTCGATCTTGTTTTAACCGGATATAGCCGCAAACTTCCATTTGCAATGTTGTCAAATGTCATTTCCTTGAAATCGGATATTCGCAATCCGGTAAAACACATGAAAAGGAAATGCCTTAATACTGGAACCTGGTATGGTTTCAGCTCCTTATCAGTATCTCCAACATATATATCCCAAAGCATCAATAACTCTTTTTCCGTGCAGAAAGTGCGATCAACAGTTCCACGTCCAATCCTGATATCCTCAAATGGATCTTGTTCAATTAACCCCTTTCGTAGTGCCCGGGTGGTGAAGGATTTTAGCACTGCCAAATTACCGGCAACCGTGTTGATATCATTCTCTTTTGTTCCTTTGAGCCATCCCCGGAAATTCTCAATAAAAAAGTGATCAATCTCCGAAAAGATAATCGGATTACGATACTCCTTTAATTTATTCAAAATGGTTGTGTACTTAATAATCCGTCGTGGACCAACTTCATTTTTCTTCACCTTGATCTCATTTTCCATCCAAATTAAAAAATCTACATCATAGGATGGATGGGAATATTCGGTTCGAAGCCGAGCTGGAGTAAGCTCCTTATTTTTATAGCGATATTTCATTTCAATGTCACCAATTCGGGTCCGACATTTTTCAATGATCATATTACTATCCTTTACCTCCTTTGTTTTTCCTTTTATACGACCAATTGTGGTATCAAACATTTCAGGATTTACCTGCACTTTAGTATTTATAAGAATTCGATCACCTCCCAAATATAGCTGAATGAAAACGGTCGAAAGTCCGTCTTTTTTCTTCACTCCAAGAATGTAGTGTAGCTTCATTTCATTTGTTTTGACTGCGGTAAAAATGCGGTTTAGACAGCAAATGCTGCAAAATTGCGGTATATATTAGTCGCCTTAAGTTTGTAAGTGATTGAAAATAAAGGGCTGAAATTCTAAATCTCAGCCCTTTGTAGCCTCACCGCGACTCGAACGCGAATCTAAAGTTTAGGAAACTTCCGTTCTATCCCTTGAACTATGAGGCCGGAAATATTTTTCAGGCAGGAAAATGCTTTATGGGAACTGACCATTTACACTTTTTAGAGAAGGCCAATGATTAGCTAAGGACCCTGGCAGTAACCCCCTTTAGTTTTTTAGCTGCCTTTTCGAGAACATCATCAGGTTTTGCAAAACAAATCCTGATCAGTTGATTTTTTGTTTTTTCGTGCTGGAATGCCGAAAACGGTACAGTAGCGACTCCGTACTCAAGGATGAGTCTTGTAGCGAAATCAACATCCGATTCATCCGATAATTTACTGAAATCCAGAATCTGATAGAAGGTCGACTGGGTCGGGACAAGTTCAAATTTGCTACCTTTGAGTAACGATATAAATAAATTGCGTTTGCTAAGATAGGTTTCACAAATAGCTTCAAAATCTGGTCCGTCCTTCAGAAATTCTGCAAGTGCAAACTGGGCAGGTGTATTGACACTGAATCCCTGAAACTGCTGAATCTTTCTGAATTCACTCATTAATCTTTCGGGACCAAAAATATATCCGATACCCCATCCTGTAATGTTGAATGCAGGACCAAAACTTGATACGATGAGACACTTGGCAGCAAGATCAGGAACTGAAGCCAAACTCCTGAATTTCAGGCCATCATAAACAATGTTGTCAAAAACTTCGTTACTTAGTATGACCAGTCTGGTTCCGTTGGTCATTCTTTTAAGCTGGTCGATATCCTCTTCACTAAAAATCCTGCCAATTGGATTTTGCGGATTATTAATGATGATCATTTTAGTTTTAGAGGTAACTAATTTCTTTACCTCTTCCCAGTCGATCCGGAAATCGGGAGCCTTCAGAATTACAAATATCGGACGTCCCCCATTCAATTCTATAAATGGGGCATACGACTCCTGAACAGGTTCGAAAATAATCACTTCATCACCATCTTTTACAAAAGTACTGATGGCTGTTGTCATTGCCTGTGCCGGACCTGCCGTGATTGTAATTTCGGTGGCAGGATTAAATGAAGACTTATTCCGTTTGTTTACAAGTTCTATTATTTGTGTTCTTAATTGCTCTACCCCTTCACCAGGTGAATAGTCATTATTGCCAAGTCTCATGTTTTTGCTTACCAGATCAATTAATTTTTCCGGGCAATGGAGATTGGACATTGGAACTGCAAGGTCAACAGCATGAACCTCCTCGGCAATTTCGAGAATCGTCGTTAAGGAATTTTTCTTTGGAGTTGGTATCTTTGATGAACCCATTTTATAGTATTCGATTGCTAGCTGCAAAAATAGCAATTTTTTAATTGTATCCTTTAAATTTGTTTATTCAGAATCTCTCCAATCGGCTTTCTTACATAAATATATTTGTAAAATGCAGTTAATGAAGTATTTCTTTAATTATCTCCAACGATTTTAAATTAAGCTTATTCCCAAGGTGAAGCCCGTAATAGTCAAGAAGAGTTTGGAGTAGAAGATTGCGCAATCCTTTATCTGGTTTGAATCCATTTGAATTCTGGTAATTCATACTCAATAATCGGGAGAGTTGTGAACTTTCCAAATTCTTTAAATACCAGGGGTGATCAGGTGGTAAAAGGACAAATTTTCCTGCAATCATATCGAAAAACTGATTCGATTCGGAATAATTATTTGTTGGGGAAAATCCCAGATAACGGGTAAGCTGAATTAGAAATAAAAGATGATAGTTACTTGTTCCATCCTCCATTAAGTCAAGTACCTGGATCGACCGGAATAGAAAATCGTACAATTCAGGATGCGATTCTTCTTCCTTAAGCACCTTAAATAAAAGCTCTGCCAGAAAAAGCGCCTGTGAAGATTTAGTAATTTGATAGGGAATCGATCCAAACGGGGAAATGTTTTTTAACTCTCTTACCCGTTGAAGTTCCCTTCCTGGTTTATAGTCAACCTCCATCTCAATAAGCGAAAGCTGACTTAGCAGATTCGCTTTAACTGTTGATTTTTTCCCTCTTATACCCTGCAGAATAAAGGACATTCTTCCAAAAGCTTCGGTATAGATGGTTGTAATCAGACCATTGTCGCCGTACTTTAGGCTGTGAAGAACTATTCCACGGGTTTTTTGAAGCATTTTCTAATGGATGAATAACAGTTTTATTACACGTGATTGGGAACCTTCGCTGTTGGTGCAGAATATCAGGTAGACTCCTGTACTCACCCGCTTCCCATTCCCGTTTTTTCCATTCCAGGTGGCCCGTCCGCCATTTGAGGTAGTCTTATAAACAAGGTTTCCCGCCACATCAGTAATATTAACACCCGATCCGGCTGTTAATCCATCGACTGTAATATCACCAGTCCATGTTTCCCTCACAGGATTTGGCCAGACATAAAGATGCTGGAATGATTCTCCTCCAGTTGTGGCATCTCCCATCCACGAGATTAGTCCCCGATTTGTTGCAAAAAATACCTCGCCATTCTGACCATTGACAGCAATACTTAAAACATTATTGGAGAAAAGTGGCGAATTATCGGTATTGAAGTGGTAAATCAGTTTTGATCCGTCTTCTGAAAAGAGGTATACTCCCGAATTTGATGTGCCGAACCACTTGCGATTTCCTCCGTCAACGGCAATAGCATTAACGGTTACATTCTCAAGAAGGGGATGATAAAGTCCATCCCCAAGCTCGACAGAAGGCTGTACCCCGTAAAAATCATTATTCCCAAAAAGAGCTTCAGGATTTGTATAAAGCACAATGCCGCTCTCAGTTCCCAGCCAAAGATAACCATTGTTATCTTCGGCTATTGCATTAACCTGATTATAACCTTTAATAAGTGTCGTTTCGCTGTTCGAAAACCTGCTTCTTACCGATGTCTTTTTATAGACGTCATCAGTTGCATTGTCAATGGTAGTACCTGTGTGCAGTGCAAAAAGATCTGAATTATTGACGATTATCCATTTGGTGTCAACTTTGGTAATAACCAGGTCGCCTGCGGCAGCAAACTGATTATCAATACCGGGATAAGTAAAGGATTTCCAGGTGCCATCGGGCTTTATCACATGCAACTGATGTTTAACCAATGGATTGGTTACCCATAAATTACCAGCGGCATCATTCATTAATCCGCCCACTTTACAATTGCCGTTGAGTGATTCCAGTGGTGAATTACTTGAATTATATTTTTTTATTGTTTTTTCACTTTGAAATTCAAGCAATCCGTTTTGTCGTGTTGCCCCCCAGAAATGATCAGGATTTGCCGACGAAGGGATAACCATCGCAATATCCTTCAAACCGGATAAATTATTGTCAGTATAAGCATTCAGTGAGAACCAATGGTGATCCTGCAAACGGTGAATCTCTGCAGGAATCGATGCGGAATCGGTATTTTGCTGTCCTGTTGCTACATAGAGATTGTTTCCTGATGTGGTCAGCCGTTGGGAATAATTATCGGCCGGACTTGGGGGAACCGTTGAAGCATAAGCTCCGTCAGAAGTTCGGTGCATTAATCCAAAAGTATGATCTCCAATCCACAAATCACCGGTATTTCCAATGAGTACATCAGTAGGGTAGATTTTGGAAATTGCCGGATTTGCGGCTCCGTAATTAGTAACAGAAATATGTCCGTCAGATTTGAATACTTCAACACTCTTGTCGCATACAAATGCCAAAGCTGAAGTGAGTGCTTTTATTTTTCGCACTCCGGTAACTTCAGGAAAAACAATCTGCCATGTTAATCCATCAAAGGAAAAAATCTTTTGGTTCGAATCGGAGACATAAACTTTCTGGTTATATAAGGCAACAGAAGTGATTTGAGCTGCCGGAATTTGAATCTCCCGAGTCCAGTTATGGTAATCCTGAAGGTTTGGATTATTCCTGTCAGCTTTAAAAATACCCGCTTCGGTAGCTGCCCAGAAATAATGATCATCAGCCACGAGCTCTTTGACTGCAATTGACGAACCTTCAGGTCCGATGATCCACGTTTCAGCTACTTCCCACTTTTTAAGATTGATTTTTAGGATACCAAAGTCACAGCTTAGCCAGGCATAATCTCCTTCGCTAAAGATATTGTTGATTGCTTTTTTTGAAACGGATGTTTTAAGTTTAAGATCCGGAAGGTTAAGTATCGTATTTCCCGCAAGGAGGTCAAGATTGCCGTTCGAATAACCTATTAATAGTCCCGCTTTTGACAATGTCCAGTCGATCGCCGTAATCCCGGAGTCGGATAACCCTTCAACGCGCGACCTGGTTTCGAAACTTTTATCTGAAAGTTGATAGGCAAATAATCCATTTTCGTTGGCTGCAAAAATCTTTTGATCATCCTGAGCGACTGCTATTATTTGATAGTATGACAGATATGAATGCCAGTTCTTTGCCGGAAGTTCATTAAAAGCGAATATTCCGATCATTAGAATCAAAAGGTGCTTAAGTCTGTCATTCATTCAACAAATCGAATTTTTGTGAAAGGTGAAAAAATGATTTTTATATCGTTTTCAGGTAACTGACCAGTTTTTCCACTGCACGTCCCCGATGACTGATCCTGTTTTTTTCAATATGCGACATTTCGGCAAATGAAAGGTTGTAGCCGTCGGGCATAAATATGGGATCGTATCCGAATCCTGTCTCACCATGCTTTTCATAAAGAATTGTACCCTCAACAATTCCTTCAAATTGCTTTTCTACTCCATCAATGATCAACGAAATCACACATCTGAAGCGCGCTTTCCGGTTGGTTTCGCCATCCATTTTTTTGAGGACTTTTGTCATATTGGCAATCGCACTTTTATCTTCTCCTGCATAACGTGCAGAATAGACTCCAGGTTCATTCGAAAGGAGCTCAATCTCGAGTCCTGTATCGTCGGCGAAGCAGTTCATACCGTATTTATCCCAGATATAGTATGATTTCTGGGCGGCATTAATTTCAAGGGTCGGTCCTGTTTCCGGGATATCGTCAAAGCAATTGATGTCATTCAGACTCAATAATTCAAACTCAGATTGAAGCAATTGCTTCAGTTCCCTTAGTTTATGATCGTTGTTTGTTGCAAATACCAGTTTTCTCATTGTTATCGCAGTGATTCAGTGCAAATTTAAACTAATTCAGGGTTAAAGATTTAAACCATTCTGTTTTATAACCCAAGATTTTTAACAAGTTCTGTAACTTTTTGACAGTGAAAAACGTAATATACATAACAGTATGGAATTTATAGATTTACCTGAGTAACAATTGGTGTCAATAGCTTATTAAGGGTAAAATAGGTAGCATTGTTGTACCAATTTATCGATTCAAATAAAATTCTTAAACCTTCCGAACTATGGACTATCCGGGCAAATTGATCAAAAAAGGGGAGAAAAACAGTGATATCGTCAAAGCTGTTCAGGCAAAGCTTAACGAATGTGGATTTGCCATCCTGGAAGTTGATGGTGATTTTGGGGTATCAACAGAGCGCGCAGTTAAATTATTTCAATCACAAACCAGGGATATTCATGGTAATCCACTTGTTGCCGACGGGAAATTGGGCCCGATCAGTTGGGCAGCGCTTTTTGTTGTCCAGGAAAATCCTTCTGATCAGGATGATCAAATAACTCCGCTACTCGCAAAGGCTCTTGAAATTGCGGAATCGCAGAACGGCGTTCTGGAAGACCCGCCAGGTTCCAACAGGGGTCCTGAGGTGGAAAAATACCTTGCAAGTGCAGGATGTGTCCCCGGAGACCCCTGGTGTGCATCGTTTGTTTTCTGGTGTTTTAGCGAAGCATCCAAATCATTGAATATTAAAAATCCATTGATCAGAACAGGTTCCTGTATTGATCACTGGAACAGGACAACCGGAAAAAAGATTTCACGGCAAAATGCCATCAACAATTTCTCGCTGATTCATCCGGGGTGTATTTTCATCATCGATCATGGCGGTGGAAAGGGACATACCGGGATTGTAAAAAGTGTTTCACCCGGTTATATTCAGACGATTGAAGGGAATACCAACATTTCCGGGAGTCGTGAAGGACTTGGAGTGGCTGAATTAATCCGAAAAATAAACACGATCACAGCAGGGTTTATCGATTACAGCAGCTAAACCTAATTTTGATTTATAAAGTAAACCATCGGATAGTTTTAAAATATAAGGTTATGATAAAGCTATTTTTCAAAATCAACCTTCCCATCCTGCTTATTGCGGCAGGACTTTATGGTTGTGTCAACCTAAAAACAATCAATGTCTTCTCGTCCACAGCATTGGAGAGCACCCGTAAATTTGAAGATCTGGAGTATAGTTTTAAGCAGAATTGCCTGGATAATTGTCATAATAAATCGATTACTGACCTGACTCTTGATCCGCAAATCTGCGACTGTAAAGCCAATGAAAAAGCTGATAGTATTACTTTGGTCATCTATCAGGCGATAAAGGGTTATTTTGATGGGTTGGCAAAACTGTCGGACAATAAACTGACCAGCTATAAAACAGATCCCTTATCCAAACCACTGGCAGCTTTTAAATATGGTTCTTTTAGTCTGGATAAGACTCATGTTGAAGCTTATTCAATTATTTCAGGGATCCTCCTAAGGGCTTTTACTGATAAATACCGTGGGCAAAAACTAAAGGAGTTCATTATAGCGGGTAATGATCCAATTAAGACATTGATCGGATTTTTGGATTTCAACCTATCTGCAAATCTGGTTGGTAAACTGAACGTTCAAATACAGGTGAATAAGGAAATATATTTCGATTTGACCAAAGACGCAACACTCTCCACTTACGATAAAAGAAAAGCGGTTGAAGAGTATTACCAGCTCAACGACAAAATTGAACGCAGGCAAAATGAGCTGCTGACCTATTCCAAAACATTGAAAAAATTAGCCGAAGGGCATCAAACGCTTGTCGACAATATCGGCAAAATGGGTACGGATGAATTTAAAGAGATGGTCATCAGTTATGCCAGCTACATTCAGAATCTAAATTCGGAATTTAACAAAGTAGCCAATAAATAAAATGGAGAAATTAACTGCAGAGCAGGTAAATGAACTTGCCAATCATTTTTTAGCAATGGCTGAAGACCTTGAGGCATACAGGGAAAAGAATTTTGCTACCCTTTTGGATAAGCAAAACAAGCAAATTAAAGATTTGCATCAGTTGATTCTTAAATTTTCGGACGACTTTTATACGTTGTCGGCTATCCTGGCTTTTGACGAGGTTCAATCTTCACTTTCGTTGATTGAGGAGCTGAAGATCAAAATGAAAATTACCCTGCAAACACTTCAGGATATTCAAAAGGTGATCAATATTGCCGGTTCAGTTGTGACATTGGGTAATGCCATTGTGAAAATAGATCCGAAAGCTATTGCTGAGGCATTGATCAGCCTTAAAGATGCGATTGGTATATAAAAATGCGCGTGTTACGTCCTGGTAATTAAATCGGAGTTACCGCTTGGGATAGACTTATGTATCTATTTGTTAGTAAATTAGGTGCAAATTAAAAATTATATCTATTATATCCATAAAAATTATCTGAAACTATGTGGCAAAGATTGAAATTAATCCGAAACAGAATATCGACTTTGGAATATGCTCCGCGATATTCACGTCTTGCAGGTGATATTGCCTGCTATGAACCTCAACTTCAGAAACGGATCAATGAAACCGAAAGCTCCAATGAGCAATGGGCGCTTCAGGCTCAGGTTTTACTTGAACAAGCTAAAAAGTATCTCCACGATTATAAAATCGACGAAGGATGGAAAAGTTTACATTCTGCAAAACGGCTGGAGATCTTTGGATTGAACAAACATGAAAGGCTTGCCACTGCAAGAGCAATCTGTAAGGAAGCCGACAAACTGAACGAATGGCGGAGAGATGGAATATTCAGTTTGTTAGGAAGTAAGAAGGGTGAAGTTACAGATACACCTGAGGCAGAAATTCTTTATCAGGCGGCTGAGCTAAAAGATGAGCACTACAATAATCAATACTACATGAACAGGCTATCGCACAACTTATTCTGGGTTTTATCCGCATTACTCTTTATCGTGTTGATTGCAATTGTAGGTTATTTCTTATTTTATTTTAAATCGTGCAGCCAACTGTCGGATGCCAATCTGAATCTCACGGATAATCTTATCGGAGTACTTCTTTTCGGACTTTTGGGCGCCTTGACAAGTGCCATTATTTCAACCCGAAACCTTACCCAGTCATCAAGAATAAAGGAGATTAGCAGCAGTGAGGTGGTCGTCTTGAGTAAGATCTTTATTGGTGCCGGATTTTCAATATTTATCTTTTTGCTGCTCCGTTCTTCGCTTGCAGACAGTATAAAACTTTTCAGCTTTAAGATCTCAACACCTCTCGATTATTTTGCCATCGCATTTGCCTCAGGATTTACTGAAAGGCTGGCTCAAAAATCCATGGATCTGATTGTCGGAAAGGAAATTGCCAAAAGAAGTAAACCAGCTGCTGCTGAAGGAGCAGTTTAATAGTGATATCTTTTTATTTTTGATCGTTTATCATCTTTTATTTCTTTCTATTTAAACGGTCCTGTAAGAGTTTGATTTTTATTGAATTGACTTTTCAAAAGGTAATTTAAATTGCATATGGAAGCAACAGATTTTACAAATAATCAGGAGGTGGTTCAACTTCTTACCGGGATGAAAAATGACAGGGTAGATCAGAAGCAGTTTTCCGATCTTTTAGATTCTTCAGGGAATCAATATGTTGAATTGGTGCAGGAAGGTGGTGGTGTGCTGGGTGTAGCATTAATTGGCTATACCTGGATACTGGAGCAGATGGGCATCAGGTTTTTTAGTCTTGCCGGAACCTCTGCCGGATCAATTAATGCCATGATGCTTGCCGGATTGGGGGATATTTCACAGCCAAAATCGGATAAAGTTATGGAGGTGCTCGTCAATAAAAATCTCTATGATTTTGTTGACGGAGACAGTGATTCAAGGGATTTTATCAAGGCGCTGGTCGAAAAGGCGAAGCGGGTAAAAATGATCTGGAAAGGGTGGCAGGTAATCGATGAAATATTTGATGACCTTGGACTTAATCCGGGCAACGATTTTCTCAATTGGCTCACCTTGTTTTTGAATGAAAACGGGATTAGCACTTTGGCAGATCTGAATGAAAGGTTTATAAAAGTACCCGCCGATTTGTTTATCCGCGAAGGTATTTCCAAAACGATTGATGAATTAAAACCACGCCTGGTGATTATTTCTGCAGATCTAACAACAGAGACTAAAGTCGAATTTCCAGGAATGGCAACTCTTTACTGGGCTGATTATGAGCATCAGAATCCGGCCCTTTACGTGAGAGCTTCCATGTCTATTCCTTATTTTTTCAGTCCGCTCCGAATCAGTAATATCCCTGAAGGGGCTGAGGCAAAGAAAAACTGGGAGGAATTGGTGAGTTTTATGGGCGAACCTCCAGGGGAGTGCATCTTTGTTGATGGTGGCATTCTGTCTAATTTTCCCATTGATGTATTTCATAAACAAAATTCGATCCCCCGGTTACCCACCTTTGGTGTCCGTCTTGGCGATAACCGCGATAATGCCAATAAAATATCTAATCCGACCAATCTCTTTGGAGCAATGTTTAATTCGCTTCGTCATTTTCATGACTACGACTTTATCCTTAAAAATCCCGATTACCGCATGCTGATCGAAAAGATCGACATTGGTGATCACGACTGGCTTAATTTTGGAATTACTGATGAGGCAAAAATCGACCTGTTTTTGCGCGGGGCCCAGGCTGCGGAAAGGTTTTTAAGAAAATTTGACTGGAACGAATATAAAAAAGTAAGAGAACAATTGATTGTGGAGAAGTGATCACCACAATTTAATGTTGGCGACTTGCAATAA
>Ga0118677_10013240_pt1 | contig 11913 bp, 7 predicted proteins | sample AliMusrvi5mmetaG_FD_86154 | JGI IMG/M metagenome (GOLD analysis project Ga0118677, IMG submission 86154) | reverse complement strand
TCTAAGTACTACATGGTTTCCGTATTAGGATAATCATTTCGAGCAAATTCTGTTACCATAATTTAATAATCTTCTGCTTATTGTGGTTTTTCCACTTGAAAAATAAAAATTACAACTAATATGTTGAAAAACTTACTCCTTTTCATGATTTTAACGCTAAGTCTGGGCGCTAGTGCTCAAACTACACCGCCAAAGTCAGCTTATCTCTTTTGCTATTTTAATAATAATGGTTTGGATGGTCTTCATCTTGCATACAGTTATGATGGTTTGACCTGGACACCTCTACACGGAGACAGTTCATATCTGAAACCTGAAGTTGGAAATGATAAACTCATGCGCGATCCTTGTATCATCAAAGGAGCGGATGGTCTCTTTCATATGGTCTGGACAGTAAGTTGGAAAGAGAAAGGAATTGGTCATGCCAGTTCAAAAGATTTAATACATTGGTCTAAGCAAGAATATCTACCTGTAATGGAACATGAGGCAACAGCAAATAATTGCTGGGCGCCGGAAATATTTTATGACAAGGCCTCTAAACAATACATGATTTATTGGGCGACTACCATCCCGGGTAGGTTCCCAAAAACAGATTCACTGGGTGATAACAATCACAGGATTTATTACGTCACAACTAAAGATTTCAAGACATATACCCCAACCAAACTTCTGTACGATCAGGGATTCAATGTGATAGATGCAACAATACAGAAACAGGGCAATAAATATGTGATGTTTTTAAAGGATGAAACAAAAAAACCTGCTCAGAAGAATTTGCATGTAGCTTTCAGTGATAATCTCACAGATGGTTACGGTAAACCCTCAGCTGCTATAACAGGAAATTACTGGGCTGAAGGCCCTACTGCGATTCAAATCAACAATGAATGGATCGTTTATTTTGATAAATACACCTTACATAAATACGGTGCTGTAAGTTCAACCGATTTGGAACATTGGACTGATATCTCTGATAAAGTGCATTTCCCATCAGGGACAAGACATGGTACTGTTCTTTCAATTTCCCACCAAGAATTAACAACTTTATTATCACCTTATAAATATTAACAAATGAAAACTACCTCTTTAACTAAATTTAAATACCTCATTTTAGGTATTGTACTAATTACAGGATCATTTTGTTCATTTGGGCAATCGATTCCACTACCCGGTTGGGCAAGTAAAACCGGTGCTGCACCCATTGCAAAACTAAAGTATATGGTAAAAGTAAACAGCTTTGGTGCTGTAAGCGATGGCCAAACTGTATGTTCACAAGCAATTCAAAAAGCAATCGATGATTGTGCTAAAAAAGGAGGTGGGATTGTAACATTTGCTCCCGGAACTTATGTCTCAGGTTCAATCTTTTTAAAATCAAATGTTCAGATAAGAATAGATAAAGATGTCACAATTCTGGGAAGTCAGAATTTTGATGACTACCCGGATATTGATACCAGAATTGCTGGTATTGAAATGAAATGGCCTGCTGCTTTGATAAATGTTATAAATGCTAAAAATGCTGCTGTGACAGGTGATGGCACTATTAACGCAAGAGGTAAATTCTGTTGGGAAAAATATAGCAGAATGACAAAGGAATATAATCCAAAAGGATTGCGCTGGATTGTAGATTATGATGCAAAAAGAGTCAGGACTTTATTAGTTCAGGAATCTTCAAATATCAACATCAATGGATTAACCTTAAAGAATGCCGGTTTCTGGACTGTTCAGCTATTGTATTCTAAAAATGTAACCGTAGATGGTCTTACTATCAGAAACAACGAAGACGGTCATGGTCCAAGTACTGATGGAGTTGATATTGATTCTTCATCATGGATCCTGGTTCAAAATTGTGACATTGATTGCAATGATGATGATTTCTGTCTGAAGGCTGGTCGTGATTGGGATGGTTTGAGAGTTAACCGTCCAACAGAATATGTTTTGATTCGCAAATGTATAGCCCGTAAAGGTGGTGGATTGTTAACAATGGGAAGTGAAACATCCGGTTGTATCCGCCATGTAGTTGCTACTGATCTTCTGGGCAAAGGAACCGGAAACGGATTAAATATCAAGTCAGCTTTTACAAGAGGTGGTACAGTTGAAGATATTCACTTTCAGAATGTTCAACTCGACAGTGTAGGATTTGCAGTTAAAATATCTATGAACTGGAATCCTTCATACAGTTATTCAACATTACCTAAGGGATATAACATTGATTCAGTTCCTGCTCATTGGAAAGTAATGTTGCATAAGGTAGAACCTGCTTCTTTGGGAACTCCACATTTTAAAGATATCTATGTTGAAAACGTAAATGCTACTTTTGCAAGAACAGCAATTGATGCAGAAGGTATGGCAGAATCACTGTTACAAAACTTCCAGTTTAAAAATGTAAAAATCAATACAAACAAAGCCGGTTCAGCCAGATTTGCTGAAGGTTGGAAATTTGATAAGTTTGAAGTAACTGCTAAAGATGGTAGCACCTTTATAGTTCAACCAATTCCTGTTAAAACTACAGAAAAACCTAAATAACAACTACTAATCTATTCATTCTAAAAAACCCATTGCAATGAAAAGAATTAAATTCACTAAAAGCAACCGTAAAAACAGATCACTCTTTTTAGTCATCATGTTTTTCATTCTTTCATCATTTACTTTAATCCAGTTACAAAACCGTAAACCGGTATTATGGGTCATTGGTGATTCTACAGTCAGAAATGGAACTGTACAAATTGGCAACCCTTTACAAGGATGGGGCAGCTTTCTTGGTGAATCTTTTGATACTACCAGGATTTCTGTTTTAAACAAGGCTATGGGTGGAACCAGTAGCCGTTCTTTTATGACAGGTGGTCTATGGGGAAAAGTTTTAAACCAAATTCAGCCAGGCGATTTTGTTATTTTACAGTTTGGTCACAATGATGGCGGTTCACTCGATGATCCTGCCAGAGCACGTGGTTCAATCAAAGGAACAGGAGACTCAACTAAGATTATACAGAATCCTATTACCAAGAAAACAGACACTGTACATACCTATGGCTGGTATCTTCGTAAATATGTAACCGATGCCAAAGCCAAAGGAGCTACTACGATTATCTGTTCATTGATTCCGAGAAATAACTGGACAAACGGTAAAGTCAACCGTAACAATAATGATTATGCAAAGTGGGCTAAGGAAAGTGCAGAAACCATGAAAGTTGGTTTTGTCGACCTGAACAATATGATTGCAGATAAATATGACATCATAGGTCAGGATTCTGTAAAACACCTATTTCCGGAACCAGGTCCTCATACCGGCCCGGAAGGCGCTAAAATCAATGCACTGGTTGTGGTTGAAGGTTTGAAAGCGATTAAAGGTTGCCAGTTGGTCAAGTATTTGAAAAAATAAGGAAGCTTAATTATGAATGTCTCAAAAAACCCTTTTTACAAAGCGCTGTTATCACTGATTTTCTTATCAGGCTTTCTCATCCAAAATGGTTTTGGGCAACAATTGCCTGATCCGAAAACAAACTACTGGCATAACCAGGAAAGGTCAATCCGGTATAAACCTGATGGAGGAGATTTTGTAATAGTTAACGGGACCCGACGCTTTAATCGTGCTTTATATGGAACAAATACTGCGTTTCGTGTCGAGGCAGGAGACCTTCCGGAGTTTGCATTATACATGCCGGGCATGGGAGGTAATCTAAAGTTTGGACTGATAGCACCCGGAGGTAATAAATGGTTGATTGAAGCCACAAAAATTACAGCCCGTTATCGTCCCGGTTCTATGCTTTATGAAATAGAAGATCCGTTGTTAGGCAAAGGTAAACTTAACATTACCGTACTTGCTTTGAGCGATGAAGAAGGGGTTATTGTACGTGCTCAATTTCTGGATGTACCTAAAAATGTCAATCTTGTATGGGCATTTGGTGGTGCGTCAGGTCAGAAATTCTCACGTGATGGAGACATGAATGTTGATCCTGAATCAAGTTTTTATCTAAAACCTGAAAACTGTACAACTAACTCAATTGATGTGAAAGGAAATAATTTCACATTATTGTATGGTGGTGCAAAAGTACAGTCTGAAGATGAACGTTATTTTGCTGATAAGGCTACCCCTACAGAAGCAGGTAAAGGAAAAAGAATGACGTTGATAGGAGCTGTTCCTGTTTCTTCTGAAATGTTTGTTGCAGATGCTGCACAACTTGATTCACCCGTTAAATTAATCGAATCTAAAGGAACTGCAAAACCTGTTGCTTCAGGAAAAGTTCCGGTAATATCCGGAGAGATGCTTTATTTCATAGTCAAAAACCCTGAAACCAAAGCAGATCTCAATTATGCTGATGCCTCTTCAATATTTGATAAGGCAGAAGCTTTCAGAAAAGAATATGCTGACCGCATTAAAGTTGAAACACCTGACCCTTACATCAATAATTTGGGTGGTGCAATAGGTATCGCAGCCAATGGCATTTGGGAAAATCCCACTTTCCTTCATGGTGCCATTGGCTGGCGTATGCGGCTTGACGGTTGGCGCGGTCCATATACAGGAGATGCATTGGGTTGGCATGACAGAGCTGAGATGCATTTCAGCGCTTATGCCAAATCACAGTTTATAACCCCCATGACAGGTCCAAACGTACCAGATCCTGCAATGAATCTTGCCCGTCAACAGGAAAAGATTGGCAATACATTGTATACCAGTGGTTATATCAGCAGAAATCCTGATGGGAAATTGGTTGCCCATCATTATGATATGAACCTGGTTTATATCGATGCCTTAATCAGACACTTTAACTGGACCGGTGATCTGACATATATCAAAGCAATGTGGCCTGTTTTGAAACGTCATCTTGAGTGGGAAAAACGCAACTTTGATGGTGACAATGATGGTTTATACGATGCTTACTGTTGTATCTGGGCCAGTGATGCGCTTGAATATAGCGGGAGTGGAGTTACCCATTCTTCAGCATATAACTATCTTGCCAATAAATCAGCCGCTTATCTGGCAACCTTGATTGGAGAAGATCCTGAACCTTATCGTAAAGAGGCAGAGAAAATATTTACAGCCATGAATACCCGTCTTTGGATGCCTTCCAAAGGATGGTATGCAGAGTATACAGAATTATTGGGTCTGAGACGACTGCATCCTGCAGCAGCACTCTGGACAGTTTATCATACTCTTGATTCTGATGTTGCTGATGCCTTTAAAGCCTATCAGACTACACGATATGTGGATACTGAAATACCACATATACCGGTAAAAGCTAAGGGATTAGTGGATGATGGCTATTATATGCTTTCAACAACAAACTGGATGCCTTATGAATGGTCGATAAATAATGTAGTTTCTGCTGAAAACATGCATACAGCTCTTGCTTATTGGCAATCGGGGCGCAATGATGCAGCCTTTAAACTTTGGAAAAGCACAATCTTAGATGCCATGTATCTTGGTGGCAGTCCCGGAAACTTTCTTCAGATCTCTTATTATGACGCCAGTCGTTTTGAAGCATACCGTGACTTTGCAGATCAGGTTGGCATGGCTTCACGTTCACTGGTTGAAGGATTGTTTGGTATCACACCTGACTTGTTACACAGCACTTTGAATATTCGCCCGGGTTTACCCGTTGAATGGGATCATGCTTCACTAAAAACACCTGATGTCTCTTTTAACTTTAAACGTACAGGAAATAAAGAGGTCTACACTATTATTCCAACACTAGCCAAACCTGTCAAACTTGATTTCAAAGCCACAGCCAAAGGTGAATCTGTGAAATCAGTAACTGTGAATGGAAAGAACATAGCCTGGAAAAATGTTGAACAGGCAATAGAATATCCTCAGATTGAAATTAATACTGCTATAGATGCTAAATTTGAAATAGTCATCGAGTGGCAGGGAGCTAAACCTGAGCTTGCCAAAAATGCCAGTTCTTATGGCTTGAATGAAAAGATGGATGCTACTTTTAAAAATGCAAAAGTTATTGAACTTTTTGATCCTCAACAAGCATTAACACAGACCACAATCAAGGATAATTCCTTTCAGGCAACTGTTGTTGGAGAGAAAGGAAACCGTACTGCCTTTGCTAAAATTAAACAGGGTCAATTTACATGGTGGGCACCAGTTTGTTTCAAGATCAATGAGACCATTGACATTACATCTCCGCTAAACCAGGAAAAGAATAGTCTGAAGTTTACGATCCAAAATAATACTTCTTCTCAGGTCGATGTTAAAGTCATTGTCAATCCCGGATCTCAGGCATACATCACTAATGCATCAGTTCAGGCCAGAACATCTTCATCGGAGATAATAGTTCCAGCATCCAACATCTTAACAGGAAGCAATATTGTAAGGATAGAATGGGCAAATGGAAAAGTCTTAGAAAAGGAGGTTATCAACTGGAATATTGATACTCCAAAGTCAGTTAAGTTTGAAAAAGTAGATCTCAACTCATCCTTTAACGACAAAGTCACCAATATATTCAAGAACGAATATCTCTCACCTCGATCACCATACCCAACACTGGCAATACCTAAACAAGGCATAGGAAACTGGTGTTCACCGGCAATGACAGCAAATATTGACGACTCTGGTCTTCGTAAAATGGCTGGGAGTTCAAATTCAATAACTACCCCTCAGGGTATTCCTTTCTCAACAACAGGAACCCCGGACACAAAGAATATCTTGTTTACATCCCAATGGGATAACTATCCTCATGATGCAACAATTTCTTTGACTGGAAAAGCTTCTCATGCATATTTACTCATGGCCGGTTCGACCAATCATATGCAAAGCCAAATCAGCAATGGTGAAGTGATTGTGGAATATACAGATGGTTCCCAAACCAGCCTTATTCTAAAGAACCCCGAAACCTGGTGTCCGATTGAAAAAGATTACTATGTTGATGGATATGCCTTTTCAATCAAACAACCAAGACCAATGAGACTTGCATTAAAAACAGGAGTATTTACACCTGATTACACTAAAGCCTTGTTGCCAAATAATTATGGTGGAAAAGGCATTGATGGTGGAGCAGCTACAATTCTTGATTTACCCTTAGACCCTTCAAAACAATTAAAAAGCCTGAAGTTAAAAACCCTGGCTAATGAAGTTGTAATCGGTCTAATGGGAATTACACTATTAAGATGATAAAAAATTATATAATGATCAGAAAAGCAATAATATTGACCTGTTTCATTGTCTTTGCAGTATGTCTTCAAATGAAAGCACAACCCATAGACAGGCAGGCATTGGCACAAAGGCACAATGTTGTCAACAAGGTTTTTGATTCACTCTCTTCAGTAAGTGTTGGTAATGGCACCTTTTGCTTTACTGTTGATGGAACCGGTTTGCAATCATTTCCTGAAGCTTATGCTAAAGGTGTACCTCTGGGAACTGAATCGGAATGGGGATGGCATAGTTTTCCTAATGTCAACAACTACAAGTTTGAGGAATCATTGAAGACCTATAAATTGAATGGCAGAGACATTACTTATGGCGTACAATGGTCTACACCAAAACAAAACAAAGAGGCTTCAGATTATTTTAGGGTAAATGTTCACAGACTTCAGCTTGGAAATCTGGGTTTTGATATCATAAAGTCAGATGGAAAATTAGCCACCATCAAAGACATTCATTTCATCAGTCAGGTCCTGAACTTATGGACTGGTGAAATTAAGAGCGTCTTTTCTGTTGAAGGTAAAAATGTAGAAGTATCTACACTATCACATCAGGAAAAGGATGTGGTTTCTGCAAAGGTATCTTCAACTTTATTAAAAGAAGGTCGTCTATTCATCAGATTACGTTTTCCTTACCCAACAGGTAACTTTGGTGATGGGGCAGATAATTTTGGCTCAACTGAAAAGCATTCTACTGTTATCCAGAAACAATCTCCTCAATATGCCTGTATAGTCCATACGCTTGATACCACTTCCTATAAAGTGGAATTAGAAATGGATCAACCTGCCGGAATTATCAAGAAAGGCGATCATTATTTCCAACTTACACCCAAACAAAACAATGGTACTTTTTCCTTTAGCTGTGGTTTCAGCGAACGTGGAATAACTTCAATTCCAAAATATACTGAAACTAAACTCAGTAGTGAAACCAGTTGGAAGAACTTCTGGATGACAGGTGGTGCAGTTGATTTTTCAGGTAGCACCGACAAGAGAGCCGCAGAGCTTGAAAGACGAATTGTATTATCCGAATATCTGACTAAGATCCAATGCTCGGGACACTATCCTCCTCAGGAAACCGGATTAACATTTAACAGCTGGTACGGCAAACCACATCTCGAAATGCATTGGTGGCATGCTGCCCATTTTGCATTATGGAACAGGCAGAATCTTTTGGAAAACTCACTATCCTGGTATGCTTCAGTAGCAACAAAAGCCAAAGGGATTGCCGAACGTCAGGGCTATAAAGGTGTCCGTTGGCAGAAAATGACTGACCCCGCTGGAAATGAAAGTCCATCATCTGTTGGCGCTTTCCTTATCTGGCAGGAACCTCACTTCATCTATTTTGCAGAGTTATGCTATAGAAATCACAAAGACGAAAGCACTTTAAAAAAATACAAGGATTTAGTATTTGCCACAGCTGATTTCATGGCCTCATATGCAAGATATGATTCAATCACTCACCGTTACATCCTTGGAAAAGGGTTAATTCCGGCTCAGGAAGTATTTAAACAGGACGAAACTTTTAACCCTATTTTCGAATTGAGTTATTGGAGATGGGCATTGACTACAGCACAACAATGGCGCGTTCGTTTAGGTCTTCAGAAAAACAAAGAATGGGATAAAGTCCTAACCTCACTATCTGATTTGCCACAGCAAAATGGAATGTATCTACCGGCTGAAAGCGCAACTGATGCCTATACCAATTTGAAATACAGAACAGATCATCCAATAGTATTGGGAACATTCGGTATGTTACCATATCCTAAAGGACTTGATACAGCTATTTATCACAAGACATTTGACTGGGTATGGAATAACTGGACCTGGAAAGACACCTGGGGTTGGGATTATCCATTAACAGCCATGGCAGCAACCCGTCTTGGGTTGCCTGAAAAAGCTATCGAGGCATTATTGATGCCGGTTCAAAAAAATACTTATCTGAATAACGGACACAACTATCAGGATGGCAGGCTTACACTCTATCTGCCGGGTAATGGTGGATTACTTTCAGCAATTGCATTAATGTGTGCCGGTTATGATGGTTGCACAATTCAAAACCCGGGAATCCCCAAGAACGATCAGTGGAAAGTCAAGTGGGAAGGCTTGTCTAAAATGCCTTAAATCCCGAAAATATATATCGAGAAATATCAAAACATTAAATAAATATTTTAAAAGTATGAAAAGACAATATTCACGAATTCTGACACTTCTACTGAGTATAATGTTATGTTCAGTAATGGTATTTGGGCAACAATTACCGGCAAAGAAAGATATTATCAAGTCATTGGAATTGACCAATGCTTACTTTATGAACAAATGGCCTGATGCAGGAAAAGCAATCATGACCAATTCATTGCGACCAAGCAATATCTGGACACGTGCAGTATATTATGAAGGACTGATGGCTTTATATACTATCGATAAACAACAATCGTTTTATGATTATGCAGTACAGTGGGGCGAAAAGCATCAGTGGAGTCTGCGTGGTAATGCCATTTCCAGAAATGCAGATAACCAGTGCTGCGGTCAGACCTATATCGATTTATACTTCATCGATAAAAAACCCGAACGTATAGCCGTTATCAAAGCCTCGATTGACACAATGTTGCATTCGACAAAAATAGATGACTGGAACTGGATTGATGCCATTCAAATGTCAATGCCTGTTTTTGCAAAACTGGGTAATCTTTATAATGACACAAACTATTATGCTCAGATGTACAAGTTGTATAATTTCAGCAAATTCAAACACGGTGGTAATGGTTTATACAACCAGAAAGAAAATCTGTGGTGGCGTGATAAAGACTTTGTACCTCCCTATAAAGAACCAAATGGTGAGAATTGTTACTGGAGTCGTGGTAATGGCTGGGTATTGGCAGCATTAGTAAGAACGATGGATAATCTTCCTAAAAAATCACCTTACTTTCAGGCTTATTTAAAAGACTTTAAAGACATGTCAAAAGCCTTACTCCCACTTCAAAGGACTGACGGATACTGGAATGTCAGTTTGAAAGACTCAACCCATTTTGGTGGCAAAGAGCTTTCTGGAACTGCACTATTTGTTTATGGAATGGCATGGGGGATCAACAATGGTTATCTTGATAAGAAAACATATTTGCCTGTCATCATCAAAGCATGGGATGCAATGGTGAAGAATTCTGTACATGAAGATGGGAAACTTGGTTTCGTACAGGGAACAGGTAAAGAACCTAAAGACAGTCAACCTGTAAGCTTTGATAAAACTCCTGATTTTGAAGATTATGGTTTAGGTTGTTTCCTGCTTGCCGGAACCGAAATTTATAAGCTAAAAAAATAAAGTTCATTTGTTCGATTAACCAACGACACATGGAATAACCAGAGTTGTAGTCTTAAAAAGTTGAAACCTATACTTATGAAAATAAAAGTTTTAATAGCAATTGTCCTTGGAATCATTTCTCTAACCAATGTTTCTGCTCAGGTTAGAAAGACTGATGTCAATACACCACTTTATTTATTGCCGCCTGATTATCCGATCCCCTATGGCCCGGCAAAAGCTGAAGAGGTAAAAGCTATTTTGGATCGTGTCCGTACTTACCTGGAAAGTACAACTCCCATGAAAGTTATTGATAGCAAAACCAAAGAAGCCATCACTGACTTTTCAAAACCCAATTATAATGCTATCCTGGAACCGGGAACATATAGAATGATAAGTTATGAATGGGGTGTGGTCTACAGTGGAATGCTCCAGACCGGCGATGTAACAGGAGATACCAGATATACCGATTATGCTACAAACCGTATCAAATATGTTGCAGATCTGACTCCATATTTTAAAAATCTCTATAAAGTAAAACCACAACCCAACAACCCACTGCGTGCTGTAATAGAACCACATGCGTTGGATGATGCAGGGTCAATGTGTGCTGCAATAATTAAAGTCGCCCGTCGTGGTGTTAAAGCTGACTTGAGACCATTGATTGATAACTATATCAATTATATAAGCACCAAAGAATATCGTTTACCCGATGGTACACTTGCACGTAACAGACCACAGCGCAATACCCTTTGGTTGGATGATCTCTATATGAGCGTTCCTGCCTTAGCCCAGATGGGTAAGTTGACCGGCGATAAAAAATATTATGATGACGCCGTAAAACAGGTTCTTCAGTTTTCAAAGAGAATGTTCAACCATGATAAAGGACTCTTTATGCATGGCTGGGTTCAGGAAATGGATGTGCATCCTGAGTTTTACTGGGGTCGTGCCAATGGTTGGGGCATGCTGACTATGTGTGAACTGCTTGATGTACTACCTCAGAATCATCCCGGTCGCCCAGCTATCCTGAAACTATTAAAAGAACATATCCGTGGTGTTGCCAATCTTCAATCAGGAACCGGTTTCTGGCATCAACTTCTCGACAGGAATGATTCATATAATGAAACTTCCGCTACAGGTATCTATACTTATTGTATTGCGCATGCCATCAACAAAGGATGGATTGATCCTATCGCTTATGGACCAATGGCAATACTGGCCTGGAATGCATTATCTTCAAAAGTAAATGCTAAGGGCGAAGTCGAAGGTACATGTGTTGGAACAGGTATGGGAATGGAACCAACATTCTATTATTATCGTCCAACCAGCCCCATAGCAGCACATGGTTATGGACCAGTTCTGCTTGCCGGATCAGAAATACTATCACTACTCAAAAACTATCAGGTTGTAATCAATGAAACATCAGTTATGTTCTATCATCTCAATGTAGATTGGCATAACCTGCAAATTAAATAATTAAAATA
>Ga0118677_10013239_pt1 | contig 11914 bp, 5 predicted proteins | sample AliMusrvi5mmetaG_FD_86154 | JGI IMG/M metagenome (GOLD analysis project Ga0118677, IMG submission 86154) | reverse complement strand
CATCTAACCTTCCTAGAAACTCAATGTTTTCATCCTGTCTCAATCGGCAACGATCGCCAGTGCGATAAAGCTTTTTATCTATGTCACCACTTAAGTGATCTTGAATAAACTTTTCTGCATTTAGCTCGGGTTTGTTAATATAACCTTCTGCTATACCCGCTCCACCGATCAAGAGTTCTCCTTCAGTTCCTGTCGGAACAATATTAAGTTTTTCGTCAACAATATAAATTTTTACACCGTTAATTGGCTTTCCAATCGGAATCCTTCCTTCGTTAAGAGTTTCACTACGCCTTACTTCATAGGTGCATGCAAAAGTCGTAGTTTCGGTTGGGCCATAACCGTTAGTAATTTTTCCATTTGAGGATAACGCTATTGCTTGCTTAACATGCTTAAATAAGAGACTTTCTCCTCCTGTTATCACATGAGCTAAATTCGATATTATGGACGGATAGTGATCAACAACGTGATTGAACAGACTTGATGTAAGCCATGCGCAGTTGACCCTCTCCTCACGTATCAATTGGTCAATCAAGATCAGATCAATGTTTTTACCTGGATAAACAACGCACATTCCCCCGTGAGTCAACGGGCCCCATAATTCAAATGTGGAGGAATCAAAAGCTGTAGGTGAATGGACAAGCATACGCATCCCCGGTCCAAAATCCGCGTACGTTTGAGCAGTGACAAGGTTAATAACCGCCTTATGGGATATCATAACCCCCTTTGGAACAGCTGTTGTTCCCGAAGTGTACATCACATAGGCTATATCAGATTGTTTTGAATTGTAATTTGGATTCGCTGAAACTTTTTTTTCACCTATTAGATCAGATTTATTAATCACAATATTACATACCCCCAATAGCTTTAGATCCGATGAATTTGGCGATTCGCTTATGAGCACATCAATTCCAGAATCCTCGATCATATATCGAAGCCTGCTTTCGGGATAGCTTGCCGGTAACGGTACATAGGCCCCGCCGACTTTCAATGTAGCGATTACTGCAATTACATATTCAATTGATCGGTCTAAAAGAATACCTACGCGGGCCCCATTTACAACACCCTTGGAAGCGAGAACCGCCGCAAACATATTTGAGCGATTATTGAGCTCGGAGTAAGTTAGTTTCTCATTGTTACAGACTAGGGCAATGGAATCAGGAGACTTATCTACCTGTAGTTTAAAGAAATCAGTAAGAGTATTTACCATCCTGAGGAGGATTGCTATTTCTTATGAAATTCCATTTTCTCCCAGATTAATAATCCTGTCACAGCGTTCTAATGTAGTCAATCGGTGAGCAATCGTTATAATAGTAAGCGTTCCTTGAAGCTTATGGATCGTTTCCATTACAGCCGCCTCTGTCAGGTTATCCAAGGCACTTGTCGCCTCATCCAGAATGAGTATCTGAGGACGATGGTACAGCGCTCGAGCAAGCCCCAAACGCTGCCTCTGGCCTCCAGAAAGTCGAACTCCTCGGTCACCAATAGTCGTTTTGAAACCCTCCGGCAATTCGCTCTCAATAAAATCTAGAATTTGGGCACCCTCTGCGGCTGCACGTAGCGCGGCCTGATTGATTTGCATAGGATCGACACCATACGCAATGTTCTCCTCCACAGACTCATCAAGAAGGAATATTTCTTGAGGAACGTATCCAATCAATTCTCTCCAAGAGAATACATTGTGCCTTGTAAGTTGAATATCATCCACAAAGATCTTTCCCTTTTCGGGAGGATGAAGCCCGAGTATGATATCAACCAGTGTCGATTTTCCAGCACCCGAAGGACCAGCTATCCCAAGCGATTCATTTTTTAAGATTCTCAGTGAGAAATCCTCGATGGTAGGAAGTAACGTTCCTGGGTATTGGAATGAGATCTTATCAAGCCTAATCTCCCTGAAAAATCCCGTAATCAGTGATAAGTCGCTTGACTGAAATCCCTCCACTTTTGGTGACGTTTCCTTTTCAAGATGAGAGATCTCATCTTCAAGTTGATTTAATGTGTAACTGTTTGCAGAGATCGTAACCAACTGACTATATAGGAGTTGAAGTGCTGGAAGAAGCCGGTATGCAGCAAGGGCTATTACTGAAAGATTCGGGAGAATATCACTGAAGGGTCTTCCCTGCACTGCAAGTAATAATACAACTGCGACCAGTCCGCCGAAGGCAACAGGTTCTAACATGTAACGCGGGCCGTTGCTGTAAATCGGCATTTTACTTTGGTATAGTCCTATCTTTTCCGAGTGTTCAAGCGCCCTCTCCATGAAAAAATGCCCCTTGTTATGCACTAATACCGTCTTGATGCCGCCGAGAAATTGGCCTGTATTTTTTCCGAATCCTATGTGATGAAGCAAAGTGACATCACCCATCGCCTTAATCTTGGGTCGAAGCAATATAAAGATGAAAAGATAAAATCCCCCGAATAACAGTATGCCACTTAATGCGACAAGTGGTTGGACAAGGAACATAATGCTAGTAAGCAAAATAATCATCACGATACGGGTGAGACATTCTCCCATTGGAAGTAATACGCTTTGAGTAAAGGTCATTGCGTCACCTAGCTTCTGCCCCAACTCGGCTGGGTTGCGCTGAAGAAAATACCCGTATGGTCTTTCGGTATAGGATTCAAAGACACGCATTCTCAGCCAGTGACAAAAGCCGAAGGCATAACGCATGCGGATGATTTCGCTTAAGATGCTACCAAGACTGGCCGTGATAAGAAGAACGATCGAGGCACATCCCGCATAAACCAACATTTGCATGGAGTTCATTGGCGGAAGGAAACTCAGAATCCACACGCCAAAATTTGAATTCCTTATGCGATCCGGCTCAGCGCAAAGAGCAAAAAATGGAAACACGGATGTAACACCTACAAGCTGAAGCACCCCATTAAAAAGAATCAGACCGAGAACGACAGCAAGCTTTAGCCGTCCATACGGCAATGCTAGGTAATAGCAACGGAAAAGCAGGCGTAGGAATGATTTAATCAACGTCATGGTCTTTACGAAATGTCTTCAAAAGTTACCTATTAGGCTACGGGTGTTTTATGCTCCGCAAGTTAGCCGTAAATTCATTAAAAACCGTCCAATCTACTCAAAAAATATCCTGTGCACACTCGTCATCATAATTAAAACCAGTAATATGGAGCCATAATACTTGTGATTCAGGTCAGTCCATGCTACCGCACTTCGCCAATCTACCAAGAACTGGAAGTTGATGATGTCTTTGGAAAATCAGAAAATGCTGTTTGACTGCAATTCAATACCGGTAGTCTTATAAAAGACTGATTAACGCTTCATTCCCGGCCTCCGCCTGAGTAAGAATCCTTCCCGTAGCTTCCATAATATTTTCCAGAACTATAATAGTAATATGATGCCTTTCCGTAGGGGAGGCAGTTTAGAACAATCCCAGCGGGATGTACGTTAATATCGTCAATGGCTTTGATCGCCCGTTTGATCAGCCTCTTCGGTGTAATGAAGGCACGAACAACAAGGCACATTATTTCAGCATGGGATGCAATCAGCAGCGTATCACTGACCGCTAGAAGCGGGGCAGAATCAATGACGATACGATCGTAACTTTTCAGGGACTCTGTAACTATTCCCAGGAATCCCTTACCGGAGAGAATTTCAGAAGGATTCGAGATACGGCTTCCCGCAGGCAAAATGAATAGCCCATCAATGTCAGTAGACGTGATCGCATCTTCGAGAGATGAGGTTTCCAGTAGCACCTCCACAACTCCCGTTTTATGTTTCTTCCCAAAGAAGATGTCGGATATTACCGGTTTTCGTAGATCTGCATCAATGAGAAGCGTTTTGAGTCCTTGCTGCGCAAGGCTAACTGCAAAATTTGCACTGCAGAATGACTTTCCTTCTGACGGAACTGCGCTGGTAAAGATAAACGACTTCTGATGCTCGACCTTGGGGTTCATGGCAACCGTTGCACGCAGGGATCGGAAGGTCTCGGCTACGATCCCCTTCCGATCATCCCTGACAACCAACTCTTTTTCACGAGGGAGATCAACTCCCCTATAGGGATTCCCTAGGCGGCTGAGCGAGGGTTGAAGCAGATCAAGACAACGTGAGATACGTTCGTTAAAGGGTTCCGAATGTCTGAAAAGAAGTCCCATACTTTGCGTCACGGCCCGCACCAATTCACCAGCTTGCTCACGGGAAAGAAACCCGAGAACTGACGTAGAAGCTCCTCCTATCTGAGGAATGGCAGCTAATACTGTAAGTTTGGTGTATTGTTCGACTTGATCAACTGTCTTGAAACTGGAGTCCAGCTTATGCAACCCGATCACAAGACCTAAACCAAGTGCTAATCCGGAGAGAATATTTTTAACGATGATAGATCCGACTGGGGCTCCAATCGTTGATGCTCCCATTGCTAGCTCATGAATTCGGATTGAAGAATCCGACAGCCCTTTGGTGACATCAACCTCCTTGATTCGCGAAACAACCGCTTCATAAAGTGCGCTGTCACTCTCCAACTCCCTTTTCAAATCATTGTATTCAATCGATTTGCTTGATACGAGCAGGAGTTGCTTTTCGGCATTTTCCTTCTCGTTTTTTGTGGCGGCATCCTGGTTAATAAGGCTCTCTCGCATGCTTTCTAGCTGAGGAACAACATTTTCAAGAAGTTTGCTGAGTTCGCCTTTAACAAGGTTGTAATGGGTCATTGTGGCGATGTAGGCTGGATGTTTTGTCCGATAACGCAACTTTAGCAGGGCTAGTTGTCCCTCAAGGCTTTCAAGTTGTGGTGCCAGGGAAGCAATCTGAGGCTCAGCCTTCACGCTTGGAAGTGTCAATAGGGACTGGATATCACCTTTGTCTGCCTTTGCAGCCTCAAGATCCGTGTTAACTTGGTTGAGTTGGCTCGCCAAGGCGTGTTCACGAACCGAACACTCTTGGATCTGATTCTGGGCCTCCTGAAGCATGGAATCAATGGAGGTAGCCCGTTCGCGTTCTCGGAAATTCTGCATACCCTCCTCAGCGGCTCTCATTTTTTTCCGAAGCCGCTCAGCCTCATCCATTAGAAAAGCGCTTGCCTGTCGTGTTGCCTCGACTTTCTGCTCTTCGGTGTAACGCAAATATTCCTCGGCATAAGCGTTAGCAATCCCGACGGAGAGTTTTGGGCTTCGGGAAGTCACCGAGATGTCGATCAAGTCCGTTCCGGGACGGTATGACGCTCTTGCCATTCCTGTGAGGGAGGCAGCAATTCCTTCTGGAGATGGCCTTGTTCCGAAATAACCCTCATTTAGAAGAAAACTACTGTCTTGTGCAAGTTGGAGACGCCGTGCTACCCGCAGGGCAAATGTATAGCTATTGATCCTGTCCACGAGAGTGTTGATCATATCGATGGACCTGATCTGATCGTCAGTCACGGATTGTAACTTAGGATCAAGCACTCTGCTTTTGCTCTGCTCGATGAAAAGCACGGAATTAGCAGAGTATCTGAAAATCTGTGAGGAAGCCTTGTAAAAACCCCAGAACGTAAAGATCACCACGCAAAAGATGACAAGCCAGAGGCGCTCCTTGATGGCAAAATAATATTCCCTCCAGTCAAAATTGCCCGGATCAGAAGGAGGCATGCCATAATATCCGGACCTAGGTACGGAATTTTTGGTGGTTGCTGGCAGTTGAATTTCGCTCATATCAGCATTTAATACCAACTCTCCCCGACGTTGATGACATCCCCTGTTTTGATATCAAATTGGTCGGGCCTGTCCGTGGATAACCGCTTAACATTAACCTTGATTGTTCTCATAATGTCTCCTTCTCGCCTCTTGACTACAACATGTCCTCTGTCTGCTATCCTAGTAAATCCGCCTGCCATCCCTACGGCCTCTAATAGGCCTAGGGAATCACTGCCTCCAAAGTCATATGTACCTGGCCGATTTACCTGTCCGATAATCGTGAATTTTGCTTCACCGACATTGATGTCATCTCCGGGCTGAAGTTGAAAATACTGGACTCCCGCATCAGATAGATCCTTGGCGCTCAAGGGAATTGTCCTTAATTCATTTCCGCTGCGACGCTTCACCGTGATTCGACCACGATCTGCGGAAGGAAGGAATCCACCTGCAATACCGATTGCATCCAGTAATCCCGGGGCATCGCCACCGGGAAAAGCGTACGACCCAGGACGTCCCACCTGACCTTCCACACTAAATTTGCGGGGATGGTAGGAAATGACATCCAGGTAGATCTGAGGATTGACAACATAATCGGCGTCATACTTTTTACGGATCAATTCCGAGGCATTACGTGCGGACAAACCGGCGAGCCTGACTTCACCAAGAAGAGGCAGTTGGACCATTCCGTCATTGCCGATCTTGCTACGGATTCCAAGGTCGGGTTCGTGATAGACTGCCAACTCTATGGTATCCCCAACACTGAGTATATAGTCTCCATTCACTGCTGCTGAAGAAGATCGAGCGGAATCCTTCGGTTCCTGCGCTGATGCATTCGGTGATTTTTCCTCAGAACCATTTCCGAGATCCGTCTCGCCACCTTCACCCCGTGAGAGAGTTTTAGAGCCGTTCCCAGACCCTACAGGGGATGGTGGCGGTGTATAGACAGGAAGTTGAGGCTGCATCTGCCCTTGGCAAAGGGAATACCCAAACAGCATTAGAGATAGAAAAATTGTCGCTAATGCCCTAATCGAGGCTATCGATAACAAATTGTGCGTTGTATTAGTCACTAAGTCAGAGTTGTAAATTCAATCCGATGGAGTAAAGATACTGAGGCTTGGCTGATGAGCCGCTCCCAGCGGATTGCTGGGATGAGCTGCAAGTGAGTGTGTTAACCAGGTTGGCCGACGGCCGGATTTTCCAGAAAAGGGACAGACTTCCAAAATAATAGTTGGATGGAAGTTGTTCGCTCGACTGATCCTGAAGGGTTTGGGTTGATAGGTTGATATAATTTTGTGTGGAGTAGCCGCCAATTAAGCTGAGGTCGAGAGAACTGAACAGCTTTTGGGTTATCGTCCCGGTCAGATTCCTTGAGATAAAATACTCACCCGAGAGCGAATTGGCAAACTGCTCGGTTTGAGAAAGCCCTATCGTAAAGTGGGTCTTCTCCCGAGGAAGCCATGAGAGAATCAAACTGAGCTCTGGAGTCACATCAGCTCCCTGAAGCCCTGTGCCTAGGGTCACTGATGTTTTGGGTGTAGGAGTATAGCCAACGCCTAGAGTCCAAGCCGGACTCAGGCCGACGTCCTTGGAGTCGATGATGGATGAGGAGACATAACGGGCCCCCAATCCCACATCACAAACCAGCTTGTCTGTGACGAGATATTTGACCTTAAAAAGCCCCTGCCCATAGGTTCGGTTTTCATTCTGTGTGTTTGCAAGCGAAGCATTGCCAGCTGAGGTTGTTCCTTGCTGCAGTGTCTGAGAAGTAAACCCCCCACTTACAATCAAACTCAAATGTGTTTTTTGAGTGAGATTATAGATCTCACTGCAATCCGCAAACCCGGAGGAGGTGTTATTGTTTGGTGTTGCTAATGACTGGGAAGCGTTTTGGAGACTGTACCCGGCATCAGCAGCAACCGAAGTGGAACTGGAAAGTTCATATTTTATTCTACTCGTAAGCGATATGGCTTTTTGCAGGTTAAAGGTTGCCGAGGTCGTATCAAAACCGGACCCAGTTGAGGCAGTGACTTCGTTGTCAATCTCGTAACGGCTCATCTGGAGGGTAGCCCGAAACATGGCGGTCTGAGAGAAAGGGTTTTGTGCGGATCCAGTCCCGGCACCCGTGTAGCCCTGATTGATATAATATCTATATCCGGTGGAGTAGGCCGCTCCTATGTTCCATGGACCGTGGTCTCTGTTGTAACTAATCAGGAGGGCTGGAGCAGCAAAACTGCTGCTTTGTACCTCCGAAGAGTTAGAACTGCTTCCAGACTGGCCCCCCGAGGCCGCCTGCCAACCAATACCAAGAGAGGGATGAAACTCAAAAGGCGAAGGGGCGTTGAGTCCGGCCAGTGATGCGGCGGCCTCCCGTTGAACCTGATCAGGAGTCTGTTGTGAACCGACTAATGCTCCAAGGCCGCCAAGTGAAGAAAAACCGGCACCTGATGGAGACTGATCCACCTGCTGACCTACCCATTGAGAACGGAATTGATCCTGTTGCACGCTTCTAGGGAGTGTGATCGAGTTGACTTGAGCCCCTAGTCGGGATAGTCCGCCAAAGACACTTGCAAGGAGTGCAGCGCAAAATAAGCAATGTTTTCCGGGCTGCACAAAAGACATCGCTGCAGTTTGCTTTAATGATCATGCGCCACAAGAAAACAACACTGGGTTGAATCATTTTCCACGCTCGTATGGATATCCGACTTTAAAGCTTCCACCTGATTCTCTAATGGCCTCTGATTACGAGGGGTCAGGTTGTGTTGGGGGCAAGATTCCATAGAGCTATACATATTGTGTATCATGGATTTTTCAATGCCATATTTTGTGGTTGAATCTTGTTATTTGCCCCGAAAGTAAATGCCTTTTAACAGTCGGTCAACCGAAATAATTTTTAGCCCACAATGAATATCGATCCTGCTGATTATAAAGTTGTTACAAGGATTTTGATCAAGTTCAGACTCTTATCTATGGGAAAGGGCTTATAAAACAGCAAAAAACCATGTCGTCATAGCTGCTTCGTACTGCGTAAAAAATCCAGAATGGAAGCCAACGCTTCAGTCCAATTTTTCTCGTTCATCTCCAAGGCAGCCTTGAGAAAGAGTGCCTGAGCCTCTTTGGTTGTACCTTGTTCGGAACTCAAGGCATCGATTACGAGTCGACGTGCGGCAACTTCATTTCCTTTTTCGAGGTAGTAGTGGGCTGCATCCAACGGGTCCAGTGGAACATCCTGCCCGGCAGAATGAACACTCAAGCTGGACAACTCGGGCATATCTAAGTGAAACAAATCGACTAGAAAGAGACATGCCTCCTTCTGATGACCTGCTGAAGCGAGTATAGACGCGCTGGTTGCAGCTGCGGCACGAATGTATTGCGGATGCTGTCGTAGGAAATCCTCAATTTGTTTCTTATCATCGGTACGCGAGGACCAGAGTTCAATCAGGTGGCCCTGTTGCCTAGGATCGAGACTTTTCATGAAGCTACCGTCTTCCACCGCGGCTGCAATCATCGAGCTAGGGCATTCGGAACATCCGTACCAGATCATCTTGAGCTCGACAGGGAGTATCCCTACTAGGGAAGGGAAGCGCTCCAGAAGTGCAGGGTGCATCCGTGCGACACTGATCATTGACGAGAAAAGCTCTGTTGAGCGTGCAATAGGGCAATTCGGCCGAGCGTCAAGAGCGAGGCGACGACGAAGCGCTTCCTTCCAGATTTCCACAGCACAATCAGGATCGACATCTTCAAGCACCTTTCCCTGCTCGAAGGCCAATGAGGGATCGCTAGGTTGGAGACGTCTTTCTACAGCAAAGAGACCCTCCGCTGTCATGAGCCCGTAAGGCGCACGAAGTGAAAGAAGCGCCAGTTGGTAATAAAAAGGATGATACAAAGGATAATCTGAAATTGCCTTCCGGCACTCGGCCATAGAATCTCTTAACGAATTTTCATCACCCTTTGATGACAGTTTCACAAGCCTTGCACTCGTCAGCTCCGGGGCGAATGGGGGCATGCGTAGATATCCCCATTGAGCCATTATCAAACACACTCCTAGAACCATTGTGGCAACGCCACCCGCGATGAAAAAAATCCGCTGGAAGCGCGCGGCACCCTGATGAATGGAATCTGAACAAACCGCTCCACCAAAGCCGATACCACCTAAAAGCATGATCCACCAGCCCAGCTCAGCCCTATGAAGAGGAACCTCGACAAGGCCGTGGAGTAATTCTGCAAAAAAAGCTGCAATGAAAGCCCAGCGAAGAGGCCATTCGGATCCTGAAAGTAACGCCAGCTTTGGAATCTTGGTACTAATGATTCCCAAGGCAACAACTACTATTAGCACCGCAGGAACGCCCGCTTCGGAAGTGAGAGTGAGCCAGTCACTTTCGGCATGCAACGCTCGGGCCTGATCACGGAGACTGTGTTTTGCATAAAAGGGATATATCAGGGAAAATGTACCAAGTCCTGTTCCGGTTAGGGGGTGAACGGCAATGATCTGGAATGTGTCTTCCGCGATGCTTATTCTTGGATCTTGAGCAAGTGATTTTTGCTTGCTCTGTTCGACTGACACCATGCTGGATGAATCCTCTCCATGTTCGGAAAGAGATTCCCCATGAAGTCTCTTAATAAGACCGGTGTCGGAGTGCAGGAACAGAATTAGCATCACTGAAAAAAGAATGCCGCTAAAGCCGAGCAACGCACCTGATCGGTACTTGCCAAGACCCAGAACCCAGATAGCAAACCCTATTACGACGAACAAAAGCCCCCCTCTGGAGATGGAAAAAAATAGCAGTGACCCGGTGAGGAGTAGAAAGGAGAACGTCGCAATCAACGATGCGAGAACCCGACGGGCATTTATTTCACTCTGCATTAATCCGAGCGAAATGATGACTCCAGTCAGCAAAAATCCCGCGGTATGATTACGGTTTGGAAAAAACCCGAATGCCGGCTGAGCCCACGAGTCTCGGCTAAAAAATGGATAAACCCAGCCTGTTGTCCAAGCTAAAGCGGCAATCCCTGCGTAGAGAGAACAGCCTACGCAAACAAATAATGCCAACCACCTCAATTTCCCTCGACCAAGCGCACAAGCCATACAATAGAGACCAGCGAGAAGGCTGGATGAGAGTACAGCAATCCAGAAAAATGTGCTTTTCGGATCTCCCGAGATACAGGCAGGTTTAGTAAATCCGGGTATTAATCCCGGAACGTCTCTCAGGAAAAAATTCCATTCATCCGGAAGCAGCAACCACTTTGAAGGCAGCAGTGAGAGAGAGAGGGTGCAAACGAAGAGCAGGGCCAAAAACCAGACCCACCAGGCAATAAGCTTTTGTAAGGGGAACAGGAGAAGGACACCTCCCGCAAACGTCAGAAACATACCCATCCCAGCCTGATGCGGACCTCCAGCCAAAAAGACAGACATCAACGACGCTGATAAAAGGATCACTTGAGCAGGGAATCCCCAACCTCTTGTGCCATAGCTAGTGAATGAGCTCATATCCCCTCTCCCTAAGTTCCAATTGGATTTTTAACTCGGTTTTTCATCGAATGGTTCTCGTCCGTCGGTATGCATTTAAAATTCCAAGATAGGTCACAATTTCAAAATCCAACCCTTTTTTACTCCTCCACTTTTTTTGCAATTTTCCTGCCCTAATGGGAAAAAGATGCATATTCAGACAACATGGTATAAACTCTACAAGAAAAGAGGAATCTGAAATGTTCTACCCTCCTGACATGCCTAGTGAAAACTGGCCTGGATACATTCAGCCATCCTTTTGTATCTGCCTGTACCAAACCCTCTAACAGTATGCTAGCGATGAAAAAAACGATCGTTTCTGTGGTGACATTTTCCACTTTATTGGTGGGTTTAACCACGGGTAAAACGGCCCCGAGTAATGACTCACAGAGCTCGGTACTTTCCTTTTCGGATGGGGTGACTCTGGATACGGCCACACCACAACAGATTTCAGCCGCCGTTACCGCAGCCGTTTCAGCGCAACCCGATCAGGCGGCTGAAATCGTGTCGGAGGTTGTGACTGCGCTTAATACATCTGGTCTTTCAACGGATGTGATCCAAACGGACGTTCTGGCGGTCGTAGACTCAGCGGTGGCTGTAGTGCCCGGTTCGATCGATGCCATAGTCAGCGCGGCAAAAACAGCCGCACCTCAGTTGGCATATGAAATCTCCAGTAGTGCAACCGCGGTGTTAACCCAGTTGGCACATGGAGGCACGACTAGCTCCTCGGCAAACCCAAACCAACAGAGTGGCCTCCAGATTTCGCCTGCAGCCCCAATC
>Ga0118677_10013238_pt1 | contig 11915 bp, 8 predicted proteins | sample AliMusrvi5mmetaG_FD_86154 | JGI IMG/M metagenome (GOLD analysis project Ga0118677, IMG submission 86154) | reverse complement strand
AAATGATACAGATTAGTAATCTGCACAAATCGTACGTCATGGGAAGCAACAGCCTACATGTATTAAAAGGGCTGGATTTGGATATCGAAGAGGGGGAGTTTGTTTCCATTATGGGTTCATCGGGATCGGGGAAATCGACATTATTGAATATTCTGGGTATCCTTGACGACTATGACCAGGGAACTTACCATCTCGGAGGCAAGTTGATTCAGGGATTAAATGAAACCAAGGCTGCAATGACCCGAAATGAAATGATCGGGTTTATATTTCAGTCATTTAACCTGATATCGTTCAAGAATGCTATGGAGAATGTCGCTTTACCTCTTTATTATCAAAAGGTAAGTCGTAAAAAGCGCAACCAGATCGCCCTCGAATACCTCGACCGGCTCGGGTTAAAAGAGTGGGCACACCATTTACCGAGTGAATTGTCGGGTGGACAAAAGCAGCGCGTGGCTATTGCCCGTGCGTTAATCTCAAAACCACAGATCATCCTGGCTGACGAACCCACCGGTGCCCTTGATTCTACAACCTCCTTTGAAGTGATGGATATTCTTAAAGAGATCAATGATCAGGGTAAGACCGTTATCATTGTCACTCATGAGCACGACATTGCTGCGATGACTAAAAAGATCATCAGACTGAGAGACGGTGTTATTGAAGAGGTGATTAAAAATGGTGATTTGCAGCTGTTTAAAGAGCGCGTTCGTACCGAATAAAACCCAATACCATGTTTGATGTTGATGTTTGGCAGGAGATCTTCTCCACCATTAAAAAAAATAAGTTAAGGACGTTCCTCACAGGCTTTTCTGTGGCATGGGGTATTTTTATGCTCATGGTTCTCCTGGGATCTGGCAATGGACTTCAAAACGGTGTTAAAGAGCAGTTTGCCGAAAATTCTGTAAACATTATGTGGATGTGGACCGGCGACACCTCTATTCCTTACCAGGGGATGAAAGAGGGGAGAACCATAAAATTCAACAATGCCGATTATAGCTTTCTGAAAGAGAAGAACGAAGATCTTGAACTGGTCTCTTCGAGGTATTACCTGCCCGGAAATATCATGTACACCTATAAGAACGAATATGGCTCGTTTGAAACTTCATCGTGCCACCCTGCTCTAAAAGAGATGGAAAAGATCAATCTTACCGCAGGCCGGTTTATCAACGATCTGGATTTGAATGATTTTCGCAAGGTAATAGTGATTGGTGAAAATATCCGTAAAGCGCTTTTTAAGGAGGAAGATCCGATAGGTAAATATGTGAAGCTGAACAATGTTCCCTTCAAGGTGGTAGGTGTGGCAATGAACAAGACGCGTAATAATGAACGGACCGCTTATGTTCCGATCACAACGGCCCAGCGTATCTTTAATGGCGCCGACAGGGTGCACACTTTTGCCATCACTACAAAAATGGTAAAAACAGTTGAGGAAGCCGATTCCATTACCGCAAAAGTGCGACAGGGAATGGCACTTCGGCACAAATTTGATCCTAAAGATAAGCGGGCAATGGGCTCTTTCAATATGTTGGCTGAATATATCAGGACAATGAAAATTTTTCAGGCAATTAAAATCTTTGTTTGGATAATTGGAATCGGAACCCTGATTGCCGGAATCGTCGGTGTAAGCAACATCATGCTGATATTGGTTAAGGAACGTACCAGGGAAATAGGTATCCGTAAGGCTCTGGGGGCTTCCCCTGCATCTGTAATCGGTCTGGTTTTGCTCGAATCGATTCTGATCACAACAGTAGCAGGATATATTGGGTTATTGGTTGGTGTGGGAATTATGGAGGGGATAAATTATGGCCTTGAGCAGATATTGGCTTCAGGTGGGGGAGAAGGGTTATTTTTCCGCAATCCTACCGTTGATTTTACGACGGCGATTACTTCAATGTTGATATTGGTTATCTCAGGTGCATTGGCCGGTTACCTCCCTGCCCGAAAGGCAGCGAATGTTAAACCGATCGAAGCATTACGTGACGAGAATTGACAATCTCAGAAGTGATTGCATAACGAGCCGCCAGTCGCCAGTAGCTTGCTGCCAGTAGCAATACTTCAGTTATATGGTTTTTGGATTTTGAATTAAAAAAAGAGAGCAATGTTTGATATCGACAGGTGGAATGAAATTTGGAATGCTTTGGCAAAGAACAAGGTCCGCAGTCTGCTAACCGCGTTTGGCGTTTTTTGGGGTATCTTCATGCTTATTGTGATGGCTGGTGCCGGCAAAGGGCTTCAAAACGGGGTATCGGAAGGTATTGCAAAATTTGCTGCAAATTCGGCTTTCTTCTGGAGTGAACAGACCGGCGAACCTTATAAAGGGTTCAAAAGGGGCCGCTATTGGCATATGGATTCCGAAGATCTTCAGTACTTAAAAGATAATGTTCCTGAAATAGAATATATTACACCTAAAAATTTCACCGGACGTTTCGGAAACTCCTCAAATGTAATCAGGGGAAGGAAGAATGGCTCCTTTAATGTCAAGGGCGATTATCCCAATTATATTAAAATTGATCCTTCAACGGTGTTAAAAGGGAGATGGATTAACGACCTGGATATTCGTGACAAACGAAAGGTATGCGTAATCGGTGAGAAGGTATTTGAATCGATGTTTGACCCTAAAGAAGATCCGCTGGGACAGTATCTGAAGATTTCGGGTGTCTATTACCAGGTGGTTGGATTAATCAGGGCTGAAACCCGGATCAATATTAACGGTAGAACTGAGGAATCTATTTCGCTCCCCTTTACCACAATGCTCCAGACTTATAATATGGGTAATCAGGTTCATTTTCTGGCAATAACAGCGAAACCTGGAATTCCGGTTTCGGTTGTTGAGGAAAAAGTGAAAGAATTAATTAAAAAGAGACATTCTATCGCGCCAACTGATCTTCAGGCGTTGAACAGTGTGAACATCGAGCAGCAATTTAAACAGATGAGCGGCCTTTTCCTGGGAATACAGATCTTAACCTGGATTGTCGGAATTGGGACACTGATGGCAGGAGTGATTGGGGTAAGTAATATTATGCTCGTAATTATTAAAGAGCGCACCAAGGAGATTGGGGTACAACGTGCGATAGGGGCAACACCCCGGACGATTATCTCACAGATCATGCTCGAGAGTGTCGTTCTGACTACAGTTGCCGGTTATATTGGATTATCGATGGGTGTGGGATTACTTGAACTGGTGAACAGGATAATTGAAAATTCACCCGGGAAACCTGGCGATCGTGCTTTCTTTGCAAATCCTGAAGTTAGCCTGACTGTAGCACTTTCTGCACTTGCCGTATTGATTATTGCCGGACTATTTGCCGGAATGATCCCTGCGACACGGGCTATCCAGATCAAACCAATCGATGCCTTAAGAGAAGAATAAAATATAAATAGTTAATAATAATTGCATAACAGGTGTATCATGAAAAAGAATAGTGGAAGTATCCTAAGAAAGATTGCTAAAATTTTCGGGTTATCCCTTCTTGTGGTGGTGTTCATCGGAACACTGGTTTTCCTTTACAAGAAATCGCAGGCAAAGCCTGATGTTTATGAGATTCAGATAGCTAAGGTGACTAATATTGTAAAGAAGACCGTCGCAACAGGTTCTGTTATCCCACGCAAAGAGATAGAGATCAAACCCCAGGTTTCGGGCATTGTGGAAGAGATCTTTATCCAGGCCGGACAAAAGATCCGCAAAGGGGATGTCATTGCAAGGGTTAAAATTATACCCGATATGGTAAACCTCAATAACGCAGAATCGCGTGTCAACCGGGCCAAATTAAATATGGAAGATGCAAGGATCGATTTCGACAGACAATCGGCACTCTTTGCCAAACAAGTGATCTCAAAGGAGGAATTCCAGAAAGCAAGACTTACGTTTAACTCAGCAAAAGAGGAATCAGAGTCTGCTGAAAATAATTTGGAGCTGATTCGCAAAGGAGTTACAAAAAATTCAGCAACAACTACCAATACCCTGATCCGTTCTACTATTGACGGAATGGTACTTGATGTACCGGTCAAAGAGGGATTCTCTGTCATTCAGGCCAATACATTCAATGCCGGAACGACCATCGGGATCGTTGCCGATATGAACGATATGATTTTCCAGGGCAAAGTTGATGAAACAGAGGTTGGAAAAATCAGGGAGGGAATGAATATTGAATTGACAATTGGTGCAATTGAATCTGAGAAATTTAATGCGATATTAAAATACATTGCTCCGAAAGGTTTAATTGACAATGGGGCTATTCAATTTGACATTAAGGCCGATGTTAAGCTCAAAGAAAATCAGTTTATCCGCTCAGGTTACAGTGCCAATGCAAACATCGTTCTCGAGAAACGCGACAGTGTCCTGGCAATACCCGAAGGGTTATTAAAGTTCGAGAAAGACTCGGCATTTGTTGAGGTGGAATCTCTGCCACAGAAATTTGACAAAAAATTTGTTAAGACAGGTATTTCTGATGGGATTAATATCGAAATCGTTTCGGGGATTAAAAAGGGAGATCGTTTAAAAGGATTGCTGGTCGATCCAAAGAAAAAACCGGAAGAAAAAAAATCATAAAACAGTAAAATAACTTCAAAACGTTTAATAATTTAGCAAATCCTTCTGTCAACTAAAAATATCACCTATGATACGGACAATATTTTCCATTACCTGCCTGCTCATCTTGACGCAATTGACCTCCCTGCACGCACAGGAGGTGTGGAGCCTTGAGAAGTGCATTAACTATGCGCTGGATAACAACATTAAAATCAAGCAGGGGGTTATTTCAACAAAATATCAGCAGAATCAGTTAAAACAAACAAAATTTTCGAGGTTACCCAATCTTAACGGGCAAATGTCGCAAAACCTGAGTTTCGGACGTTCACTCACTTACGACAATACTTATAAAGACATCAACTCTTCTGAATCTGATTTTGGATTAGGGACAAGCATACCTGTTTTTGCAGGATTTCAGATTAACAACAACGTTTCAAAACTTGAGCTCGATCTTCAGGCTAGTGTCGAAGATCTTTCAAAAGCCAAAAGTGATATTTCTGTAAATATTGCATCGACCTACCTTGAAATACTTTTTGCCCGCGATCTGGTTAAGGTGTCCGAGGATCAGCTAATTGTTACCAATCTTCAAATCAAACAGACCAATGAAAAGGTGGAAGCCGGCAGTCTTGCCAGAGGAAGCCTGCTCGAGATTGAGGCGCAGGCAGCAGGCGAGGAGTTGAACCTTGTCAATGCAAAAAACCAGCTTCAATTGGCAAAACTTAAGCTCACCCAATTGCTGGAACTCCCGCTGAAAGATAATTTTGATGTTGAAGTTCCCAATCTGCCGGAGATTTCAGCCCAGGCATCCATCGCTTCTTCAGTTGAAGTATATAAATCGGCGTTGCTGACCCGCCCTGAAATCAAAGGTGCCGATTATCGCTATCAAAGTTCCCGGTATCAGTTGAAAATGGCCCAGGGAACACTCTTTCCCACTGTTAGTCTCTATGCCAACATTTACGATTCCTATAATGATAAATACAAGGACATTAACAATAGCGATATCTCTTTTTCGAGGCAGTTGAAAAACAACCAGCGAAAAGGGGTTGGTGTACAGATGAATATCCCGATCTTTACCCGTTTTGCGAACAGGCTGCAGATCGATAATGCCAGACTTCAGGTATTGAATTATGAACTCGAACTGGAGAGTGCCAAAAAACTACTCCGTTCCGATATCGAAACCGCTCAGACCAATGCCATTGCAGCCCTGAACCGGTTTAATTCAAACCAGAAAGCAGTCTCCTCGATGCGGGAAGCATTTCGTTATTCGGAAGAGAAATTTAGTGTGGGTTTGGTGAATGCTGTGGAGTATAACACCTCAAAAACAAAGCTGGCCAAATCAGAATCCGACCTTCTGCAGGCAAAATATGAGTTTATCTTCAGGACAAAGATTCTCGATTTCTACCGCGGTCTCCCTCTGACACTTTAGGCTAATCCAATCAAAACAATTAATGAAGACCCCGAAAGTTTCCAAAACCTTCGGGGTCTTATCTATAATTTAATGAACTTCACCCTCCGGTTAAGTGCCTTGTTGGTCGGTGTTTCGTTTGGCGCAACCGGCTGCGACTCCCGCCTGGTTGAAAATAAATGGACACTATTTTTTAAACAGTTGTTTTACCTCTACTTTTTAGATTGACCCTGGTTGAAGTTCATCTGTCGAAGCGTATACCCTTTCACCTGGATGGAATGGCTAATATTCGTGTTAATCTCCCTGGTTTCTGATTTCATGACTAATGTACCTTTTTCGTTATAAGCTTCATTGGCAAGAATCACGCCCCCTTCGAAACCGGAATATCCATAATAGGCACTCATGCCGGTTTTCTGCCATCCCCGCTTGTCAATTTTCAGATTGGTATCTTTGGTAAACCAAAGCTTACCTGTTGTTTTATTCTCCGCATCGGTAAAGGAATATTCATCACATTTGTAGCCTGCAATTACCCTTGTATTTCCGGTCTTTGTAAAATTGGAAGGTGTTACTTTATGAACTGTTTTGCCATTTGGTTGAGCTGTGCTATTCTCGTCGGGTATAGGTGAGATAATACCCATCTTTGAGCCATTCATCTCTGTAAGGATGATGAAACACTTATTCTCTCCGTCCAATACCATCTGGGAGGAGATAGGGGCACGATTCCCTTTTTCGTCGGTAATTGATTTGGTCTCCATACCAACACTTGGAGAATTAGCGCTGAAATACATTAGAATATCCACCTTCATTACATCTTTTTTATCATAAGTCTCGGTAACCATGTAAAGTTTTGAGGTGAAATTGTATTCATCATTATATTTCAAGTCGACCTTACCACCCAATAATTTACCGAGGTCTATACCCCCCTGGTTGGACTGATCTTTTTCTGTCTGATTGGCGGGGGTATTTTCAGCATTCTTTTTTGCTACCGAATCAGCTGCATTCACCTTCTCCTTAGCGACTGCATTCAACCCTTTTGAGACTTTATTCCTGATAAAATTTCCAAGCTGTGCGTTCGACACTGCTGGTACCATTAGAATGGCAAGAAACATAAAGGCAATTTTCATTTTCATAGTCATATGATTTAAAATTCAAGGATAAAAATAGTAAATTTTATATTCCAAAGCAAAAGGAAGCACGCACGTAAATTATTGGTAGCAACTTTAATAAATTATGTCGGATCTTTACAACTACAGGTTTTATTTTGAATAACATTTTTGCGTTGGGAGATGTATGTCAAATTGTATCTTTGAAAAATCATGGTAGACTTTTTAATCGTTGGACAGGGGTTGGCTGGCAGTTTAATGGCCTGGGAGTTGATGCAACGGGGTAAAACTGTTCTTATTGTCGACAATGGGCTAGAGAATGCCTCCCGGGTTGCAGCGGGTCTGATCAATCCGGTAACAGGCATGCGGTTTGTCTGAAAGAATTTTTTATCTCACAAAAGATTTACCTGGAGAGCGATTTTGATCCTAAGGATATACAGTTTGAACCCATACTGCAGTGGAAGGATATTTTTTGGGGCAACCTTCGATAGGGAGCATCTTGACACCAGGACTACCGAAGAGGGGAAAATAGCGTTATTCGATGCGATGACCCGGCTTTCACCGGCACTGATACATTCAACCCTTATCGATCATCAGGCCAATATCCGTCCTGGCACCTTAGACAGACGCCCTTTTATCGGACGGCATCCGGAACATGGCCAGATCGCTATATTCAACGGGTTTGGTGCTAAAGGGACACTGCAAATTCCCTGGTATAGCCGCCATTTTGCTGATGCTTTATTGTCTGAAACGCCGCTCCTGGCTTCGTGTGATCTACGGCGTTATTTTGAAAAATATGGTTCCACTTAGTCCGGGTCCCACTTAGAGTGAGGCTCTGACTAACGGATATTAATTTTATTGGTTTGGCTTCACTGATTTATTTCATTGATTTTTGGTGGGCTCCAATTCAAATTGTATTTTTGGGTTCCGGTCAATAACAAGGCAACCACAATAAACAAGAACTGAGATATCCATTTCAAGGTAAGAATCTGTTTATCTAAACAAATCAACAGCTAAAAACTGCTTATCATGAGAAAGTATAATTTCATATTTCACTAGATTGGGTCATCAACTTTATAAAAATAGCTATGGATAAGAGAACTTTTCTCAGGAATGCAGGTTTGGTTGGCTTTGGTGGCATGCTTAGTATGGATAGTCTTGCAGAACTGGTCAAAAGCGTATCTGACGTTCCATCTGCTCTGATGGCAGGGGACGAGGATTTTTGGGCCTCTGTGCGAAAAGGATATAAACTTAAACCCGATTATATCAACCTTGAAAACGGCTATTATAATTTTCTCCCGGAACAGGTACTTGAGAAGTTCATCGGACATGTGAGGGAGATCAATTATCAGGGTTCCTATTACATGCGAGCGGTACAGGCCGAAAATAAAAAATCGATTGCTGCTAAGCTTGCTGCCATTGCCGGGTGTTCTCCTGATGAGATCATTATTACGCGGAATACAACCGAATCACTCGACATGGTTATCGGAGGAGTCGATTGGAAGCCGGGCGATGAAGCTGTCATGGCTGAACAGGATTATGGCGCAATGCTCGAGATGTTTAAACAGGTTTCAAAAAGATATGGGGTAATAAACAAACAGGTATCGGTACCGAACCATCCCGGGTCAGATGAAGAGATCGTAAATTTGTATGCGTCAGCGATTACAGATAAAACTAAACTGCTTATGGTCAGCCATATGATCAATATTACCGGCCAGATCCTTCCTATACAGAAAATAGCTGACGCAGCCCACGAAAGGGGAGTACAAGTATTGGTTGATGGAGCCCATTCATTTGCACATTTTAAATTTAATATACCGGATCTTCATTGCGATTATTTCGGGAGCAGCCTTCATAAATGGCTGAGTGCTCCGCTGGGATCCGGAATATTATATGTAAAGAAGGAGAAAATCAGGAACATTTGGCCACTGTTTGCTGAGGGTGAAAGAAAGACGGATGATATTTCAAGGCTGAACCACACAGGAACTCATCCTGTCCATACCGATCTTGCTATCTCTGACGCCATTGACTTCTACCATACACTTGGTGCGGAAACCAAAGAAGCCAGGTTGAGATTTTTACAGCATTACTGGACCTCAAAAGTCAGAGACCATCCCAATGTACTTTTAAATACCCCGGCCGATGCTGCCCGCTACTGTGGGATCGCAAATGTTGGAATCAGAGGCATTAAACCTTCTGATCTGGCTGATATACTGTTTGGTAAATATAAAATCTATACGGCTCCGGTCGATGGTGCCGGAGTTCATGGATGCCGGATAACGCCAAACATCTACACCACCACCGCCGAACTCGATGTGCTAGTCAACGCACTGACGGAATTGAAATAACATACATTGGAAAAGAGCTGACATTGGAACAGGGTTATGAAGCGGCCCGACTGACAGCCATCAACCACCTGGCAGTCTTAAAGAGCGAGCTTGGTTCTTTGAATAAAGTAAAGCGAATTGTAAAAGTACTGGGTATGGTAAACTGCACGGAAGATTTTAAAGACCAGCCCAAAGTAATCAATGGTTACAGCGACCTGATGGTGGAAATTTTTGGAGTCAATGGTATACATGCCCGGTCAGCGGTGGGCATGTATGCCTTACCAATGAATATGGCTGTTGAAATAGAAGTGATTGTCGAAATACAAAAATACAAAAATCTTCCGATTGTTGCTATATGTCAGAAAAATGCAGCTTTCAGGAATATATAAATTCACCATTAGCAAGATGTAAAATATGAAATTGTTTCTGATTCTTCTGATCCTTCTCTCAACAGGTAAACTGATTGATGCGCAACCGGAGCTGATTAAAATAGATGTAAACAGCTCCGGTCGTGTATTTGAAGGAATTGGCGCGCTGAGTGCAGGTGCCTCTTCAAAACTGCTGATGGATTATCCCGAACCGTATCGCAGCCAGGTTTTTGACTTTCTGTTTAAGCCAAAATTTGGAGCAAGCCTTCAGCAAATCAAAGTTGAGATTGGCGGAGATATCAATTCGACCGATGGAACCGAACCCAGTTATGCCCATTCGCGGGACGAATTTCTGAATCCAAAACCGGAATATTTCCAACGCGGATACGAATGGATGGTTTTGAAAGAAGCAAAAAAACGCAATCCAACAGTTCTGACCGATTGTCTGGAATGGGGTTGCCCGGGATGGATTGGAGAAGGCGTGTTCTATTCGCAGGACAATGCCGATTACATCGCTTTATTTCTGAAAAGTGCAAAGCAGGTTCACGGAATAAGTATTGATTTTACAGGAATATGGAATGAACGGCAATACGACAAGGAATGGATAAAACTCTTACGCAAAACACTGAACAAAAACGGACTGACCGATGTGAAGATCATTGCCGCCGATATTTTTGACTGGAATATTGCGTTCGATATGCTGAAGGATCCTGAACTGAATAATGCAGTTTATGCCATCAGCAGTCATTATGCCGACCGCGAAAAATGGTGGAGCAAGCCAACTTATGGTTCCTCCGAAACCGCTCAAAAATCAAACAAACCCATTCACAACAGCGAAGCTGGTCCCTGGAAAGGCGACTGGGACGCTTTTGAATACCTGATCAAATTGTATAACCGGAGTTATATCGTCGGGAAAGTCACCAATATCATTACCTGGAGTTTGATTACCAGCTATTTCGACAATCTTTCCCTACCCAATTCAGGATTGATGAAGGCCAAAACTCCCTGGAGCGGACATTATGAAGTTCAACCGGCTGTCTGGGCGGCGGCGCATACCACCCAATTTGCCGAACCGTGCTGGAAATATGTCGATTCGGGCTGCGGATTCCTGAAAAAAGGGAGCTATGTCACATTAAAATCGCCAGATGAAAAGGATTTCAGCATCATCATTGAAACGGCAGATACCACTGGTGCGCAAACGGTTACTTTTGATTTGGGCAGCAAATTCACCGGAAAAACTTTGCATGTCTGGAAAACCACCCGTGGAAAATGTGAATTCGGGAAACTAACCGATCTGAAAGTCAGGAATAGCAAATTCACCATCCAGCTCGAAGGGAAATCGGCCTATTCCATCACCACCACTACCGGGCAAACCAAAGGGAATTACTCAATTCCCGAAAACAAGCCATTCCCCTTTCCATATCAGACCGATTTTGAAAATGAAAGCATTGGACAATTGCCCAGGTATTTTATGGATCAGGCCGGAGTTTTCGAAGTTCATCCAAGGCACGATGGGAAGGGGAAATGCCTGAAACAGGTCGTCAAACAACAGGGAATTGAGTGGGAAGTCGGCCAAAATACGGCCGTGGAAACCATTATGGGAGATACGCTATGGACAGATTACGAAGTGCAGACCGATGTTTTCATCCCTGAAAATACCGGTTATGCCAAATTGTTAGGAAGGGTGATGGAAATGAAACGAGGAGGAGATTATCCCGAAGGGTACACGTTTGTGATCAACACCGGAAACAAGTGGACCTTGTATGGCGGAAACCAGGAAATCATTAAAGGAGAAGCCAGTTTCCCGGCCTTTGCCTGGCACCATCTTTCAATGAAAATGAGTGGCAGCTCGATCTCCGTTTCGGTAAACAACAAAGAAATCATCAGGTTGAATAATACCAAATACACGCATGGCCTTGCAGGTGTTGGTTCTGGTTTTAACCTTGCAGAGTTCGATAATTTTGAAGTCAAATAGATTCCGGAAACAGCCTGATTGAGCTGAAAGGGACTAATTGATCGTTTTGACCCATTGATCATCACCCCCTCCGTTGGAGGGTTAGGGGAGGCTTTTTGTGAGCGAAAGGCAGAAGGCATTTTAAAGGAAGTTCTAAAAAAGAAGGGGAGAAAAGATATTGATTACTATAAATCTACAATTACAAAGGTTGATAAAAAAATGTTGAATTATCT
>Ga0118677_10013237_pt1 | contig 11916 bp, 13 predicted proteins | sample AliMusrvi5mmetaG_FD_86154 | JGI IMG/M metagenome (GOLD analysis project Ga0118677, IMG submission 86154) | reverse complement strand
CCTTCGACGCGAAGATAAAGCCCAGCGGGATGCGTCAACCACTGACTACCGCCCCATACGGTTTCCGTGGGGTCCTTCTCGACGAAGATACGGAGATAATCCGAACCGGAGGACCAGCTCCAGAGCGGGAGTGTCGGGTCAGAATCGGAGTATGACCACGCGAGCGTATGCGTAAACGAGGGGCCGGGATCGGAAGGACCTCCGCGGTATGTCGTCACGGTCACGTTGACCGAGCCGATTGCGTCCGGGTCGAAGGCGACGAGACTCCCGTTCATCTTCAGGAGATTGCCGTTGAACTTTAGAAGGCGAGCTCCCATCGTCTCTTCCTTATCCAGAGACGACCAAGACGGGGAGCCAAGTCAAATCGCTCCCGTTCCACATCGGGACCTGATTCGAGGATGGCGTCGCTGACCACTTCTTTGTCGTCCCGTCCGTGATGAATACCGCCGCGTGCGAGCACGACGGAGTTCCCTGAACCGCTCCCCAGATGACCGTTCCGCTCGACCAGAGCAAACCGTACCCGTCCGTGACGCCGCTCGTATCCGGGAGACCTTGGCCCCACTCCCAAGTCTTGTCGGATTTCAACCGAATGACGTTGAACGCGGATGCGGAGGTCGGGTCGGGGATAATCGGATTGACGGAGCCGCCGCTCCCGGAACTTCCGTATGGCGTGCAGGCAATGGCTTGCACCGGCTTCGCGTCGATTCCTCCGCCGGAGTTTTTCACCGCGACGAACACCTCCGTGGGCTGGAGCGTCTTCGCGGCCTTGTCTGCCGTGACCGCAAAAGAAACCTGCGTTGGGTCGGCGAGAATGACGTGCGTGTTATTGCTCGCATCCTTCGCCGTCCACCTCTTGAGCATGGCCTGGCCGGGATCGGCCGAGTCGGATTCCTTGCGCGGCATGTTCTGTCCGCCCTCAATCGTGTTCCCAGAAGAGGATTGGTCGGCGTCGTCGCGAGATTTCCAGTTGTAGGACACCTTCCACATGTGGCTGGCGCGAACGAGGGCAACAAGAGTCTCCGCTTCGAGCCTTCCGCACGTGCCGGTCTTGACCTTGCTGGTACCCGTCTGCAGGTCAATGGTCACGTCCTGCACCAGCGCGGCCATCGTGGCCCATTCAGTCCGCGAGCCTGACAGGTTCACGAGGTTCCCTGGCAGGCACTGGAAGGTAGTCTCCTGCTCGACAAGGGAGAAGTCTCCGTCCCAGTGCAGGCGGCTCCACGAGGCGTACAGCGCGGCTGCCAAGCCGGTCGGGATCGGCTCTCCGGCCGTCATGGCCGTCGTTGCCTGGTATTCCTTGGTGTCCGCGTTTGTCGAGAGAACCGTGACCTTGACGACCTTCTCCTGCAGCTGCTCCTCGACCGTGGCCCCGCTTCCGCTCTTTCGGGTGTAGGCAATTGTCGCGGTCCAAGTCTCCTCGCCGCCCTGGATGCCGCACAACTCGACCATCCACGGCGGAATTGCACCCTCCTTGACGTACTTCGGCGGATAGACTGTGTATCCGCTCACCGGCAGCACAATCCCGGTACGCGAGACATTCGTTATGGTCAGGTCCGCGTCCGCGATGTTGTCGGCATTCAGCCACGGGAGCATGGTCCGCCAGAAAGTCTTATCGGTGTACGGAGAGGCGGGGTATGCCGCGGTGACTAGCTTCTGCGTCTTGACCGTGGCGCTGCTTCCCTGCAGCTCGAAGTACAGGCCCACGATGCGTGGGTCAGTCGGTAGCGGGCTTGGAGCGATGTCATAGAAGATCGAACGGTACGGCGTCTCGTTGACCGCGTTCGTTTGCTCGTACATGATCTTCAGGCCGGGCATCTGAAGGTCGTAGCGCGGCGTCATGGAGATTGTTTCCACGTCCGTTTGGAATGTCGGGACCGTGATTGTCGCAAGGTTCGCCGGCTTGCGGCAGTTGAATGTTGGGGTGCCGCTAGAGTAGTCGAACCAGCAGCACACGTCCGGCTGGAAGCGCAGAAGCTGGCGAATCACGTCAGAGCAGCGCAAACAGATATGCTCGGAGAGGGGAAGATTTGCCAGCGAGTCTACCGTGCCCTTGGCAATAGGAGCGCCCACATTCACGGCGTAGTCGAGAACCGCGGCGATCTGCGCGCCGGAATCAATGAGCGTCGTGTCATCGGCCTGCCCTAGAATCACGCGCAGAATGTTGTTATTGACGAGGGCTCCGCTGGCATTGTTGACCTGCCAGACCTGCGCATAGGTGATCTGCTCCAGCCACCACCATCCGCCGGCGGCCCGGAAATTGATGACCTCCGACGCCACCGCGCCCTGCACCGGGATCGAGGTAATGCGGCCGATGAATCGGATCGTGTAGGCTGTGACCGGAGGCGTGCCGGACGTGACGCCGGACGCCAGGTAGATGGTCGTCCCGGAAGCATAGGCCGGATTCGCGTCGAAAGAGCCCGGCATCTGCCAGGTGAGTTCGTCCAGCCCATTGGCCCTGAACGTCAGGACTGGGTTGCAGATTCCCGCGTCGGAACAGAGCGTCCAGGTCGTTTTGTCGGTGGAGACGTACCAGTTCATGCTTTACCCGCCGGCGGCCGTGGAAGTCTGGACATCTTTCAGCGAGCGGATCTGTTCCTTGATCTGCCGAATGGCCTCAACTGTGCCTGCAGTCATCGCTACGTGCTGCTGGTCACGCGCCACAACCTCGGCCAGGAGTTTCTGGAGTTCAGCTCCCATTGAGTCGTGATTGGTCTTTGCCCTTGACTGCAAAAGGGCCTTTTCCTCAGGGGTCACGATGCCGTGCTCCAGCTTCTTTTCGTGTTCCTTTTCGCCCTTCAGAGCTTCGGACTGGCGACCATGCAGCGACTCGAGCGAGCCCTCCTGACTCTCGAGCGCCTTCCGTTTTGCTTCCGCGTCCTGCCGTTCCTTTTCCTTCGCCGCCTTGTCCTTGGCCTCCTGCGCCTTTTTGTCGGATTCGTACTGCTCGACGCCGGCCTCGTTGCTGCCCTTTAGCTCGGTTCCCCGAGCCTTGGTCTGGGTTGCCGTCTGATGTGTTTCCGCAGCCTGGAGTTCGTAAATGTTTGCGGACTGAAGCGCATCGAGGCCCCGCAGTTTCTTCTGCTCGTCGTCCAGTTTTTTGCGGCGAGCAGCGATCTTTTCGTCCTGCTTGTCGGCATCGTAGGCCTTCACCTCCGGCTCAAGGTTTTCCTGCTCCTGTTTCAGCTTCTTGATATTAGCCAGATGCTGCCCGCGCTCCCCGATTATGTGAGACGCCGACGTCTCGTCCGCGATCTGCGCGGCGATCTCCTCCAGCCGCTTCGCCTTGGCCGTTATGGCATCCCGGTACTCTCGATCCGTTTCGAGGGCGACCTTCGCTTCGGATACCACCTGCTGCTGCGCGGCGTACTCTTGCTTGGTCCCGCTGATTTTTAGTTTCGCGTCTTCAACCTTTGCCGAGGCTTCCTCCGCAGCCCCCGCAGCCTCGATTCCGGCACGCTGCCTTGCATACTTGGCGGTGACCCCCTTGCGACCCTCGGCATCGCCCGGTGCGAGCTTGGCGAGTTCCTTCTGTTCGTCCAGCTCGTTTGCAGCCAGCCGGGCCTGAACTTCCGCGGACTTCAGTTTGCTGCGGGCCTCGTTCAGCTTCTCCTGCTCGGCGGTGGCCTGTTTGATCTCGGAGACGATCCTTTCATAAGAGGCTATGGCGTTGTCGAACCGCGTCTCGCCGAACTCCCGAGCCTTCTCCGCGAGCTTCGCGTGCTCTTCCCCGAGCTTTTGCGCGGCCTCCTTTGCCTTTTCAAAGTGTTTGACGATCAGCCCGACCGCTATCCCGATTCCGGCTGCGAGCATCAGGATCGGATTTAGAGCAGCAAGTCCCGCCGAGGCGAGCAGTTCCTTCATGCCGCGCGCTGCTGTGAAAAGCCCACGCGCCGAACCATGCGCGGCCTGCTCTAGCCCATGAAGCGTGTGCGCGGCTCCGATGGCTCCTCGCCCCATTTTGTCAGTCGCCGAAGTGGCATCTTCGGTGGCGGCGGCAGTCCCTTGGGCGGCACCCTTCACCTGATTAAGCGCGGATGTGGCCTCCTGCGCGCCGGCGGTGTTCGCGGCAACGTCCACCTCGATCTGCAGCTGGGGATTTGTTTCGTCAGACATAGAGCTAGGCTGTAGGGGTTAAGGCTGTAGGCTGTTATGGCGATGGTTCATCAGAGGGAACCTGTTTATGCCGCCAGGCGCGTTGCAGTTGTCTTGCAATGGCGGTGCGGATGGCTTCCGACAGGTCGGAGGTGGACGGCAGGACCGTGTCGTCCGGCGCCTGGCTGATGCTCTCGCGCAGAGCAAAGAGAACCTGGCCGTCCTTGCCCTTTTGCTTGGCCACTCCCCGCTTGGTGCTGGCGTTCCAGATCACCTGCAGCTGCCCGGTGAAGTCGCCGGCAGTGCGCCCTTCTGCCGGCGTGCCTGACAGCGGAATAAACAGGTACGAGTAGTTGACGGCGCGGATCTCTCCGCCAACGACGCGCTGGCGCAGGCCGACAGGGGCAAAAACGGTGATGAAGCCCACGCCGCCATGCTGCGTCCCGAGGGTCGACCGCGCGGCCTCGGCGTAGAAGTTATGCGCGACGGCCGCCACGCCGCTCCGGTGGCGCTCGGCGGCCAGTTGCTCGAAGTGCGAGACCACAAGGGCGGCTCCGCTCCGTGCCGCCACAGTGGCCATTTGCGACGGCCGCAGGGCCACTCCCAGGCGCTGCGCCGCCGGGGTGGCGGTGTCGGCCTTAACCCTGACGGTCACGCGCATCATGGGGCGCCTCCGGATGCGTGTGGGCGTGTGGGCGTGTGGGTGAGAGCGGGCGTCCCCTTGAGCTTGATCTGGCCGTCGGAAAGCGTGGCACGTCGGCCGAGAGAGGCCATGAGGGAGTCGAGAAGGGACGGCTCCATGTCGTCGGGGACGGCGATCTCCACGTCCTGGTTGAGGTCGCGCTCCTGCGCGGACGGGCGGTCGTGAGCCAGCACGCCGAGGGATTCGGCCTCGTCCGGGTCGGCATCGCGGACCCACATGCCAGAGTTGTAGTCGAACGGCGGGAAGGGATCGCCCCAGCGGGAAAGCTCGGCCCAGATGGGGTCATTCTTCAGGGCGATGAACGGGCCGTCCTCGTTGTCCAGGGCCTCGGTGGCGCTGGTGGCTTCGCCCAGGACGTCGCGGGCCTCATTCCAGCGCTCGGCCCATTCGCGATGCACGCCGGTGTTGATCTGGCGGTACATCTCGTCGGCCGGGTAGAGGTCCAGCACGTCCGGGTCCTGGTCGGCGCGCCACTTGCCATAGCCCGCGGACATCTTGGTCTGGGTGTCGATGATCAGGTCGATGCGCTTATCGCTGGACAGGTCCTTCAGTCCGCCTTCCTCGCCCTCGGCGGCCTTGTAGCCGAGGGAGTCGAGAAACTTCTGCAGGCGCGTGCGCACGAGCGCGGCATTGACGGTCTCTCCGGGATTGGCGGCGCGGATTACCAGCGTGTCGGGGTCCACGATGGTGTGTGGCGCCACAAGCTGGCGTATGAGTTTCTGCGCCTCAGCCAGATAATCGGCGTAGGTGGTGCGGGCGGAGAAAAAGGAGCGGTCACGGATCTCCTGGGCGAGCTGTTCAAGCTCGTGGGAAGACATGCCCGTGGGCATCACCTGCTTGGCGAGCTGGTGAGCCAGGGCGTCGGTCATCGTGACTGGAGAGTCGAAGAGCATTAGTTGTACGAGAGAATGTCACGGATGGATATCAGGGTGGCGCGATGCCGAGCCATTGGCCGATTCCAACGTCGTCCACCAGGTACCACTGCTTGGCGGGAGGGGTGAGCGCGGGGACGGTGAGGACGGTGCCAGGCGCAGGCGCCAGGACGCGCTGGCCGATGATGAGGGGCTGCTGGGTGGCGGGTGGGGAAATGCAACCGGCTACCAAACCAGTGAGCAGTAAGCAGCAGGCAGTGAACAGTGGGAAAGAGAATCGCGACTTCTGTCCGCTGACTTCTGATCTTTGATCTCTGACTTCTGGTTTCATGGTTTGGCCTCCGGGGGAGTCGAGGAAGCCGGCGGCGCGATAGCGCTGCCGCTTTGCGCGGGAAGGGCCTGCAGGTCTTTCAGGCGGCGCGCCCAGAAGGCGGCGTCGTCGAACTTCTTGGAGGCGAGCGCGGCCTGGAGTTCGGTGCGCGCCTGGGAAATGTAGGAATCGCGCTTGGCGAGGACATCGTAGCGGCGGTTGAGCAGCACCGCTACGATGCCTGCCAGCGTGCCCAGCAGCGCCAGTATGGCCTGCAGGGTCATGGCTACTGCGCCTGCGCCGCCGCTTTCACGGCGCCGCGGCTGACGGTGTAGCCGAGCGCGCCCAGGATGCCGGTCACGAGGCCGACGATCTGCGGCCAGGTGCCGGAGGTCGGGATGATTCCCGAGCCGATCAGCAGGCCGACGAAGGTCGCGGCGGCCGACAGCCAGAACTCGGTGGTCTTGTAGCCGGGCTTGACGGCCGTGGTGTCTGCGGGCGTGGTCACGCCGGCGGGAGGTGTGGTCGTGGAGTCCATGTGATGTTTCCCTCTTTCTGCCGGATTACCGGCGTGTAGAACTACAGCCCGAATATCCCCGGAAGCGTGAAAGGTTACCGATCTCTTCGTTTGCCGAGTCCGTTTGTGCCGTCGTGATATTGCCATGCTGGTGCGTTAGTTCGCGTGTTCGACCCGCGCCACGGAAACCCATGTCCAGAAGCAGACATGGAGACGCTGACAATCGCACCGCCATCGGAGGCTTTATGGATGCTAATGTCGCGCCATTCGTTGCTGCTCGACTCCGGCGGCAACGCAAACATCTGCCCGGCCATCACCCACGCATTGCTCGTCTGCGTAGGAGATAGGCGGACGCGAGGGTACAGCGTCGAGCGTTCGACAGACTCGACAACGGTGTTAGTAAACGAGATTTTCTCCACAGTATCGGCAAGGGCGAGGGCACCGAGGGCAATGGAGAGTCCGAGTACGAGTGCGAGTTTCATTTGTTGGTTCCTTTCAGTTTAGTTTGAGAAATTTCCCCACATTCCGGAAGCGACATCAATGAGCCGCGTGACGTGATTTGTCGGCACGGAAATCGACGTGGCACCCTCGATGCTATCCGGATCAGTCGCAACCAGAGACACTACATGCGAGGAACTGACGTTGGCGTTGCGAATCGTGAGTATTCGCCCAGTCCCAGTAGCCTGCGGAAGATCAATTTCGTGACTGGAGTTGTCGTTGATGAAGAAGTTTTCCTCCACGTACCCAACAGAGGAGGTAGCACCTGGATTTACCACGATACTTTCGAGTCGGCCACCCGTCTGTAAGAGGTCAGTCACATACGCGTTTCCATGTATCTGCAATTTCGCTCCGCTGAGATCATCAGCACCAGCCCCTGCAACTACCGAGCCAGCAGGGATAACCAGACTCCCGGCGCTACCAACGCTGGCAATCTGCACGTCGTAGCGTGCATCGAAATTATTAAACCCGGTTGTTCCAAAACACATGTTTCCTGCTCCGCCATGACAGCTGGCAGGGTCGAGAGGGTCGATAAATCCGATCAGGCGGTAACCAATAGAGCCGTGCTCACCATGACTGTTAAACGCGATTCTGGGGGCGGCCGGGTTCCCCGTGTTGGCTGCGTCTGCCTGCATGAGCATAATGACTTCACTGTCATAGTCGGCCAGGCCGAATGCGAGTTGTCTCTCCGAATCAAGGCCTTTAGTTTCGACCGAAAGTTGACACTGCGCAGAAACGTCGCCGGCTGGCGTCCAGCCGAAGTAATTTGTCGCGACGACAAGGTGGCCGACCGACAATGGCGCAACGCCGGGGAAGAATGAGGTGTCCAGAGAGCCGGGAATACTTCCGACCGTAAGAGCATCAGTGAAGATAGCGGATTTCAAAACCGTCTGCGTACCCGTAGCTGGGTAAAGTTGGAAAACATAAGAATTGGTTGCAATTCCGTAGTAGGCAACTTGAGTGGTGGTGGTGTTTGTTGAAACCACCGATGTGCCAGGCGTGTCAAAGAACGCGATGGAAAAGGATGATCCATCTGCATCTATATTTGTGAAGAGCGAGTCGCACGTACCGTACTGAACCGGGTAGTATGCTTCGGTAGAGCCGACGTTCACCCATAAGTTGACATGGCCATCCGCCCACGCGACGAGCTCCCAAAACGCGCTTCCGCTTGTGCCGTCAGATGGGCCGAAATATAACCCGCTTCCATCCTGTCCCAAATAAACAACAGGTTGCTTATTGGTTATGTTCGCCCCGCCAGCGATTGTACCGACAGTATTCATGACCACAAATTGCCAAGTGCTTCCGTCGGGATTGTCGGGTAGCAGGTTGGTAAAGACCGTCGAAACCTCAACATTGCTCCACAGTAAAGAAGTCTCCACGCGCCACAGGGTTGCGGTTCCTGTGTCCAGAGTAAGCCACGCGTTGGTGTCAACCTGCACCAGCCGCGAGGCGTCGCCGGAAGACGAGCCGCCGCCAGAGCCTGGCAAGCCTTGCGGACCCGTAAGGTGCGGCCCCACGATTGAGCCGTCTACAGTCACCTGGTCGCCGGTCATGCTGACGAGCGGGGAATGGCCGGGGACACCATTTGTTCCGGGAGGTCCGGGCGTGAGGGAGATGGTTTGCAGGGCGTGTGCAGCCCAGTTGCTAACGGCCTGCGCGGCACCGGCAGTGTCGAACAATGCGGCGGGAACAGCGGCGCGCGCCGTGCCGATGGCCGTGCCGGAAAGCTGGAAAAGGCCGCCGCCGCATGCAAGGCTTCCGCCAGGTCCTGTGATCAGCAGCGTCCAGGATTGCACGGCGGCCGCCGGCAGCGCGGAGTCCGCGGTGATGCGGACGCTGGCCCAGCCGTTGGTGGCGTCGTTCGTGGAGGTCTGTACGCGACCGACCTGCCCGGTGACCTGGTAGGAATATCCTGCAGGCATGTTGTTCGTCACAACATGCAGCACAACCGACTGCGCGGAAGATAGGTCCATGGGCGAGCCGAAGTCCGTGAATCGCACGGCCAGGTCCATGGTCTCGCCGGAAAACACCGGCACGGTTTGGAAGTCCGGGCTGCGCACCTCGCACGCCACGCGCCGCTCGGCGATGGTGCCTGCGAGAAGGCTGTAGGGGTTAAGACTGCAGGCTATTAGGGCACTAACAGAGATCAGAGATCGGAAGATTTCTGACTTCTGACTTCTGACCTCTGACCTCTGATCTCTGATCTCTGTCTTCACGTGATGTTCTCCGCGGTGCAGGCGCCGCAGACGATCTGGTAGTCCACGCGTGCGCTGCAACCGTTGGGCCGCGTGGGCATGCGCTGGATGACAGCATTCAGCCCCTTCACGCGTCGAGAGGCTCCGGCAATGTATAGCGTGCCGGACCGCGGGCAGGTGAACGGCCAGAGGAACGCCCACTCGCGCGCCAGATCCTCCGTGCTGTCCTGCCAGATCCCGGAGAAGCGGAACGTCGCTGCGATGTTGCCGCGCGGCAGCGGCGTGGCGACTGCGGCGCGCAACGGCATCTTGAGCTGCACCTGGAGCTGGTCATCGAGGGATTGCTCGTCCACAGGCCCGCAGATCTGCTGGACCGCGCGCGTCGGCCCGGCAATCAGGGTCGTGGGAGTTCCCGATCCCGTATCGAGGGTGATGACCATTTTTCAGATGTCAGAGGCCAGATTTCAGAGATCAGGTTTCAGCGATCAGAAATCAGTAATGACTGACATCTGAACTCTGTCCTCTGACCTCTGTTTCCCGACCTCTGACCTCTCCTTGGTTACGCGGGTGTCACGCCAATGCTGAAGAGCGCGCCGAAACCGGTGGAGATGTCGCGCCGCGCCTTCCAGACAACCTTGCCGACGCGGTCGACATTGGCGCCGTACTGGAGCGGGAGCGTCTCGATCCAGGCGTTTTTCAGGACGACGGTTGCGCCGGGGTTGTCCTGGGCAATGGTGAGGTCCGCCTGGGTGCGCGACGGCGCGCCGATGCCGCCGCCGGAACCCTGCACGAGCAGATTGGCCCACTTGCTCTCGCTGTAACCCATGGGCATGCAGGAGGCGGTGACTTCCAGGTCTTTCAGGAGCGCATCGAACGTGCCCACGTCCGGGTTCTTCTGCCAGTCGAGCGAGAGCTTGAAGTCGATCTCCCAGCCGTCCTTGGCCACGATGGTCTCGGGCGAGCCGAGCGCCCAGATGGCCTTGGCCGGCAACGAGATGAAATTGGCGACGGACGGCTGGCCGGACCACGCCACGGACGAGAGGGTGTAGAGCGCGGCCGCGTTGGTGCGCGCCAGCCCTTTGCCCAGGATGCCGCGGACCTTGAAGTCACCGACGAAAAACCTGTCGGCGCCGAACATGATCTTAGGCATGGTCTCGATGGCGGCGGCCGTGAGTGCGAGCTTCTGCCCGGCCATGGACTGCAGCCCCATGGCAACGTCGGATGCGCCGAAGATGCTCGTGCCGATGGGCGTGCTGCCGTAGGGCCAGAGCAACGTGGCCAGCGCTGCGTTGAACTCGCCCACGGGCTTTGCGGAGATCTCGATGTGCTCATCCTTCTTGCGCTCGTCAATCGTTCCGAAGCCGGAAACGGCCACGGGGAAGCGCTCGGTGACAAGGTCGGCCTTGAGCGTGTCGCAGAACAGCAGGCTCGCGAGGCTGGTTCCGTAGAGGAAATGGCCGGGGCCGACCACGAGGGTCGTGCGGTCGATGGTCGGGGCGTAGGGTGTGCTCATGTTTGGGTCCTTTCAGTAATCAGTAAGCAGTGAGCAGTTGGGTCATATCGCGGTCGTGAGAGTGAAGACGACGTCGCGGCCGATGACGCCGCGCGCCTCGGCCATTTCGCGCGGAAGCTGCGAGTTCTCCATGCGCGCCTTGGTCAGGGAGCCGTTGTTGATCCGCTGCAGCTTGAGCTTCCTGGCGATGAGCTCGCCGGCGCGGTTGCGGGTGATGCCCGTGCCGCCGGTGTTGCGGTTGACGGAGGGATTCTCCAGACAGCGGATGACGATCTCGCAGGGGTCGAGCACAATCACGTCAGGCGCGGTGGTCGCGGAGTCCACGGCCTTGCCGATGGACACGCACATGGAAAGGTTGCCGTCATCCAGGGCGGCGTCGATCTCGGCCATCAGATCGAGCTGGTCTTCGATGAAGATCCGCTGCACGCCGGCAAACTCCGCGACCCCGCGGAGATACTCGACCACCTTGCGCTGGATCGCGACCAGGGAGCCTTCCTTGGCAACGATGTCCTGGTCGAGGTTGTAGTCGATGCCGTCCATGGTTAGAAAAGCCCGTTCAGTTCGGTTGACACTGGAAAGTTTCCTTTGCCGGATGCCAGTTCGCAGTCTGCACCGCCGGCGCCGGGAGCCTGGGCGTCAGCCGTTGGGGGCGGCTGCACACGGAAGAGTCCCTTGGCTACATCGCGCAAAAGCTTCATAGCCTCGTCCGCGGCTTCCTTGCGGAGGCCCTTGGGGTCGAGTAGTCCGCCGCCGACGCGCGTCCAGACATGCACCACAGCGATGTGCATGGCGCAGTCCACCAGCTCCTCGGGAATGGTTCCGTCAGGCCCCAGGCGATTGGCCGGGTGTGCGCTGATGTAGCCGCGGATCGTGTTGGCGATCCCCAGCAGCGTGTCGGCAATCGGGTCGCCGTTCTTTCCGACGGCCGCCGCGCGGATGCGCTGCAGCTCCGTGTCGGAGAGATGCCCGGCAAGGTCGGCTTCTATCAGTTGGCGCCAGCTCATTGTGGATTCCAGAGGTCAGAGATCGGAAGTCAGAGGTCGGTTGGTGAAGACCTGGCGCGGGGCGTGCGCGGTACCCTGTACGCACGTATCCCGCGCCAGGCGGAAATCGGTCAACACGCGCCGCATGGCTTCTGTCCGCTTTCACATCCAGTGACCCGTAGGATGGGTTGAGCGAAGCGAAACCCATCATCTATCTCTGGCGCCGGGATTGA
>Ga0118677_10013233_pt1 | contig 11917 bp, 13 predicted proteins | sample AliMusrvi5mmetaG_FD_86154 | JGI IMG/M metagenome (GOLD analysis project Ga0118677, IMG submission 86154) | reverse complement strand
GCCGGTCTGCACCCGCGCCTCAAGTTCGGGCGGAATCGCATAATCAAGGGCGGTTCCCCCCGATTGATCAACGATCACACGCGCGAATTTCATGGCGACAGCGTGACTTGAATGTAAAATAAGGTGAAGTTTTTTCAGAGCAATCTCAAGATGCGCCCCTAAAACCTCCATGCTCCGCTTCCTGACCAAACTCCTCGTTTTCCTCCTGTTCGCCGCCGCCATCACGGTGTCGGTCGCGCTGTATCGCTCCCACGACCGCCTCTACACCGTGGCCGATTGGATAAGCCGGGGCCGGTTCCAACGCTACGACGCGATGATCAAGGACGCGGCGCTCAAGAACGGGGTCGATCCCCTGCTGCTCAAGGCCCTCGTCTGGCGCGAGAGCGAATTCCACCCCGACAAGACCGGCACCAGCGGTGAACGGGGCCTGATGCAGGTGAGCCAGGCGGCGGCCAACGATTGGGCGCGTGCGCATAAAGTGGAGACCTTGCAGCCCGCAGACCTTTTCGCCCCCCGGATGAACCTGGAGATCGGCTCCTGGTATTTGAAAAAAGCCCTCACGCGCTGGGCTGCGAAGGACGATCCGGTGCCCTTCGCTCTCGCGGAATACAACGCGGGGCGCACGACGGTGGATCGCTGGATCGCCACGACCCATCTGGGCGAAGAAACCACCGCCGCCGATCTGCGTACCCACATCGGATTCCCCAGCACGCGCAGCTACGTGGAGGCGATTCTCAAACGCCGCGCGTATTACGAGGCGGAGGCGAAGAAGGGCGGAAAATGAAAAAGACGCTTTTTGTAGTCGTGCTCACTTGCTTCCTCTGCGGATGCATACCCTGCAAACAGGCGGTATTCAAGGGAGGAGAACAGTACGATCATTTTGGATATTACGAGTACTACGGTTTGCTCCAGATCGGCCCTTCCAATGCAGGCAAGACCGCCAAGGTGCTTGTAAACGGCTCTTACGCGATTGATCCTAGCGGAAGGAGACTGTCGATAGAGACCGAAGAACATGATTACGATAAACAGCAAAAGGATCCGCGCGCTCCCTACATCCGGGATCGGATTTATGTCCTCGATCAGAACGGCAACAGGCTATCCAAGCTCAAGGACGGAAATTGGAAATTTGTATTTGCGCTTTCAACACCCAAGGGCCGGGAGGAAAGGACTTTCGAGAGCAAAGTCTGGACTTTCTATTACAATCCCATCCTCCACGGGCCACCAAACTGAGCGTGCCCGATGTAATCGCTCTTTACACTGAAGGCGTAAGGAAAACCAGCCCAGGGCAAGCGAAGCGCCGCCCTGGGTAGCAGCAAAAATAGGTGTGCGCCCTACAGGGGCGCTGGTAAAATCGCACAATGGGCCAGTCGCTTGCCAAGAACCTTATCCACCTGATCTTCAGCACCAAGGAACGCCGTCCGTTTTTGGACGTTGCGGTGCGCGAATCGCTCCACGCCTATTTTGCCGGGATTCTCAACGAGCAGGATTCGCTATGCCTTGAGATTAATTCTGTTGCCGATCACGTGCATGTGCTTTTTTACCTCAATAAGAATGCGGCTTTGGCCCAAGTCATCATGCAGGCAAAGAAAGGGGCTTCGCGCTGGATGAAAACGCAAGGCCCGCGCTATGCGGCTTTCGGATGGCAAAACGGCTATGGCGCGTTTTCGGTGAGCCAATCGAACATTGAAGGGGTGCGCCAATACATTGCCAACCAAGCGGAACACCACCGCAAAATCACGTTCCAGGAAGAGTTGCGGGCGTTTTTCAAACGGCACGAGATGGAATATGACGAGCGGTATGTTTGGGAGTGAGTCTGTATCCCTATTTACCAGCGCCCTTGCAGGGCGCGACGCTCTCTGATCGCAAACCCAGGGCGTTGCCCTGGGCTGGTATCCCATGCGCTTTCAGCGCGGAAGATGTGCGCCCGGCCCTACAACGCCGTCGGCAGCTGCGCTCCCTGCTTGGCGGTGAGCTTCGAGTTGCTTTGGTCGGTGATGACGTCCTTGTAGCTCATGCCGCCCGGGATCATCGGGAGCACGTGTTCGGTGTAGGGCACCATCACGTCGAGCACGTAGGCTTCCTTGGCATCGAGCATCCGCTGGATGGCCGCGCGCAGGTCTTTCTTGTGGAGCACCCGCTCGCACTTTACGCCGAAGCCTTCGCTGATGGCGACGTAATCGGGGTAAATTCGCGCCAAATCCTTCGGGTCGCCCAGAAAGGTGTGGGCGCGGTTGCTCCCGTATTTGAGGTCTTCCCATTGCACCACCATGCCGAGGTGCTGGTTGTTGAGGATGATTGCCTTGGCGGCGATGCCCTCGATGTGCGCCATCGCCAGTTCCTGCACGTTCATCAGGAACGAGCCGTCGCCGTCGATGTCGATGACCTCCATCTCGGGCCGGGCCACTTTCGCGCCGATGGCGGCGGGGTAGCCGAAGCCCATGGTGCCGAGCCCTGCGGAGGTGAGGAACGTGCGCGGTTTCTCAAAAGTGTAGAACTGCCCGGCCCACATCTGGTGCTGGCCGACACCGGTGGTGATGATGGCATTTCCCTTGGTCATCTCGCACAGGAGTGAAACGACATACTGCTGCTGGATGACCGCTTCGGTGTCCCGGAAGGCGAGGGGATATTTTGCTTTCCACGCCGCGATCTTTGCATACCACCCCGGGTAGGCCGTGAAATCACACGCGACGCGCTTGGCGCCTGCGGCTTCGAGCAGGGCGTTGAGCCGGGTGAGCGCGTATTTCACGTCGCTCTGGATCGGCAGGGCGACGGGCTTGTTTTTGTTGAGCTCGGAGTTGTCGATGTCCAGGTGGACGATGGTGCCGTGCTCGCAGAAGCGCTCCACCTTGCTCGTCACGCGGTCGTCAAAGCGCACGCCGATGGCCAGCAGCACATCGGCTTCGTTTACGGCGTTGTTGGCGTACACCGTGCCGTGCATCCCCAGCCATTTGAGCGAAAGGGGGTGGCTCTCCGGGAAGCAGCCCACGCCCATGAGCGTGGTGGCCACCGGGATGCCGGTGCGTTCCACGAATTCCAGCAGTTCCGCCGAGGCCTCGCCGGAAATGATGCCGCCGCCGCAGTAAATCATCGGCTGTTTGGCGGTCTGGAGGAGATCGAGTGTTTTCTGGAGCTCGGCGTCCTCCGCTTTCGGGAACGGATGATAACCGGGCAGGTGCACCTCCGTGGGAAAAACAGGCACGGCCTTGGCCTCCTGCACGTTCTTGGGCATGTCGATGAGCACCGGGCCGGGGCGGCCGGTCTGCGCGATGTAGAAGGCTTCTTTGACCACGCGCGGGATGTCCGCGATGTTGAGCACCAGGTAGTTGTGTTTGACCACCGGCAGGCTGATCCCGAACATGTCGGTCTCCTGGAACGCGCCCTTGCCGATCAACGGGCTGGCCACCTGGCCGGTGATGGCGATGAGCGGCACGCTGTCCAGGAACGCATCGGCGATGCCCGTGATGAGATTCGTCGCGCCGGGGCCGGAGGTGGCCATCACCACGCCCGCCTTGCCAGTCACCCGCGCATAGCCCTCTGCCGCGAACACTCCGCCCTGCTCGTGCCGGGGGAGGAGGGTGCGTATTTGCTTGCTGCGTGTGAGCGCTTGGTGGATCGGCATGCTGGCGCCGCCGGGATAAGCGAAAATGGTGTCCACGCCTTCGCGCTCCAGACATTTGACGAGAATCTCCGCGCCGGTCATCAGTTCGGGGGTTGGCTGGGTCTCGGGGTTCGAGGGAAGGGAGTTCGGCGTGGTCATAGGAAAGAAAGGAAGGGATATTAAAGAGCAATCCCCTCTCTATCAAGCGCCTTGCGCGAGGTTTTCGAGGAGCACTGCCCTTTTGCGATCCTTTTCCCCTCGCTCAAGGGCGTCAACCTAGCGCAGGATCATCTGGAGCGCGGTAAGGGCTGTGAGCAGCAACAATATCTTCTCAAAAAGGCGTTGGTTGATCCGGTGGAGCAAAAACCGGCCGACTACGATCCCGAGCGCAACGAGCGGTATGAGCATGGCGTTGAAGGCGAGGGAAGCGTGCGTGACGAGACCGAGGTTCAGGCTAAAGGGAACCTTCACGAGGTTTACCGTCAGGAAATAGAGGGCCGCTGTGCCGACGAATTCGAGTTTGGGCAAGCCCAAGGCGAGAAAGAAGAGGGCGACGATCGGCCCGGCGGCATTGGCCAGCATGGTGGTCATGCCGGCAAGGATTCCCATCATCCAGGCAAACCAGCGCGTGTGGGGCACGCTTTGGAATCTGGAAGGTTGGGACTGCCGCAAAAGGTGCAAGACCGTCAAAAGAAGGACAATGGAGCCGATCACTGGCTTGAAGGCCGTGTTGCTGAGGCCGCGGAGCCAGAAGAACCCGATCAATATCCCCAGCAAAGTGGGCAAAAGCATGGGAAAAAGAACCGGCCAACGGACATGGCGTCGAAAGGCGCTGCAAGCGAAAACATCGCCGCAGAGGAGAAGCGGTAGGACTGCGCCAGTCGATTCCCGTTCATGTCCCCGCATGACGCTGGCCATGAGGATAACCGTCAGCATCCCCACCCCGCCAAACCCGCTTTTGGACATCCCGAGAAGGAATGCCGCCGCCCCGGCCAGGAACCATTGTTGGGAGGAAAGATGAGAGAAATCCATGCGGGAACGGGCGCAAGGGGCTGTGCGCATCCCTATAAAAAGATTGAGCCCCCCGCAACCGAATGGTTACGAAGGGCTCATGTTCCCCCCAGAACATCTTTTAAAATCTATAAATGAATATTAAGCTTTCTTGTGCTCCTTGCAAGAAAAATTTTTAGAAAGGAGTGAAAATCGAAATAGGGGGCGATTCAAAGTGGTGCAGAGAGGAATACTCGCCTTTGAGCGCCGAAGGCGCGTCCGCATAACAGCTTGGGCCAACGGCCCAGGAAAAGGGCAAAACGAGAACAAGCTCTTAGGTCAGGCGACCCGTTTTCAGGGCCTTCGCTTCGCTCCGACCCAGGCGGGGATGTCTGCGCGCCGTTGGCGCTCCCTTTTGCACTTCCAATCACGCCCGGGAACCCAGGAAGAAAAACCAACTCTTGACGAATGCCCCTCAGGGCTTATAGCCTGATGGTTTGAATCCATGAAAGCCCCACAGTTTTACATTACCCTGGCCCTCGGCGTGGTCTGCCTCGTCTTGAGTGTCGCAAACCTCATCTATAATAAAAATGTCCAGAACTTGAACCGGGAAGGACAATCTCTGCAAACCCAGATACAGGAGCAGGAGAAGGATGTGAACCGCGTGCTCGAGATAGACCGTCGCTTCAAGAGTCTGGCGCAAGACATGGCCAACGCCTCGGTGAAAAACGAAAGCATTCGGCAAGTGTTGTCTCAAAACAACATCAACGTAAACGTTCCAGTTTCGTCAATCCCCACCCCCACCCCTTCCAAATGAACGAAGTTACTCCTGAAAACACATCGGCCTCGTCCCAGTCCATGAGCGCCTTCCTGCCGCTGACGGTTCTCGCTGTCAGCTTTGCTCTTTTCCTGGTTTCTCAAATCTCGAATCTTCTCACCGTGCGCTCCTCCCTCGTAGACAGCAACGGGAAGTTCCTCGCGCTCAAGGAACAGCGAAATCAAATCATCAAGCAGACGCCTCAGTTGGAGGCCCGCCTGGCGAAATTGTTCACGGATATTCTGACCTTGGCAAAGGACAATAAAGAGGCGCAAGACATTGTCGCCCGGTCGGGCATTCAGTTGACCCTTCCGCAGCCGGGGGCCGATGCCAACGGCAGCACCGCAAAACCGTCTTCATCGCCTGCGGCAACCCCTGAAGCAACACCGGCGCCAACGCCCGCCAAATAGCGGGTCCGGGGCGCGCCCTCCCATGGAACAGGTGGCTCGCGCCGTTGTGCAACGGCTCCAAAATGCGGGTTTTACCGCATTTTATGCGGGGGGATGTGTCCGGGATGCCTTGCTGGGCCTTGCGCCCAAGGACTACGACATCGCCACCAGCGCGCGACCTCAGGAGGTGCAAGCCCTCTTCCCCCGGACGGTGGCTGTGGGGGCGCATTTTGGTGTCATCTGCGTGCTGGAGGGCGGTTACGAATTCCAAGTCGCCACCTTCCGCTGCGACGAGGCCTACCTTGACGGTCGCCATCCCGTCGGCGTCACCTATTCCACACCGCAACTCGACGCCGAACGCCGGGACTTCACCGTCAACGGCATGTTTTTTGACCCGATCCGGGGCGAAGTCATCGACTACGTCCGCGGGCGCGACGACCTGGCGGCGGGAATCCTTCGGGCCATTGGCGATCCCGCCCAGCGTTTCCGCGAAGACCGTCTGCGGTTGTTGCGCGCCGTCCGGTTCGCCGCCACGTTCGGCTTCGAGATCGATCCCGCCACTTGGGCGGCCGTGCGGGAGAATGCCGAGGAAATCCATGCCGTCAGCGCCGAGCGCATTCGCGAGGAACTCGTGCGCATCTTCACCTCGCCGGGGCGCGTGCGGGGGTTCGACCTGCTCGATGCCAGCGGGCTCCTGGCGCAGATCCTGCCGGAGATCGAAGCGCTCAAAGGCTGCGAGCAGCCGCCACAGTTCCATCCCGAGGGGGACGTCTATGTCCACACCCGGCGCATGCTGGAACTGCTCCCGGCGCAAACCAGCGTCAACCTCGTCTTCGCCGTCCTCTTCCACGACATCGGCAAGCCGCCCACCTACTCCTATGATGCTGCGGAGGACCGCATCCGGTTCAGCGGCCACGACAAAGTGGGTGCGGAAATGACGGTCGGCGTCATGGAGCGCCTGCGGTTTTCCCGCGAGGAGATCGACGCCGTGGCCGAAGCCGTCGCCAACCACATGATCTTCAAGGATGTGCAATCCATGCGCGTCGCCCGGCTCAAGCGGTTCATGGCGCGGCCTCATTTCCAGGACGAGCTGGAGCTCCACCGCGTCGATTGCGCCAGCAGCCACGGCATGCTCGACAACCACGCCTTCCTGCTGCAAAAGCGCGAGGAATTCGCCAACGAACCGCTCATTCCGCCCCCGCTCGTCAACGGGCGCGACGTGCTGGCGCTGGGGTGGAAGCCCGGCCCGAAGATCGGAGAAATCCTCGAGGCCGTCCAGACGCGCCAGCTCGAAGGCACGCTCACCAGCCGGGAAGAGGCGCTGGCGTGGATGCAGGCGGAGTTCCCGGGGAAAACGGCCTGAGCTTGCAGGTTTTCAACATCCGCCTTGCATTCGCCGCACATCGCTAGGAATTTATAGCTGATGCCGGAAAACAGCCACCTCGCAGATCGCGCCCACAAAGCCGAAAAAATCATCGCCAAGCCCACTGAATACAAAGTGTGCGAAGGGTGCGACTCCATTGTCGCCGTCCGCGTGGTCACCTGCCCAAACTGCCACGGCTACCGCTTCGACGAAAAGCCCCAGTCCGTCGTGGATCAAGCGCGGATCCTGGCTTCGCGCGCGCAGACGAGCGTCGTCGCGGATGATCTTTACTAGCCCTCGTTCAAATAGTCCCGCAAACACTCCCGCAGCGTCGTCCTCGCCCGAAAGAGGACGCTTTTGACCGCCGGGACGCTCATTTCCAGGATATTGCCGATCTCCTCGTAGGAGACATCCTGGTAGCGCCGCAGGATCACCGCCATGCGCTGCGCTTGCGGCAGCGCGTCAATGGCCTTCTGGATGGACGCCTGCATTTCCTCCTCCATCATGACCTTCGGAGCGGATTTCGCATGGGCATCCTGCACCTGAAACGCGCGGCCCCCCAGTTCGGAGTCCAGAGAAACCGCGGGGTGGCGTTTGCGGCGGCGCAGTTCATTGAAGGCGAGATTGCGCGTAATCGTGAAAAGCCAGGTCGTGAATCTGGCGCTCGGCTCATACCGGGCGGCTGAATTCCAAACACGGAGAAAAACCTGCTGCGCAATATCCTCGGCATCCGAGACATCGCCAAGCATCTTGGCGACAACCCCCACCACCTTGGACTGGTGCGCCTCGACCAGTCGCTCGAACGCCCCCAAGTCCCCCTGCCTGACGCATTGCATCCAGGCAATGTCCTGCCTGTCTTCGGCGCTCAGCTCGGGAAAAATATCAGACATGGGGTGGGGAAAAGAAGAGTATGCCCCGGAACAGGGACCTCGGTCCACAGGGAACTTTTCACGAAATAACTCTGGCGCTCCCCTCCAAAATACAGCAAAATTTTTACTTATTGTTGGTCTTTTTCCACGTCCTCAATTTCTGAACAACGAATAACTATGAGCATCGCCTTGGTCACCGGTTCTGCCGGCTTAATCGGATCGGAAACCGTCCGTAAATTTCACTCTGAAGGCTTCGACGTGGTCGGCATCGACAACGACATGCGTGCCTGTTTTTTTGGCGCGGAAGCCTCCACCACCCCCACGCGCCTCAAGCTGGAGCGGGAGTTTGCCCGCTACTCGCATCGCAATGCTGATATTCGCGACATGGAGGCGCTTAACGCCATTTTCGGCCAGTATGGGGCCGACATCAAAGTGATCGTCCACACGGCGGCGCAGCCTTCGCACGACTGGGCGGCGCGGGATCCGCACATGGACTTCTCCGTCAACGCCAACGGCACGCTGAACTTGCTCGAAGCCACCCGCCAGAATTGCCCGGACGCCGTTTTCATTTTCACCAGCACCAACAAGGTGTATGGCGACACCCCCAACCGCCTGCCGCTGATCGAGACGGAGACGCGCTGGGAGATCGACCCCTCCCACGCCTACCGCAACGGCATCGACGAGAGCATGTCCATTGACCAGACCAAGCACTCGCTCTTTGGGGCCAGCAAGGTCGCCGCCGACGTGCTTGTCCAGGAATACGGGCGCTATTTCGGCATGAAAACCGCCTGCTTCCGCGGCGGTTGCCTCACCGGCCCCGCCCACGCGGGAACCGAGCTGCACGGATTTCTGGCTTACCTGATGAAATGCACGGCCACCGGCAAACCCTACCGCATTTTCGGCTACCGCGGCAAACAAGTGCGCGACAACATCCACAGCCATGACCTGATCGAGGCTTTCTGGCACTTCTTCCAAGCCCCCCGCTCCGCCGAGGTCTATAACATCGGCGGCAGCCGCCATTCCAACTGCTCCATGCTCGAAGCCATCGGCATCTGCGAGGAAATCACCGGCCGCAAGCTGGACTGGAGCTACGTCGAGGACAACCGCATCGGCGACCACATCTGGTGGATCAGCGACGTGGCCAAGTTTCAGGCCCATTATCCCGGCTGGAGCTACCGCTACGGCATCCGGGAGATTTTGACGGAAATCCACCAAGCGCTTTCTTAGCGAAATGAAGATCCTCATCACGGGCATCTGCGGATTTGTCGGGCGCACCATCGCCCGCACCTTGCTGGAGATCGATCCAGCCATCCAGATTTTCGGGATCGACAACTTCATCCGGCCCGGCAGCGAGCGCAACCGGCTGGAACTCAAGCGGCAGGGGATCAAGGTCCAGCACGCCGACCTGCGCAGCCAAAGCGACATCGACGCCCTCCCGGCGGCGGATTACCTCATCGACGCCGCCGCCAATCCCAGCGTGCTGGCGGGCGTGGACGGCCAGACCAGCAGCCGCCAGTTGCTCGAACACAACCTCGGCGGGACGATCAACCTGCTCGAATACTGCAAGGCCCACAAAGCCGGGTTCATTCTGCTGAGCACCAGCCGCGTGTACGCCATCGAACCGCTCGCGCAGTTGCCCGTGAAGGTGGTGGACGGGGCGTTTGAACCCGACACAGCCCACCCGCTGCCGCACGGCGTCTCGGCGAACGGCGTCGCCGAATCCTTCAGCGTGCAGCCCCCCCTCTCGCTCTACGGCAGCACCAAGCTCGCCTCGGAGCTGCTCGCCCTCGAATACGGCGCGACGTTCGGCTTCCCTGTATGGATCAACCGCTGCGGGGTCCTCGCGGGCGCGGGCCAGTTCGGACGCGCCGACCAGGGGATTTTCACCTACTGGATCAACGCCTGGCTGCGGCGCAAACCGCTCAAATACATCGGCTTCGGCGGCAGCGGCGCTCAGGTGCGGGACTGCCTCCACCCGGCGGATGTCGCGCCGCTCCTGTTGAAGCAAATCAGCCAGTCAGCACAGACGAATCTCCCCCGCATCGTCAACCTCTCCGGCGGAGCGGCGCAATCCATGTCCCTGGCCCAACTCTCCGACTGGTGCGCCCAGCGCTTCGGCCCGCATGAGGTCGCCGTCGATCCGACGCCGCGCTCCTTTGACATCCCGTGGATGGTCCTCGACAGCGCCCTCGCCGCCCAAGTCTGGAACTGGCAGCCACAGACGCCATTCCCTGCGGTTTTGGAGGAAATCGCCCTGCACGCCTTGGAAAATCCGGATTGGCTGGAAATCTCCGCGCCATGAAACCCGCGCCACAGGGATCCCCAAAAAGCGACCTGCCGCCGCTCACCCTTCTCTCCATCGTCATCCCAGCCCGGGACGAAGAGGGGTGTATCGTCTCCACGGTCCAGCACCTGCATGTCGAACTCTCCCTGCGTGGCGTTCCCCATGAAATCATCGTCGTGGATGACGGAAGCTCGGATTCCACCTGGACGCTGCTGGAAAATCAGGCCGCAACCCTGCCCGAACTCCGGCCCGTCCAAAACCTGGGGCTCCACGGTTTCGGTCGCGCCATTATTTACGGCATCGACCAGATGAAAGGGGACGCCTTGGTCATCATGATGGCCGACGAGTCCGACGACTGTCGCGACGTGGTGATCTACTGGAAGAAGCTCAACGAAGGGTATGATTGCGTATTCGGAAGCCGCTTCATGAGCGGGGGCGGCGTCATCGACTATCCCCGGATCAAGCTGATGATCAACCGCATGGCGAATTTTTTCATCCGAATGCTCTTCCGCATCCGCCTCAACGACACCACCAACGCGTTTAAGGCCTACCGCAAGACAGTGCTCGACGGATCCCGCCCGTTCCTCTCGCCTCATTTTAACCTGACGGTGGAACTGCCCTTGAAAGCCATCGTCCGCGGGTATTCCTGGACCGTCGTGCCGATCACCTGGCGCAACCGGCGGAGCGGCGAAGCCAAGCTCAAAATCAAGGAAATGGGCAGCCGCTACCTCTTCATTTGCCTCTACCTCTGGCTGGAAAAGTATTTTTCGCGAGGGGACTACACAAAGAAGCCATGAAACCAAAATCCCTCCTTCTGGCGGGGCTTACCTTGCTGCTGCTGCTTTGCGCGGCCAGTTCGGAGAGCCTCTGGATTGACGAGGGAGACACCGCCTATTATGCGACCCGGCCCACTTTCGCGGCCTGGACATCCCATCTTCTCGGCGACCACAATGCGGATTGCCAATTCCCGCTCTCCATGCTTTCAACGTGGGGCTGGGCACAGCTCGCCGGCACCAGTGAATACGCCCTGCGCTCCTTGAATGTGGTTTTCGCGCTCGCCGCCCTGGGCGCTTTCGCATTTCTGGGCAGACGGTTGGAGAACATCCGGCTCCTCCCGCTTGCGTTGCTCGTGCAGCCTTTCTTTTGGTTCTACCTCAACGAAGCAAGGCCGTACATGCTCCAGATTGCCAGCGGCTCCCTGCTCCTGGCCGGCTTCCTCCTCCTGCTCAACGAGAAAAAAGGAGCCGCTCCCTGGGCTGTGTTTTTGAGCGGCGTCTTTCTGCTCTATCATTCCACGCTGCTTGCCTTCGTCCCCATTGGCGCGGTTTTCCTGACCCTCCTGCTGCTTGTTTTCAAAAAGCGCCTGGCGCTGCCGCCGCGTTGGCCCTGGCTCCTGGCAGGCGTGGCATTGGTTCTCCTGCCCGGCTCACTCTACTATCTGCAAACCGTGCTGCGCGGCGCTGGCGGGGCGCGGATATGGGCCGTCAGCCCCATCAATTTCGCCTGGGTCTATTATGAAGTGGCGGGCGCCGTCGGCCTCGGCCCTGCTGTTTGGCAGTTGCGGGACATCGCCCACGACGCCCTCGCGGCGGGCCTCTCCGTGAAAG
>Ga0118677_10013232_pt1 | contig 11917 bp, 7 predicted proteins | sample AliMusrvi5mmetaG_FD_86154 | JGI IMG/M metagenome (GOLD analysis project Ga0118677, IMG submission 86154) | reverse complement strand
CTTGAACTGCTGAGAGCAATGCCCGGAGAAGACATTCAGCCCATTATCAGAGTTCTGAAAACCATCTACGAAACCGACAAATGGAACTCATTCATCAAAAAAGTCATCGAAGAGTTCGACTCCCCAAAACAGTCAGCATCAGGCAAAACTGATCCAGCAGGCGAATGAAGCAGAAACGAACACAGCTCCCCCCAATTCCCCCTTTGAAGGGGGTCAGGGGGATGTGATCCCTCCCTGAAGACAGAAGCCAGAAGCCGCAACCACGTCATCCTGAACTTGTTTCAGGACCCAGAGAAAGAAAGTCCCGTAATCCAGCCCCCCCATTCCCCCCTGGCGAAGAGTCTTGGCTGCCCAATAACGAAAGTAGGGGCGATCCCTCTGCGGTCGCCCGAAACCAGTTATATTACTCTTCGTGAATGACACAACCTAATTCCCCCTTGGAGAAGGGGGCAGGGGGATTGATTCCCTTCCTGAAGCCTGAAGCCAGAAGACAGGAGTCAGAAATCAGAATCCAGAAGCCGCAAAATGTCATCCTGAGTATCCGACCGCACTTTCGCGCGGTAATTTCATGAAGAAACCGTTCCCTGAGCGGAGCTGAAGGGAACACAGCTCTAAAGATATGTGGAGATGTGCTTCCCTTCGACTTCGCTCAGGGAACGCACAACCATAACCAAGATATCCAGGTTTCTTAGGAGCGCAGCGAAGGACCTGCTTTTCCTTTCCGTCCCAGAATCCAGCCCCCCACCCACCCATTCCCCCTTTGAAGGGGGTCAGGGGGATGTGATCCCTTCCAGAAGCCGTAAGACAGAAGACACGAGAAGGACTGACCGGTTTATATAGTGCACGCCTTATGATGTTGCGAAAATAAGCCCATGATTATAAGACACCAGGAAGGCGAATTCGTCCCGCTTTTTCACGGTATATTTTCATAATATTTTGGTGACAGGCGCTTAAGGTGAGGGATTGAGCTCAGAAATGGGGTTTTAATTGATAATGGACAGTTGATAATGGGGAGAGGGGTAGTTAATATTCCCAGCTCTCATCACCCAATGGTTCGCGGTTTAGTTCTTCTCGGTTGAATCTCCATTGGGGGAGGTGTTTGTCCATATATGCACGGAATTGGTCGTTGTGGTTGCGTTCCAGCAGGTGGACTAACTCGTGGACGATGATATATTCAAGGCATTGGATTGGTTTCTTTATTAGTTCCAGGTTCAGCCAGATTCGATGGGCGTTGGGGTTGCAGGTTCCCCATCTGGTTTTCATCTGTTTTATACCCCACTCATTGACCTGAACCCCAATCAGCGCTTCCCATTTGGCGATAAGGGGAGCAGCGGATTCTTTCAGTTGTTTGCGCGACCATGCCAGGAATACATGCGCACGCAGATCAGTTTCGCTGCCGGTTCGCACATACAGGTCGATTTTGTTTTTACCTCGAATTATAACTTTTGGTGGGGCATCGTGATAGATCACGTTCAGCAGATAGCGTTTACCCTGGAAGTAGTGGCTCTCTCCTGAGACATATTCTCGTGCAGTCTGCCTCTGCTGATCAGCAAATACTCCCTGCTGGCGTTTGATCCAACCCAGCTTTGAAATAACGGCTAACCTTACAGCATCATCATTAACATGCAAAGGCACAGCGATACGTATTCTGCCTGTCGGAGGGTATACAGCCAGATGCAGGTTCTTGATGTCCTTACGAACGACGTCTATAACCAGGTCGTTTACTGTTATCTGATGCTTACTAGTAGTCATGTTGCTCTTTTACAATCTCAAAGATACTGTTAGTCAATTCATCACTCTGTAAATGCTTATTGATAGCCAGCCGGACTTCTTTCTCTTTGATCCGATGGTCCCGCCAATTGTCTTTCTTGACCTTGCGTATTTCTTCATCTATTGATAGAGCAAGTTGTTCATCCATTCGAAGGTTGTCATACAGGGCTCTTTTTGCTTTGGTAGTGAGTGATTTCGGATAGCCGCTGTGATGAGTTGGGTTCTGTACTTGCTTTGAGAGTTCAACTATTTTTGCCAGATACTGCTGATAATCCCACGCCTGTTGTTTGCGTTCCTGAATCAATGCATCCAGTAGTTCGGACATCTTCTCATAGTATTTCGGGTTAGTCGGTTGCTCATCGATGATCACTTTGCGCAAGTTGTTTTCGATAGTTTCTGCTACAGCTTCATGGCTGGTTGAGATTCCTGCCGGGAGCTCATCTATAGCTTTTTCACCCCGCTCTACAAGCAGTTGAATAAGACTCATGTCATCGAATGCAGAAATCTTCTTGCTGTCTTCGGCCCTGATGTAGGAGTCAATAAGGTGCCGCATGGCAGGTTCGTACATTTTTAGATCAATATAGTCTCCACTTGCCAGTTTGACCTCGGTGCGGACTTTTTCGAAATGATCTACTTCCTGCCTGATCTTCTCTATCTCATCCGGAGTATAGCCAGCCTCCGGAAGTTCATTGGCTATGTCTGCGAATGCTCTTATAAGTGATGAAGTCAGCTTATAGAGCGCAATACGCCTGGGTTCATTTACTTTGAGTGCATCTTTGTCAGCAGTGTCAGCAGCGCAGAAATATCGCAGATATGCGGGAGTATCCTGGGGAGGCTCTACCTGTTCACAGAGCGCTCTTACACTCTCCAACGCCTCTTCCAGGTGTTCCCTGGCTTTCTGAAGCCGATTGCTCAACAGCCCTGCAACATCCTCTGCATCATAGCTATCAAAAACCTCGGATGTATAGTCATTGAACGATTTTTCAAGGCTTTTGAACAGGTCTTTATAATCAACGATATAACCATATTCTTTGTCATTGCCATCCAGCCTGTTTACACGGCAGATGGCCTGGAATAACCCGTGGTCCTGCATCTGTTTGTCGATATACAGATATGTGGCAGACGGTGCATCAAAACCGGTCAGGAGTTTATCTACAACGATCAGGAGCTTCATCTGACCGGGCTCTTTGATGAACTTTTCCTTGATGTCTTTCTCGAATTCTTCGATTCTATTGACTGCTTTTTCAGGACTTTCTTTGAACCAGTCAGCTAGCATTTTCTTGTAGATCTCATACTGTCTCAGCTTCTCTGTTGGCCCTTCACCGGTCTCTTCACCCTTAATATCGGAGATAGTCGGATTATACGAGGTAACAATGGCACACTTGGTAAACCCTTTCTCAATAAACAGCTCATAAAGCTTGCAGGCCTGGTATATACTTCCGGATACAAGTATTGCGTTCCCGTAACCGCTTTTGAGCCGGTCCCTGGTTTCCATATCCATCAGGATATCGTCTCTGATTTGCTCCAACCGGGATTTCGAACTCATGACTTTGCGCATTGTGCCCCATCTTTGTTTGAGGGCTACCAGGGCGACATCGTTGAGTCCTTTTGTTTTAACTTCGAACCACTGGTCGATCTTTTCCTGTGAAGTTATATATTGATCAATATCGCGGGCTTCATATCGCAAGTCCAGTATAACTCCATCTTTGACTGCTTCATCGAATTTGTAGGTGTCTATATAACCACCGAATATTTCGATACTCCTCTGCTTATCGGATTTTAGAAGTGGAGTGCCTGTGAAACCTATGAACATAGCATTCGGCAGGATCAGTTTCATTGCCTCATGAAGTTTTCCGGACTGTGTGCGATGGCATTCATCTACAAACACATAGATATCGCCTTTGGCTTTGAATCCAGGTGGAAGAATACGCTTGATTTCATCTATATACCCATCAACATCTGCTTCTTCTTTGCCTGCAAACTTATGAATGAGGGAGCATATAAGCCAGGGTGAAGCATCATTGAGGTTTTTCACAAGGTCATGTCCACTTTTAGTGCGGTAGATGGCTTCTTTCACTCCAAGGAAGTTCTGTTCTATTTGCTGATCGAGTTCTGTACGGTCTGTGATGATAAGGACCCGGGAGTCTGTTACATGTTCACGTATCCACTTCGCCAGCCAGATCATGATGAGGCTTTTACCACTGCCTTGAGCGTGCCAGATGATACCGCCTTCACGCCTCTTTACGTGGTCCTGAGCTGCTTTGACTGCAAAGTACTGGTTGTGCCTGCAAGTCTTCTTGGTCCCGGCATCAAATACTATGAAGTCGTGGATCATTTCCAGAAAGCGGTGTTTTTCACATAACTGAGACAGGGAACGGTCCAAAAGGTTTGTGATATCGCTATCTTCTTTCCAGGTAAGATAGTATTTCTCGGAGGTTTCGATGGTCCCATATCGCAGGCCTTCGGTGTCATTGCCAGCCATTACAAGCTGCATCGTATTAAAGAAAGGCCTTATAAAGACTCCGGTTTGGTTATCCAGGTTCTGGCGGATACCCTCACTTACCGATACAATCGACCGTTTTAGCTCTAATACTCCCAGAGCAATGCCATTGACATACAGGACTATATCCGGACGTTTGTAGTTTGGTCCGCTGACTGTAACCTCTTCTGCTATGGCAAAATGGTTATTTAGAGGATTATTCCAGTCGATAAGCCATAAAGTCTCATTGTTTTCACCTACATCAGGTTTGACTTGAACCCCATATCTGAGATAAGTGTAGATAGACTTATTCAGGTTGTATAGGCTCTTTATCTGGTCGTGGGATGTTGCTACCAGTTCATTTATTGCTTTTTTGATTAAAAGCTCTTTATAGCCTTGCTTTACCAGGAATGCGCAGAGCAGGCTTTCTTCGACATTGCTGTTGCCTTCCCGTTCGCTCCAGTCTCCAAGATACTCGTAATGCAAGACGTCCTGGAACAGCTTGATAATCCGTTTCTGGGTAGCATATTCTTTTTGGCCTGGAATTGTCATTACGTTTCCTTTAGTTCTCTACATAAACTGATTATTCAAATAGTTGCAAGTATCTAGTGAACAGGAAAATCCTGTTCCTCTTATATCCTGTGACTTCATTCAAGATTCCCAGCCTGATAAAATCATCAATAAGCCGCAAGGTTGTCGGCATAGCAATAGAAAGCGCTCCTGAGACTTCCTGTGCATCAACAATCGGTTTCCCATACAGATAATGCATAAAACTCCGGGCAAGCGGCATTTTTTTTCCGAGGGTAAGTATGCTTTGATGTTCGACTTCTCCACGTAAAGCGATAATTGACTTAAATGTCTGTATTGAGTTCTCAGCGGTGTCTCTAATGCCTTCCAGGAAATATTTAAGCCATTGATTCAAATCATTATGAGTGCGGACACGTGTCAGATTATCATAATACAAAGACTTATTCTTCTCAAAAAATGCGGACAAATATAGAGTAGGTTTGGAGAGAAGTCCTTTACTGACCAGATACAAAGTAATCAATAATCGTCCGATTCTACCATTACCATCCAGAAATGGGTGTATTGTCTCAAACTGATAATGAGCAATTCCGATCCTGATCAGATGAGGTAGTGGAAATATTTCATGGTTTAGGAAAAACTCAAAATCAGACATCAAGTCGGGTAAATCGTCATTGTGCGGTGGAATGAACACTGCATCCGCAAGAGACGCCCCGCCAATCCAGTTCTGGCTTATGCGAAATTCGCCAGGTTGTTTATGTTTACCTCTTACACCTTGCAATAATATGTGGTGAGTATCTCTCAACAATCTGGAGGAAAGAGGGAGCCTTTCCAAATCCTCAATTGCCTTATTCATTGCCTGGATATAATTCTGTACTTCTTCCCAGTCATCTCTTTTTTCAGGATCAATATTTTCCATCGACTTCAATGCATCTGCAATGTTGGTCTGAGTTCCTTCTATGCGGCTGGATGTTGTAGCTTCTTTACTGACATGCATTTTGATGAAGAAATCTATGTCAGGGACCAGTTGTGAAAATGCATTCAGCTCACCAAGCTTGATATCAGCCTGGCTTAAGAGATTGATGAGGATGCTGTCACTCACCTGCCATTCAATATTGACTGGAGTTGGAAGAAAGCTCTTATACTGGTATTGCTGCTTGTAGACGCCTGAGACGAAATCCTTTGTATCCATTCCAACAAGTCCATTTCCTGTAATTATAGATTTCCATAATAACACTTAATGCATTTAATGTAATTATAATGTTCCATATTTACAGATGCAAGTCATACCAACCTGATCCTCCCAGTAAGAAGTTCCTGCATCATACCTTGCTTGATCAGTCTGGTCTTATCCCGCTTTTGTTCCAGAGCAGCGATCTCTGCGTCCATGTCGGAAAGGACAGTGGCGATGGCGGTTTGCTCTTTGATTGTTGGTAATTGAACGGGTAATTGTGCATATTCAATACTATTGATTCCTGGTTGACCACTTCGCATAGACATTACTTTCACCCAATTCCAATATGAGGTAGTTCTAACATAATTCGCAAGATAATTAGAATGTAATAAGGTTGGATTCGGTCTTATGCGTATGAGAAAGCCGGCAAAAACCATATTCCCATCTTTCTGGTTGAAAAGGTAGGACTTGCCTACACTTGCACCAGTTCTTGCAAAAACCAAGTCACCCTTATCCAAATAATATTGGTCAGCATTTTGCTGCTGTACTGATGCAATATTATCTCTCGAAAAGCGACTATCGTCAGTAATATCAGTAATACGGATATAGACGGACAAGTTGTCTGTGAATGGAACTGCTGGGGCATTAATTCCATAATCCGGGGTGGAAAGAAGGCAATCTCCCAGTGTCTTCACCTCCCACTCCCCACTAAAACCCGGCAAACGTTTCTTGCCTGTGAGGAGTTGCTGCATGGCTGCCTGCTTGATATCGCGTTTTTTGGCGATGAGCTTGTCCAGCGAACTGGTAAGGGCATCCACATCACTCAGTGCAGTGGCGATGGCGCGTTGTTCGGGGAGGGGTGGAACGGGAATTTGTATACTTTTGATGATTCGTACCGTTAACTGTGGTTGAGCACTTCCGAAAACAAATCTCTCGATCTGATACTTCACATGCAGTGATCTCAAGACTTCATATATATAGTTCCCATCAACTTGCAAGTCTCTGCATCTCAGAATAACCATTCCAGAATTAATACGCATATCATTAAACGGAATAGTCTTATTATAGAAAGCGAAGTTACCCACTGTGCCGCGCGTTGTTAGTATATAATCTCCTCGTCTCAATTTCCCTTTGCTCATGCGCTTGTCATTTGATTCGGTGATAAATGTACATTCAATAAATCTGAATCCTTCTGAGGTAACATTTTTCGCACTAAGGAATAAACAATATCCATCGTTAAGTAAATCGGAACTACATGGGTAGTTTACTCCTCTATCTCCATCGATAACTTCTTGGATACGCTCAAGTAAAACACAATCCCAGTTCTCCGGTATAACTCCAATATCTGTCATCTTATAACCCGATATCACTTCATTCTTCATCGTTGTTCCTATCGATGTCCAAGTATCTGAGTTCTAAAGGTCTCGAATTCGCCACCTTTTTCATAGTGTCCAACAAAACCCCATCATCTTCAAATGCTCATCCACTCTGGCGCTCAGCGCTTCAACCTCTTGATTCAGCGCAGGCAGAGGTGTGGAATAGCGTTCAGCTAACTCCTTGATACGTCCTGTCAAGGCCTGGGATATGCGGTCGAGTTCGGTTTGGATGTCTGAGGAAAGGGTTGACAGCCACTTGTCATCTACTACCAGTGAGATAACTTCCTGCTCTGTGAGGAGACTGTACCTTGCAGATACTTTTGCATCCAGGGCTTTCTGGGCATCCTTTACTTTCCTGCTGTAGACGGACTCCTTTTCGACAAGAGCTAGATAGTCATTCAATACTTTGCACTCATCGGCGGAATCTGGGTCGTTTTTGATCTCTTTCAGGCGTGCGGTAACAGTGGCTTTGGTCAGTTTGCCCTTGTCATTTTTGGATTCTTCCAGGAGTCCACCTTCACCGCCGTGCTCTTCATCTATTTCTTCCATTTCACGGGAGACAGCTTCTTTCCGGGATTCCAGTTCTTCTATAGCTTTTTGCTCTGCTGCAAAGTAGCGGTTGATGATGAGCTTGTTCGGGACCAGGTCGGTGTTGGCCTGCCAACCGTCTGAAGCGATCATATAGACATCGTCCTGCATAACATCCGACCAGTAGCTCATCAGGTGCTGGTAGACATCATAAGCGTCAATAAGCCTGGCATCTGCGAATGTAAGCAGGATGTCTTCGGAGAGTGCTATTATGAGGGCTTTAGGTTTGCATCCGACGGTGATGCCTTTCATTAACGGGGTATTGGATGCTTTCCATTTGTCGAAAACAGCGGTGACTGTATGGGTGTATGCAGTGAACTCCGGATGCGCAAAAATAGTGGGTTTGATCTGCGCTGCATCTACCTTGATGTCGCTGTAACCTTCACGCTGACTGGGTTCGAACAGGTCGTGCTGGAGGGTCGGGAAAATCTGCCAGTAGTTGGAAAGGTCTTCTATATCTCTATTTGGAATGCCACCCAGCAGATGGGCTTCGATATCCTGCAGATCTTCAGGCTCAGTGCTGTCGATATAACGGGGGATATTCAGGTTGAAGTCGTTATCTGCGATCTCTGCAACACTGACCATACGGGAGTATTTTGGGACTTCGGTCTGCTTGTTGAATACATCTACAATCTTGTGAATATCCTGGTGACGGAGGCGGTTTTTATTGCCGTCCTTTGTGAAACCCTTGCTTGCATCGATCATAAATATACCGGTGCGAGCGGAGGCGTTTTCTTTGTCTATAACTATGATGCACGCCGGTATGCCTGTTCCATAAAACAGGTTGGCTGGCAGACCTATGATACCTTTTATATAACCCCTGCGGATGATGTTCTTGCGTATCTCACCCTCAGCGTTACCACGGAACAGAACGCCATGAGGCAGAATGATTGCACCCTTGCCTCTGGTGTTGAGCGAGCGCAGGATATGCAGCAGGAATGCATAATCACCATTCTTTTCCGGAGGAACACCATCTGTAAAACGCTGGTAAGGATCGCTGGTAGTATTTACTCCATTTGTCCAGGCTTTGCTTGAGAAAGGTGGATTGGCAACGGCATAGTCGAATGTCTTTAGAGCTTCGCCGACCTTGAAAAAAGGTAATGAGAGTGTACTGCTGCCGCCGGGTGCAATGTCCGCTGTGGGGTTGTCGTGCAGGATCATATTCATCTTTGCAAGTGATGTTGTGGCTACATCCATCTCCTGGCCGTAGATAGTTACTCCACTCGGAGCTTCTTCTGCTGCCTTTAGGAGAAGAGAACCACTGCCGCAGGTCGGGTCATAAATAGTCTGGCTTTGACTTCTGGCCCCGCTGATACCGATAACCTTTGCAATGACACGTGAAACCTCTGCAGGAGTATAGAACTGGCCCTTACTCTTGCCGGACTCCGTAGCAAAGTTACGCATCAGGTATTCATAGGCATCTCCGAGGATATCATCTCCCTCTGCGCGATTGCTGCTGAAATCAAGCCCCGGGTTCTGAAATATGGCCACAAGATTGGACAGGCGGTCCGTTTTAGCTGTATCCCTCCCAAGCTTGTCAGAGTCATCAAAATCTGCGAGATCGACCACGCCCAGCAAGCCGTTTGCTTCAGCAAGCTTTTTAATGATCTTGTTCATCTCTTCACCGATGTTTGGTTTGCCTTTCATAGCTACCATATCGGTGAAGCTGCCACCCTCGGGAACTTCGATCAGGGCGTCGGGCTGTCCGGCGTATTTGTCCGATACATACTTTACAAACAGCAGGACGAGAATGTAGTCCTTATATTGAGAGGCATCCATCCCGCCCCGGAGCTGATCACAACTCTGCCACAACGAGCTGTAGAGTTCACTTTTCTTGATTGCCATTTATTTACTTACTCACTTGATACGAATAGACTTATTGCTACAGTCGAATTATAGCAGATGAGCTCAGGAATGCAAGAATTGTCTGAACAGGATTTTTCAGGATTACTGGATTCCCACGATTATTGCCACCTATACATTCTGCCCTTCGACTGCACTCAGTGTGAACAGGAGATATGCCGATCTGGGGATCGGCGTGCCCAGATCGGGTTTACTCAAGCATCGGCCATTTATGTCCGGAGCACTCATTTTCAAATGAAACCGAACCATGAACCAAATGCAAAACCAGCACCCTTCCCCCCTGTTTTTTTGCAGTATAACCCCATTTTCACTGTAATATCAATGCATTTAGACACCCAAAAATGACAGTTATTCACCCAACACAGACATTCAATATCACGTAAATAATCCCGTATTAAGCCAACAAAACGTAGTAATTATCCAAAACAACACAGTAATTCAAGACCCTCATCTCCACGTCTCCCCATCTCCCTTCTGAGCTCAAAAGTCCACCTTAATTAACCGTCACAGAAATATTATGAAAATATACCGCGAAAAAGCGGGACGAAATCGCCTTCCTGGCGTCTTATAATCATGTACAATATTATTTTTGCGGCATCTTTCAGCGCGCACTATCCCTGGTTGGTAGTGCGCGTTTTTTGTTGCCTGGCAAATACAGTCACTCATCAGTCAGAACAAAATAAACAAGACTGGAAAATGCACAAGATAACAACAACTATCAACTAATCAATTCCTGAAGTCTAAAAGTCTATAGCCTGTATTCGAAACAAGGAGGATCAAATGCAAAAACTCTCAGAATCAGATCGTATGCTCAAGAAGTGTGCTGTCGTCATTACACAGCTTGTAGACACCCTGCCGCTGCTGCTGTCACGGGTTGAACCGGAAGTGGCAGCTCAGATCGTCGCTGCACTTGCCAGGTCCATAGTCAACACAACCAGTCTCAAAATAATGCCGCAGGAAGAGGATCCAGTGAAGGAATTTGAGAGAGTCATAAGAGAATTCAAAAGCCGCTATAAGGAACAGCAAGAACTGGAAGAATGCCAGAAAAATCAAAATCTCCAAGCAAACACCTAACCCGAATCATTCACCAACCGTGGTTTTAACCCAGCTTCCGGATTCCGGATTCTATCTTCTGGATTCCATCTTCTGGATTCTGGATTCTATCTTCTGGATTCTGACTTCTGTCTTCTGACTCCTGTCTTCTAAAAAAGAAAGGACAACCACAATGCCAATTAAACCAAACGTAAGCACCGGACCTAAAACTCCTGAGGGTAAACGACGCAGTTCGCTCAATGCCCTCAAGCACGGACTCACAGCTGTCTCTCCCCAGGCACAGGAGCAGATAGCGCAGGAGTTTGATTGCAATTGTGAAGCAGTGTATGCACAGATGGTGGAATACTATCAGCCGAAGGATGCACTTGAAAATGTATTGGTTAGAAGAATATCTGAAAGCCTGGTTAAGCTCGAAAGATGCAGGCAGATGGAGAAAAGTGTTTTCTCAAGAAATCCGGACACAACACGTCCAAACATTTCACTGCAGTCAGTGCAGAGATATGAGCGCACTGCCGATCTGCTCCTGCACCGCTCAATAGCAACAATAACCAGAAAGAGAGAACTGGAAAACAGAAAACAAGCACAGATTCGTAAAGAATCCCGTTTATCCAGCCGCAAGTCAGACTCTCGCCAGTCTCCCGAACTGGACAATAGTGAAAATCCGGATTCTCCACGCTGCATGGCAGTAGGAAGATCCATCTGCGGATCACTTGTCAACGTTCCGGATAGATATTGGTAAAAATTACATACTAACATTGCAAAAACGAACTATCCCGAGCTCAAATCCCCGGAATCTGAGCTCAGTCCGTTCCTTTAAAACTCGATTTCAAAATCCGAAACAAACTCCGCCCTGATCTCAACAAGATCAGCAATAGGGTTCGATACCGCCCTTCGACTAAGCTCAGGGCGAACGTGCGCCAGGGCAAGCACCATGCCCTGGCCCCAGTCTCCAAACCTCAGGATTTAGGCTTCAGACTTCGGGCTTCAGGAAGGGAGTCAATCCCCCGCCCCCCTTCGCCAAGGAGGAATTGGCTGGGCATGTTCCCTTCTTCTGGATTCTGACTTCTGGATTCTGGGTTCCCCCTCCTG
>Ga0118677_10013231_pt1 | contig 11918 bp, 10 predicted proteins | sample AliMusrvi5mmetaG_FD_86154 | JGI IMG/M metagenome (GOLD analysis project Ga0118677, IMG submission 86154) | reverse complement strand
TAGAGACTGGTGAGCCCGAGTCGGCCCAAGTTGGCGTATTTTTGCAGAAGGTTCTGCGTATTTTTGCAGAACCTTCTGCAAAAATACGCAGAAGGTTCTGCAAAATATGCAGAACCTTCTGCATATTTTGGTGGGGATTTTGCCAGCACCCAAGTCGAATAGTTTCTTAAAAAATACAAAGACTAGGTGTGAAAATAAGGGATTTACAACCAAGACAAACTCTAATCATCCCTTAAGCAAATCATAGATGGGATCGAATAATCCTGGTAAAACTATCATGATAGTTTGCCAGTATATGAGCTCTCGCCAGTCAGGGCGTCTCCAAATAATTGCTAAAGAGTCATCTACAATTGTTGCCAATAATAGGACCATATTTTTGGAAGAGGCGGCTCCATCCAAGTATGCCATCTGGATACTAGATTGAGACAATTTATAAGACTTCTTGTATTATGATATCAAAAATTCAATTTAACATATCTAAAGTTTGCAGATCTTTTGCGGCGGCCTGGACTAGGTGTTCAAAGTTTTGTGTAGCCAAACACTTATCGATCCGTTGAAGCTCCTGAAAGGCATTCTGCAGTGCTGATGCTGTTGTATCGATATTTGGGTCTGATGCGTTAAGTAGACTGAAAGCCTCGTATAGGACCTCAAATTCCTTTTCGGCAAGACAGCGCTGGCAATCACATGTATACGCCATGGTTATTGTATGTTTATAGTATTCAATTATGGTGAGAAATCATCATTTATACAAATCGGCAAACGCCCCCGATATCTCGCTGTCGGACGTTGATCTAAACGACTCCACCGTAATGCTAGGTGATAGTAAATTGAGTCTCCATGCATTAAGACGAACTGTATTTTTGATATCACAGTCTTTTATTCTTTTCAACACTTCGCTAATAGAGCACCGCATATTGAAAGATTTATCTGACCTTGAATGGAACTGGCACGGGGGCGGGCCCCTATTAATTACTGGCAAAGATGTTTCAGCCATGGGTTTGGGCATATTGGTAATGGCCAATCCAAATAGCTGTGCCGTAGTTTCTCCAATTTCTTTACCACAAGTTATTAGCTGCACTGTTGACCTAGTCATAAAGGGCATATTGGAGGCCGCCAGTGCTATCGATACTGCGGTATTAACGGATTCTGAAACTGTCATGGCCATTTCGTAAACAACTTTCATTTCGAAAAAGAGATCTGATGATAATCTCTTAAACTCTTCGCCATAATTCAATGGCTGTAAGGGAAGTCCATGTACATGGTCTCTTAAATATGAGATTTTAGAATCACCTAAATTAATAGCAGAAATAGGGGATGGGCTGTCATAATAGTAAGTAGCCCCCCAATAAATAGGAAAATTGTTGCTGCTGTCACATTCACTGGCAACCTTCACAATAGCCCATGCAAACTCTCGTGGATAAAATAATCCTTCTTTGAAACTGGGGTAACCGCTGACATCGATGATCAGAAATGCCATATCTTTATAAGTAATAAATTGTATTATGATTAAGTATTTTCTAAGCCATCTGACTCTGGAACTATAATCAGGAAAAATACTCCATTAAAGCAAGTCATCTTGATAATTTGTTGGCAAATCATCTTGATAATTTGTTGGCAAATCATCTTGATAATTTGTTGGCAAATCATCTTGATAATTTGCCAATACATGATGAGAATTGGGGGGTTCTTGGTTGGCTTTGCCAGGTTCAACTAAGGCCAGCTCGACTACAGCCTTGTTGGCCGGCAAAGTGTCGTCGGCCAAACTTTGCAGTTTGGTCTTAAGCTGCTCAGGTGTTGCGTTTATTTCTAGTACATCTATATCTAAAGTAGAGACAGTGGCTGGCGATTTGCGCTCACGCCGCCACTGTTTAGGGAGGGTATCGAAGAAGGGGTGTTGTAAGATTTCTGTTGCCGCGATGCGTTTAGTTGTATCAAACATTAGCATTTTTTGGAGCAGGTCTATGGCTAGAGGCGGCGCATATGAGAAGAGATCAGTAAGTTTCATTGGTACTGAATGGCCGCCCTTTTCACAATTCTTAATGGCTTTCTTAAACCACGACACGATATTAAAACTCCCCATGGCTAACTGATTGATTTCAAGATCGGTTAGCGGACCTAGTACTTGTAGCATTGTCATGATCTGTTCATCAGGCTCTTCTGGAACCGAAAAGAGGGCGGGCGGGTGTGTCCGCTCCTCCACGGGAAGCATAGCCAACAGGAGTTCAGCAAACACGCAACCGGCAGCCCAAATGTCGGCCGGCGGTCCGAAAGGCCGCTCAAATATAATCTCGGGCGCCCGGTACCAGCGGGTATAGACCAAATCGGATGCATGTTCTCTGAGGCTCCAGCGCGCCATGCCAAAGTCTGTCAGGCCGAGCCTGCAGTCTTTCATCAGAAGTATATTGGCCGGCTTGATGTCGCAGTGGACCACATGAGAGTCTTCTAGATACTGCAAAGCTTGCGCTAACTGCAGCATCAGTACTTGCACCTGCTCCAATTCCAAGGTCTGAGAGCTTTCTGTCAGCAGCTTGGTTAGCGAGCAGTCCCATCTTTTGAAGACCAGGCCCAATGAGTTTAGGTTTGCCGACAATATGGCGCCATGGAATCGAACAATATTGGAATGCGCCAGGTTGGTGACTAGACGGATTTCTCGAAGAACACGTATATAGTCCCCTAAATGGTTATTTTTAATGTGTTCACGCATATCCTGAACTTTCAGAGCGAGTTCACCAGATTTTCTGTCTATTATTGGTTCTCCACTGGCCAGATAGACCTTGCCATATGTGCCATGGCCGAGCTTGTGCTGCCAGTCCACATGAAGTCCATTACGTATAGCGGTAATAGTCAAATCAGTGGACATTACTTTGAAGCTACTTATAAGTAGCCAATAATACTTCAATTTTGCAAGAAAATCAACCAAACTAAATTGAATTGTATTATCTTAGGTTAGAGCCGATAGCATCCCTTTCCGTCTCTACTAATCAAGTCTTCCAATAAAATGTCTTTGGCCCAAGCGTTTAACAAACCCTACAAGAACACCGCATTCTTCTTGAAAGTGGATGGTCAGCAACCTGCGCACCATACGGAAAACAGTGCCATCACCATCTTTGTGGCGGGTGGTAAGCACTTCCAAGACACCGTGCAAAAAATGTTGGCCCCCGATCGCGGCAACAACAAATATCATGACAAGTGGTCGATCACGGCCTGTCGCATGGGGCCCAGCTGTGCCAAACCCAATTGTAGTGGCCATCACATGTCCGAAATGCCGCCCCACATCTGGCGACGCTTCATCGAGGCGCATCTGGAACAACCGAATGCGCCCTTCAGTGGTGCCTGGCGGTCCTGGTACTCTATGGCGAGCGCGGCCGCGGCGGGCCCTTCGGACAAAGATTGGGTCATCACTGGGGTCATCATTACGCCGCCAACTGGTGGCAATGCGCCCGTACACATTTCGATGCCGATTGAGGGGGCGTTGCCAGCTGCCGTGATGGCTGTGCCAGTGCCAGCCGCCGCAGTTCCAGCCGCTGTCGTTCCAGCCGTGGCAGTTCCAGCCGCCGATCCTACTTGGAGTGACCGCATGCGGAACCTCATCTATGCTGTGAATGAAATGGTTATTGATGAAGATACGTCCGAAGTCGGGAAGCAGGCGTTGCAAGACATTCAATGGCGCTTGCAAAATATCTTGCGGCCATCGCCGATCCCGCAACCTGAGGCGCAAATGGGCTGGGCCAGTAGCTTGGACATGGTAGCCCAATCCAATGAGCGTTACAACATGCTGTCTCAAATGGGTCAATGCACGGTATCGGGATCTTACATGTACCTGCCGCAGTGCGCATGCTCGGACAGCCATTGCTGTCGGGAGCACTGCAAATGCTCAAATCGTCCCAAGTGGTGCGATGGTCGTTGCCGACCACAGCAGTAATGAATGCCTTTCCAACCTAAAAAACAAGAAAAAGAGAAAAGAGAAAAAAACAAAACACTCTTTTTTCTACCAAGTTTGCCAATATAGATCTATAAAACATGAATATAAACTTGATCTAAAACTCGATAGCATGCCACTCTGCGACAAGTGTAACAAACAGTTAAGCAGTTTTAGTGCACTACAACGTCACCTGGCAAGGAAACGCCCTTGCGATGACGTTAAAATTGCACCTCAACTGGTTTTTGAACCAAAACGGGTTGTCTGGAAACCACTTGCTGGTATTCGGCTGAGCGACCCGGAACTTATACAAAACCTTTACACGTTGGCGCCGCTCTCGGCATATTGCGCTAGGTCGCCGCTGGATCGCGTTAATGAAAAGACCTCATTAACGCCAGTCACATTTATCACGATGGGTATTTTAAGGCTCTCTCATAAAGACCCGGCCTTTCACAATATTAAGCTGGAAGATGGCAAACTGCATGTTTTTGAAAACTGTAAATCACCGGAGCTGCCTGGCCCAAACTGGTTTGCTAAAGACCCCCAGGAGTTTGTTGAAGAGCTAATACAAATGATTGCCAGTGAGCTTTGGTACCATCTCAATAAGAGCCCAGCCACATTTTCATTGGCCAACCGCTGCGCCATCTCCACTACAGTATTATCTATTCAAAACGGTACCTCCGAATGGTTGTCTTTGTTGGGCCCCAACATACAGACAAAACTCATGACTTATTTAAAAGAAGCGCATTTACAAGTCACAGAGGTCCTTGGAGGCACTGAGCTGGGGCCTCGGGTAGCTAAGGCCCCAGCGGCAAAAGAGGTCACTAGACTCAGACGAATTGACCCGCTATGTGCTTTGTCAGCCGATATGGTTGCTAGGTACTTTAATACGTACCGGCATCTACCTGTATTGGATCTTGTAGAAAATATGCTGGGGGCCGCCGCGGCCGACCTAAATGTAAAAAATGACAGGCAACTTCAAGATCGTATCGAGCAAAAGCTGTGGGAGGCCGCCGATGAGATTATACCAAAAGAACTCAACTTTCTTGTTGAAACCGTCCGAGATTACCTAAAAATTTAAACAACATTTTCATTCGGATACCATAGTTGATTTGTCGGATTGAAGCTACCCGAAATCTGCAGATCTTGGCCATTGCCCAACTGGCGGCGAAACCTAATCGAGTGGGCCGCCGAGACTGCTGGCATATAGACTGACATAGGGTTAGCTGCATTTGCCAATACACGCATATTTGCCATTGTACCACTTGCCGGGGTATCAATGATGGCGTCGATGTTGCGCGTAAGCACATTACAAGAACCGGAGGGCTTGCTAATCACTTCTTTCGCAACCCTCTCAATGTAGTTGTGAAAGCGCTGATCTTTCGTAGCCCAGTGTCTAGGTACCAAATCAATAGAGAAGCACTCTGGCGAATAGTCATCAGGGCTCCTATCCAAACGACCTCGACAGACCAGGCGCTCCAGAAAGCTATGTGTTGATGAGTTGATGATGTGGTTCGAGACAGGACGGGTAGTACGAACCCGCATCTTTTTGTACATTTCAGGACTTAAACCTACCAAGGCCAACAAGAAGTTTCGATTTAAGTACTTCAGGTATCGTTTTAGTGCCGTCGTACTCTGCCGCTCGGGATCTACCATGATGACTCTTGACTGCAATGATCGCAAAGCCCGTGGGATTGTCCACAGACGACTGCCATCGAAAGCCACCGCACAGGGGTCGATATCGAAGCCACAGAGGATCTGTTCGATACCCTCTAGATGTTGTCGGGTCGCTTGGGCAACAATCAGACTGTCGTCCATAGGGTCATCTATGACTTTTGTCACTAATAAATCGCCGCAAGCATCTTGAAGCATAGTTGCAACTACTTGAGCCCGAGTGGCCTCGGGTTCGACCGAAGCGACCCCATATAGTCGCAGAATCACTTGGTAGACGCCGACAGGGGTCATGAAGGTGACGGCATGTTCTGAACGCATCATCATGTAATATTGGCCATAGCGATCTGCAATCCAACGGTGTACTCGACGAATTGCCTTAGTTGCGTCGGCTTCATTGCCGGCAATCACGAAGAAGTCATAATCACTAGCAATGAATTTCCTGGACGATCCTGTCATGTGCTTCAGAACTGCACCGCCCGCCAGCACTAGAGATGCTTCTCCATACCAAGGGAAGTCGGCCAAATCCGCTTTCAGAGACAGGGCGACTTCTTCTGTGGTTTTGGGAAATTCAATACCAGCAACTCCGCTATCATGAATTGGGTACGGGTACTGAGTGACAAACTCTTTCTCAGATAACGGTTGGTTATAATTCGACGGCAGTGGCTGAATCAAAGAGCCGATTCGCACCCTCTCTAGTGTACTACAAATCCCTTCGGGATACTCTCGGGATGGTTGGTATCGCTCCCCAATCTTTGCATACAACTGCATGTCAAGAGCCGGTGGTAGGACCCCAGCAGCGCGTGCCGCATGTAGAATCCGCACACGCGTTTCAACCGCCCGATCGACGCAAGAGATATAAGTCAGCTTGCTCAAGTAGATGTGCTCAGAGTCGTTTGTGATGAGCTCAGGGAGCTCAGGGACACCGAGGTAGTCACAGCTACGTACAAACCGTGGCCAGTTTGCAACATGTGTGCGGGATGGCGCGCGGCGCGTTTTTAGATAGGGGCCAATCAAGCAGAACTGTTCGAAATCTACATCCAGTGACAGTTTGATGGCAGATTTCTCGCACAACAAGGCCATCTGGCATAACAGATTTAGTTGTGGGTTTTTGGTCATATTAGTAACAACTCGTTCGGGCAGGACCATCTTGATACTGGACTCATCAGACAGTAGGAAATGAAACTGGAATGCCCCCAAATCGGTCTCTTCCATATCTAAAGATCCTATATCTGCGGACATATGTCCATCTTTTTGTCCATCTTTTTGTCCATCTTTTTGTCCATCTTTTTGTCCATCTTTTTGTCCATCTTTTTTACTGCTAACCAACAAAGCATCCGAAACGGTGTCACTAATCCCACGAAATATGCATCTTAACATGTGTTTTAATACTATCGATTACTTTCAATTTTACTAACAAAAATTGAAAGTAATCAATCAATATGTTAATGAAACCCTATTTACAAAAATAATATTGTCCATTAATGTGTTAAGATTAGGCATGCTTTTCTGGACCCATCTGCAGAAGGCTCATTGCAGATTCTCGCTTCCACACATCCAGAGCAACATTTCGGGAATAGATATGCAAAGCATCTGCATGATCTTTCGTTTGGATATCAGACCCCGTATTCAGATAAGTGAATAATGGAATACTCAGACACTTTCCATCTCTGTAGACAACTTCTTCACTAGTTTGTCTATATATGCGTGGTGTGAATGACCAGCGGCGGAGGGGGTCATTCCAGTAAGTTGCCATAAGGCGTTCTGCATAGCCACGACGAATAAAGTATGCACAAGCACAATGATCTTCATTGCCACGAGGGTGCAGACTAATGACATTGGAATGTCCCGGCATATATGTAAGGGCTGCCTGAATTGTGTCCCAATCAGAACCATCAGGCATCTTTGCGGCACCAAGTGCCGTGGAAATTTCTTGCCAGTTACATCCCCAGCTAGTGGTTGTTTCGAGACTGAGGTCATCTTCACAAATTAAAGCCATAGGAGTCTTCGAAGACTCGAGCCACTCCCGGATGGCTCGAAGATGTGAAACCAGGCAGGCAACCTCTGTCCATTTAAGGGGGGTCATCCTATTTAGAATACTAGTATCCCAATCAACTCCAGTAATCTCATGCCCTTTGAATATTCTGGGTGCCTGGTACAAATAATTGGTTACTTTTTCACCATCAATTGCAGTCGTTCGGGTCACTGAGGGTACCTTGTACTGTTTGCACATTTTTTCCATATGTTCAAGCCGGTCCGGTCGGCGATCCAAATTAATGTAATAGATGGGGGGAAGGTCCGCCAGAAGTTCACCAGGAATTACCAGTGCAGGCTCGCTTGCATCGATGCTTACCACTGCACTGGCCCCAAAGCATCTCTGAATATCATCACTTAGCTGCTTTTGAACTACATCGGGCTTGCCCTTTTCATTATACCAAGGCGCTGCTACAATTGCTTCCCACTGGTTCTGTGACATAGCTCCAATAAAGTTAGCAAGATCAGCATTTGTTGGATAGTCTGGAATATAGATCACGCGAGCCTTATTGATGTACTCAAATACACCCGGATGACCCCAGTACAAAGGAACTGAGCCTGCAGCAATCGGATTGATGATCTTTTCTGTGAAATACCCGTCAACCCAAGAATTCTCAATGGCCAGAACAAACTTGAATGCAGTGTATGTAGATACAGCAATATCATTGTAAGTTTCATTCTCATTGTACACGTACCGAGAAGTTTGTGTGACCCCTGGATTGCACTGAGTACCCAAGGCAATAAATTTATCAGATCCGCATTTAGACTGTAATTCTTCAAAAATCTTATTGCGATACTGGCAGTGCGCATTGTACATGAAGGCGCAATACTTACTTCGCTCTGAAAAACCAGGAGGCTTTACCGGAAACGGTCGACGACGCTCTTCAAGACTAGAATGTGCAAAAGGGTAGAAGATCAGACTACCTGCATTAGCACTGCGAGTCGGGCCAATACATACATCAGCGCGTTTCTTTTGCTCCCAAGACTCACCAGAAATAACAACTAAGATGCTCAAAGGATTGATATCTGCCGTATCGACTTCTGTAATATGCGAGATAACAATGTCAGCATGAGTAGTTTTGGCTGTATAGATGATGGCCATGGGAAACTGCGCTTGGATCATCTTGACAACAGTCATAGCATAACTTTGTGCATTAGGGAGCACCATGATAGTAGGATTCTGAATTTTCCTCAGTGCTTGAATCCGATCAATACTGGTTTGTTGATTTTTTTGGAATTGAGCTTCTTTTTCAACAATTTCTCTATTTTCATTGTCTTTGGCTTGTTGTAAAGCCAGCTTTTTGGCCTTTGCGGCTTCGGCCAATTCAGCAAGGCCCGCCATTGTGTTCTCTTTCTGGCCCCCTGTGGCAAATGCCGTAGCGACATCTTCAAAGTCTACTCGGAGCTTTGCATCCTTAATAAAGTGCTCGAGTTTTAACTCAGTCCGGGCCGATAGAGCCCGTGGATTGTCGCGCAGCTGGCCTTTTTCAAAGGTATTGCTGTTGTGGCTCATCACAAGCATTACCTTCAAGGGCGACAGTTGGATCATTGGGTACGAGAAGAAGTTCAAGAAGGATTCTTCTTCACCATGCGAGACAGTCTCATCGTAGAAGTGAGTAGTTGCGAACTCTCGGCGCACGGCCATGGTGCCATTAGTGGCATGTCGTTGTGAAAAGGGGCCCAGGCGGTGAATAAGTTTTACATCACTGAAATAGATGTAAATCAGAGAACAGCCGGCCACGTGAACTTCAGGAGACTCTTCTAACTTCTCAACGGCATGAGATACCCGTTCCGGGGGGTAAAAGTCATCATCATCCCAAGACACCAGGATTTCGCCGCGCGCCAGCTTATGCAGTTCATTGCGTTTGGCGCCAATCAAAGAGCGTTCAGATTGGCGATTGTATCGGATGTTCGGAAGTCTCTTTGAAAGTTCTTCGAAGACATCCGACACATCATCGAGTCCATCATCAAGGATGACCCATTCCATACGATCTTTAGGATAAGTCTGTGATTCGTAGCAGGCTATAGCATTTGCTAAAAAGCGCCGCCGATTGTAGGTTGGTGTTAGGACACTAATAAAGGGCAACATACCAGTTTAGAGTTGCCGACAATGTTGTCTTAATATGAAAATTATAGCACCAGTCTAATAGTTCAATAACATGGGTATAGTATAAATATACTATAGGTATAGCATGCCTGTTGTTACCTATAGTATCGAGGCGGCTCCAGATATAGACCCCAAAATACGAGATGATTTTGGGCCCGAAGTGGCACGAGTCTTCGATGACCCTCGGGGCTGGCGCAAATATGGTTATCTATTCCATGAAGTGAGCCTTAAAGACCTACCGGATATCTTTATTAGGCTTGCCTCAGCTGAAGAAACAGAACTAAGGTGTTTTAACAATGCTGGGTTATCTTGCTGGGTGCCTCGCTTGCGTCAGATTAATATAAACTTGGATAACTGGAATACTGGCGCTAAATCTGGCCTACCGCCCCAACGCTATCACAACTATGTTATTTCACATGAGATGGGGCATGCGCTCGGTCTGAATCACAATAAGTGTCCGATTGAGGAGTGCCGGCGGCGCGGCCTCACCAGTTGTCCTGCTTCTATTATGCAGCAAATGACTAGGGGCAAAGAAGCCATAGGTGAGTGCATTGCAAATGACTGGCCTTTGGACCCGGAGTGGAAAATAGATTCTCCCCGTGGTTTTCAAAGTATGTTACTTGATCTGAAATTAGCCGCCATATTGTTCATAATTCTGATAATAATGTGTATGGTGTGGGGCCGAAGAAGTCAAACAGAAGTTTTCCGGTGTGGCTCTAACCGAATTTTAAATTTAAACAAATCTCTACATAAAGAATAGCATGGAATTGATCAGTATTTCAACCAAAACGTGTGTCACGTGTGGCATCCTTGACAATGATTTAAAGGAATGTAGTGGTTGCAACCAAGTATACCTATGCCATGGCTACTGTGAGACTAAGCACCTTAAGATGTGTCAAGAAATGCACATGGAATCTTTGTTTGAAAAGCATGAAGAGATGGTTGGCGCAAGTAATTTTGTAGAAGCCTCAGAGATACTTACTGAAACCAAAACATTGTCTATGGCCATGGATACATTAACAATTTATACACAGGCCCGTTTAAAGTATGTAGAAGCCATGCATATATATTCGCAAGCAGTGTTTGATGCGGGTCTCTCAGATACATCGGTAGATGCGGATTTACGATCGGCCGACTTGGTTAATACAGATGCGGCTTTGGCCGCAAAAGCTCTCATAGAAGATGCAATTAGTTTGACCGAATCCGCTATAGAAACCATCGCAGACTTCCAAAAACTATTGCAATACAAAATGATCAGGTTAGCGGCTTTGCTAGTTGGCATTCAAACCCAAATGGTTTTGGACATCAAAAATACTACTAATTTAGCAGATGAACTTCTGGATAAGTATATTGAGCTATGCCAAGACTATACGACAGAGGCTCTTTCTAGTACCACGGTTATTTGGAAAGATCCTTTATCGGCATTTGTAAAGCTGTTATTTCTACGAGAGTTGGGGCGAAATGAACTGGAACCCGATGAAAGATTTCCAAAAATGGTGGCTGAGTGTAAAAAAATATTAATCATGGTTAGCCAACCCGAGCACACACAGCCAGACTACATTCAGCCCAGTCTCAAAGAACTTGTTATTACAGATGCATTATCCAAAGATCAGATCCAGAGTATCTTAGATTTGTACATTATGGAGTGTTTTGTTTATCAAAAAATCATATTGGCCAATATGCGTCAGGATACAACGGCTCTATCTAATGGTGTCGTAATAGAGTATATTAATAAAACCATTACAATTGCTGAGGAGGGCAATTCCATTGCAATCTTAGTTGAAGGTTTTCAAGAAATTGTAGCCGAGTTTACAGGAATATTGGACATAATTAGTACAATCTTAAAATGATTAGTATTCCCATCTTTAAATTAAAAAGCAGGTGCATCGCAACAGACGGGGTAGCTTTTTCTTTTTTCTTTTCATTTTTTGGGTGTGCCAGGTATGGGGCGCGCCAGGTATGGGGCGCGCCAGGTATGGGGCGCGCCAGTCTTAGCCCGAGCGTTCTTGTAAGTAGGTGTATCATCACATTTGCGCTTTTTCTCAGGCGAATTTGGTGGGACTTTGGGATCCATGATTCATAGTAGAAATAGCGAAATCGCCAAATGAGTTAGCGAGTAAGTCTGAGTTCATCTGTGTGGTCGTATCTTTTCAATTTTTATATGCTGTGTATTGATAAATTACAGTC
>Ga0118677_10013228_pt1 | contig 11919 bp, 8 predicted proteins | sample AliMusrvi5mmetaG_FD_86154 | JGI IMG/M metagenome (GOLD analysis project Ga0118677, IMG submission 86154) | reverse complement strand
CATATAGCTCAAGAGAAAAGAAGAGTTTGTAAAGTCATTTTATCCAAAAATCGCATTTTTATAAAAAAAAATTGACAATTCCTGTTTTTAGACGTAAATATGGATTGAAATGAGGAGTATTTTATGTCCAAGAAACTTAAGACTTCCAAAAAAAGTTCCTCTAGTCCTAAACCTAAAAAAGTACCTTCACCTAAAATTCTCGGCAAAGTGATCATAAAATATGATGTGGGATTAGGGAACGTCCTTTTTATTCGGGGAAAAGGAGCTGGGCTGAGCTGGGATAAAGGAATTCCTTTAAAAAACAAAGGTGCTGATGAGTGGGTATGGGACCCAAAACAATCATTTAACGAGTGTGAATTTAAAGTCCTGATTAATGATCAGACCTATGAAGCCGGAGAAAATCACTGGTTAACTTGCGGAGCTACTATTCAATATACCCCCTCATTTTGAATTTTTTCTGAAAGATCTCATAGTTATAATCCTTGTCGACGAGATTTTTTCTTTGTGCAACAATCACAATTTCCCGACTCAAGGAGGCTTACAATGCACTATCTAGAATACTATTTTGATAAGGTCTTACCCAAAGATAGAAAGTCCGCAGCTATTGCTTTTCTTGCTTCATTAGATCACATTCAAGGAGAAAGTCCTCTTGTGGCGGATGCAATTTTGCAGGAATTAAAAGACCAAAGAACATATTTAAAATTAATTGCCTCAGAAAATTTCTCTTCTCTAGCAACTCAGCTTGCGATGGGCAATCTTTTAACTGATAAATATTCAGAAGGGTTTCCTAGGCACCGCTTTTATGCTGGATGTGATAACGTCGATTCGATTGAAGAGGCTGCAGTGTCAGAGGCAAAACAACTTTTTGGAGCCGATCATGCCTATATACAGCCCCATTCAGGTGCAGATGCTAACCTTGTAGCGTTCTGGTCTATCCTTGTACAAAAGGTGCAAAATAAAGAGGTTGAAGCTCTTGGTAAAAAAACAATTGATGATCTCAGTCCAGAAGAATATGAAAAAATCCGCAGACTTATGATGAATCAGAAGGTAATGGGTCTTTCGTTGAATTCAGGAGGTCATCTTACACATGGCTTTCGTCATAATATATCCTCTAAGATGATGCGATCAGTCCAATATGATGTAGATAGAGCAACTGGACTTATCGATTATGTAGCTCTTGAAGCCCAACTAAAAAAAGAACGGCCATTGATCCTTATTGCCGGCTATTCCGCCTATCCACGCCTCATTAATTTTGCCAAAATGCGAGAGATAGCAGATAGCGTAGGAGCTGTATTTATGGTAGATATGGCTCATTTTGCAGGTCTTGTTGCCGGCAAAGTGATGAAAGGGGATTTTAATCCAGTTCCCTTTGCTCATATCATTACCTCAACTACTCATAAGACCTTAAGAGGTCCAAGAGGGGGCCTTGTTCTTTGCACAGAAGAATTCAGAGAAGTTGTCAATAAAGGATGTCCTTTAGTGCTCGGAGGACCTCTCCCTCAAGTAATGGCTGCAAAAGCTATTGCTTTTAAAGAGGCCAATACCCCGGAATTTAGAGAGTATGCCCACCAGATAGTGAAGAATTCTAAGGCGTTAGCAGTGTGTCTTATGAAAAAAGGAGTGCCAATAACTACGGGGGGGACCGACAATCACCTTTTAGTTATGGATGTAGCAAGCAAATTTGGACTGACAGGCCGGCAGGCGGAAACGGCTCTTAGAGAGGCGAGATTCACTGTAAACCGGAATGCCATACCGTTTGATGTTAATGGGGCTTGGTATACATCGGGAATTAGAATGGGAACGCCAGCTCTTACCACTCTTGGTATGAAAGAGGGGGAAATGCAACAAATTGGAGGTCTTATAGTAGATCTGCTATCTGCTACTACCCCGATGAATGTGGAAAAAACAGGGGAGAAAAGCCGGGCCAAAGTGCATATAGATGCGACTGTGCTTCAATCTGTTCAGGAAAAATGTTTGAGCCTTCTCAAAAAATTCCCACTATACCCTGAAATCATCATCGATTGAAAAAAATGCCTCTGATAGAAATAATAAGGAAAAAGCCAAGGAAAAAAAATGATTACATTGCACGACGAAGAAGAAAGTCTTAAAAAGCCAAGTAGAATCGATGATAAAATTGATGAGGCGCTTTTAAAAGCCAGACGGATATTACTTTCTGATGCAGTAGGTGGAGATAGTGCTAAAGATATTATCCGCAAGCTATGGTATCTAGAGCTTTCTGAGCCTGGCCGGCCGATCCTCTTTGTTATCAATTCCCCGGGTGGTTCGGTAGATTCAGGTTTTGCGATCTGGGATCAGATCAAGATGATCACCTCTCCGGTGACCACACTAATTACAGGACTTGCTGCTTCTATGGGCTCTATTTTGAGTTTGTCTGCCGCTCCTGGAAGACGCTTTGCAACAGCTAACTCCAGAATCATGATCCACCAACCCTCTATTAATGGAGTGATACGCGGTCAGGCAACAGATCTAGATATCCAAGCTAAAGAAATCATTAAAACAAGAACTGCTTTAGTGGATCTTTACGTAAAAGCTACCGGTAAAGAAGCTAAAGTCATTGAAAAAGCAATCGATCGAGATTCTTGGATGAGCTCAAACGAAGCTCTTGAGTTTGGCTTACTTGATAAAGTAGTTCATTCTTTTAAAGAGATCCAATAACCACGAGAGATATGTTTTTATCTTTTTCAAAATACCAAGCGGCCGGCAATGATTTTATCATCATCGATGATAGAGCCGGCTCTTTCCCCTCTGAAAAAGATCAGTTCATCCACAATCTTTGTCATAGACGTTTCGGTATTGGTGCCGATGGCTTACTTCTTTTGCAAACATCTTCAATAGCCAGCTTTCGGATCAGAATTTTCAATTCTGATGGAAAAGAAGTTGCCATGTGTGGCAATGGAATGAGATGTTTTGTCCATTACTTGGGAACTCTTGGATTTAGGGAGCAGCCCTTTGTCGTCGAAACGATGCATGAAACGATCCTCTGTCAAATTGAAGGGGATAAAATCTCTATAAAGCTCGATAAGCCGATCGTCTTTCATTGGGGTATAGAGCTTCAGACAGATAATCAATCTCTAGAGGTATTTGTTGTACATACTGGCGTTCCTCATGCAGTGATTTTTGTAGACGACCTAGACCACGTTGATGTACAGGGGCTCGGCAGAAAGATACGTAATCATACCCTTTTTGCACCTCATGGGGTTAATGTCAATTTTGCCAAGATGGGTTCTGATGGATCGGTTCACGTTCGCACGTATGAGCGGGGGGTAGAAGGGGAAACCTATTCTTGTGGGACAGGTGCTGCTGCAGTGGCTCTGACAGTTTCTCAGAAGTGCAATCTTCTTGGTCCTATAAGGATCATTCCTTTTTCTAAACATTTTCTCGAGGTACATGTCTCAGAGGCAAGTTCCGGTGGTAAGGAGCTAGAGCTTATAGGTTATGCGGCAAGCGTATTTGAAGGTCGAGTTGCTGTCGATCAATTTCTTTGATTTTTAACTTTCTAAAATCTATAGCCTATTTCACTGGTCATTCATCGGCAATTTTCATTAAGTGCTAATGTTTTGCCGTCTTCCAATATGATGGGAGATCTAAGAGCGTCTTTAGGCAGCTATAGGGATTTCTAAAAGACTGACTTGGGGAGATGATTGTAGCATAATGGGTAAAAGCCCTCGATCAAGATGTATTGCGGTACTATGATAAGCTTCGAAAGAAGAAGAAAATGATTCGACATCTTCAGGAGCAACGCAGTACAGCCTTCTAAGGAGATCTTGTTGTTTTTCTTTTTCTCCACAAACTCCACAAACTCCAGAAGGTGGACTAAAGGTCCCGTCAGGACTTACGGTTGTCTCCGTAGTCCAAGTCTTTGTGCGAGCATGGAAAAATTCTCCTTTGCTTAGCAGGTGATAAATTGTTGAAGTAGAATAAGGAAGAAAAAAAGGTGCTCTTTTAAACTCCGCTTTAGGTACTACAATAGCAAATGCATCTGCGTCCTTTTTTATATAGTACAAAGGCGTCGCAGTTACATCATATAAACCTCCTGAAAGAATACCCAGGCCATAAGAAAGAGATTTTGGTGTTTTTTCTCTTCCCTCATAAATGGTATCACTCGAATGGCTTGAGCCGCGATATAAAACAATAGAGTCTACGCTTGTTTGGCTACATTCTAAATTAAAAGTATTTCTAATAACATCTGAAAGCCTCGCGTTATTGATTCCAAGGGGATGGGAAGGACGCCCGCGGCCGTCGCCTTGATCAGAGAAAGAATGTATTTTGCTGTAATTTCCATAATGACTGTTAATAACGGGGGGCTTTTGGCCAATAGATTCAAAATAGGCGATTTCCCTTTCAAGCAGATTCTGTAAATTAGAGTAAGCTCCAGCTTCAGAAACATCTTTTGTTGTTGAAAATAATCGAGTAAGAATCAAGTTATTGATTCGGTGAGCTAGCAAGGTTAAATGAGGATCTTCTTCAGATGCCGCTTCATCATCAAAACAGCAAAGATGGTAGCATCGACCAGCTGCAGCTTTTTCCCTAAGAGTGGCTTCTTTTTCTTCAGATGTCATATTTGTGGATTCATAGCTACTATGGTGTAATTGCATTTGCACGCAAGCTCTACCATCGACAGCTTCTTCTTCGATACATTCATGAAAAAAGGTGAGCTCGTATAAGACTCGAGGAATAAAAGCCACTCTCAGATCAGGACTTATCCCATGTAACTCTCTTTGGAGAAAATTGAATTTTGATCCAGGAACATCTCTTGTGTCTGCATTCAATATTCTAAAAATAGTTTGATATTGCTCAATTGAAAGAGGTTCAGGACCCCCATGAGGAGTTTCCTTATATACAATATATTCCCCATGACCTTGGGTAGGATGGGTCGGTGTAGATAGTGGGCTAGTTATGTAAGAACTGCTTAAAAGAGCCATAAAAAATCACTTGTTAAATTAAATGATAAGTATATCTTGTGTTTCTGTTAATTTCAAGGTGCAATCTTGTGATAATAGACTGTTTTGTTTTTTATTTTAAATTATTACTGCGGACATTAATTTATTTTTTATTCTTTAATTTAAATCGTTTTTATGTAATATTTTGAGTGATATTAAATCTATTTGTTTTTCGGCGTTGGAAAATACAGGTAGATAAACATAGGGTTTTCATTATGTCATTAAGCCTTTCTTCTTTACCAAGCCTAGATCAGCCGCTCATAACAGATCCTCGAGTTTTACATCTTATAGCAAACTCTCATATACAAGCGCCAACTGCTTGTTTTGTTACGGCTGGGGATACAGTCATAGCTGTAAATGACCTAGCTCTGCAGGCCCTGGGGAGGCGAAGGGGGGAAGTAGTTGCTCACTTAGCAACTGAATTTGATAGTAGTACTGCAGAAAAAGAGTCTTTACCAACAGTTATAACAGGGAGGCTTCTAGTAGAGGATTTGGATCCCCTGGATACCAGCCCTGTGGTGAAAATTGTCCCCATAGAAGGGACTGGTTTGAAAGTGTATTGGCTGCGAGGGCCTTCACCGAAGGGATCTCGCTCCTCGGGAGCCTTAGATCTAAGCCGAGCGAGCTCTTTTGCTAAACTTTCCCCACAATCTGAGCGAGACTCCCCCCTTAGAAGACTTCCTTCCGTTGCAGATCATCTATCAGGCAATGCACTGACTAAAGTTTTAGAAGGGCAGTCTGAAGCCATACAGCGTATAACAATAGAAGCGTATAGGGCGCAGAAACAGATCCGTGAACATGTGAGTTTTATTGAAAACTTAGAATTAAATCATGAAGAAATAAGGGCATCTGGAACTGGGTATCTCTATGCTAATGAATCTGTTGATAACGTTAAAAGTATTTTACGAAGAATGTTCCTAGGCGAAGAGTTAGCTTCCGATATTATAAAAGTTGTCATTACTACACGATCTCTAGATAGTCTTGATAAAAATGGCTTAGCGGATTGGAAACGAGTTTCGTATGTTATTTCCCAGATTCTTCAAAATGCCTGTAAGCATGGTGGACATAAGGTTCGGCTTATATTAGATATTGAATACGATCCCCTATGTGAGATGCTCAAAATTTTTATCCAAGATGACGGACCAGGAATGAACCAGGGCTATTTAAGCGAAGCATTAGACGGGATAACATTTACGGAGGATGCGAAGGCTCCAACATCTAAGCCGGGTATTATTTTGCGAATATGCCGTCTTTTAGTAGAAGATGTGTTAAAAGGTCAATTCAGAGCTATCACAAATTCTGCTGGAACAGCGTTTGAACTTTGTATCGGTGTAAAATCAATACAAGAGCTTGGAGATGAAAGTATGAAGTTCTCTAGTGCATCACGTCCTATAGAAATAGGTGATATAGAGCTTCACAGAGTTGCTGGGGCAGGTAGTGGATGTGAAGGTTCTTCTGTAATTCATTCGGAGTATAGCGCGTTCAGAAGGATTCCCTCTTCCTTAAAGTTAGATGATTGTAGCAGTTTTGATCCATCTCCAATGCTAATGAATGGTCGCAGGCGAAGAGAGGGGTATTTTCAGCTTCCTAGGCTTGAGTCTAATTTAGTTTCTCTTGAAACAATCCTTGAGTTACAGAGTTTTAAAGAAAATGCTTCTCACCTAACAGATAGGGATGCTCTACTACCTCAAAGGGTTAAGCTTCCGTTAAATGCCCCTATTTTACATGTTGATGATGAAAAATCCGGACAAATGGTTCTCTCTAGATTTATGAAACAGTGCAATTTGACCTCTTCTGAAGTTGCGGACTCCGGGGGCTCTGCCCTAGAAAAAGTTCAAGAAGCTATTACTTCTGGAAAACCATACCAAATGATCTTCATGGATCAGATGCTCGGAGGAGTTATTGAAGGGCTTGATAGGGGGACTAATGTCGCTCGAAAGATATTTGAGATCTATAAAAATTTCAGGCTTCCCCCTCCTATTATCATTCCGGCTTCGGGGAATATGACGAAAGAGGATGTAGTTATATATAAAGCTGCGGGCATGAGCTGCGAGGTTAACTTAGAAAAGCCCTTTAGGCCGGAACAAATAAGAAATATCGTAGCAAGGTACTTTGCATCTCCTTAAGGCGTAAGTTGTTTTTTTGAACTACTTGCTTTCTTACTCAAAACCATGCATCCTCAGTTGTAGAGGGACTCTATGGACATCCATGCCCTTTCGTGAATTGTAAATGAGATGGTTTATGCCTAAGGGCCGCCCTACAGAAAAAGAGTTGGAATCCGGAAGAAAGCTGCTTTCAGCCAAGAAGGTGAAGAGTCTTATTTTCTCTGAAGGAACTTATCAATCTGAAATAGAGGTTGTTACCGGAGATGTTCTCTTTCCATTCTTGCAGATGAGCGATGAAGGGGATCTGAAAGATGCTTTTTGCAGCTGCTCGGAAGATTCTTCCAGCCTCATATGCCCTCATCTAGCCGCCACCTATGTACAGATCATGGGAGAAGAAAATATACCCCTACACGTCAGATTTCGGGATAGCTTTTGGAATCAGCTCGGTCAGATGGCCTCTAGAAGGCATGGATATGATACGGAGTGTTTACAGGGCAGGGGGGAATATAAGGCTCTGTCTTCTACAGGAAAACTTCTTTTTCACATGAAGCCAAAAACTCCGGCTGCTAAAAAAAAACTTTTAGAAATCATCGTCTCCCGTCCGATTGAGACTGAAGAGACTTCTCTTAAATTTTTTAATTTGCCTGAAGAAGAACTTGCATTATGGAAGTCAGGAACCCCCAGTCACAACCTTCGTTACGAGCTTTCCTTTTGGGCTGATCTTGCGAAATGGTGGCTACTCTTAGCTCAGCAAAAAGAACCTTATGCTATTGTTTTCTCTGATGAGGATAAAGATCTACCACGCTGGGTTGAGATCCACTTTCCTCAAGTAGAAGTTGGTTTTTATCTAGCTCGGGCCAATTGGCTCTCGATCATTCCTTCTTTAAAAACGGTTCACTCTCCACTTAAAGTAGAGGAAGAAGGAGATAGCGGCATTAAGGGGATGACTTATGATAGGACCAGAAGATCTTTTTCTATCCAGTTAAGTGAAGAAAATAAGAGTCCTTCTCTTGCGCAAGAAAAAGGGATTGAAATCGAAGGGTATATGTATATTTCTTCGGTCGGATTCTTTCCTATCAAGAGAGATCCATTTTTTTCTCAAGGAATTGTTTATGAAGATAGGATAGCCAGCGTCTTGCATAAGTACCGCGCTATCTGTAGGAAATATCTCACAGAAGACAAGGTACATGAAGGAATCTACCCCATTCGTTATGATCTGCATTTCGATGAGAATAAAAGCCTACATATATCTTCTTACCTTTTTGAGCCAGGAGATCTGCAAAGAAAAGATTCTTACTACTTTACCTCATGGGTATATATAGAAGACAAGGGTTTCTACGAAGTAGAAAACACCCTTTTTTCAGCGTTGGATACAGTTATTGGAAGAGATCGTGTCGGAGATTTCGTTAATAAGCATAGAATATGGCTTAATTCTATTGATGGATTTCAGACCCATCTTATGACGATAGAATCTCAGCTTGAGTATTTTGTTGATCAGCAGATGAGTCTTTGTTTTGAATCTCACTTTGAACTCGTAGACGACAGAGGGGGGATCTTAGATTTCGGGGACTGGGTATATATCTCAGGTAAAGGCTTTTTTCAAAAGGAGAAAGAGAAAGGGGGAATGACTATTTACTCAGGCTTAAAAATACCTAAGGGTGAGGTTTCTCTTTTTATCAGAAAAAATACAGCGGAGCTAAAGCACGTAACAGGCTTTTTTGCCGCCCATTGCCCTGTTGACTCGGTATTGATTGATATCCTTCTCACCCCAGATGAGACCATTCGGATTAAACCACATTATACTTATGGTATGAAAGTAGACCCTTCTCGAGTTTTTTTCTTTTGCGAGTATGCCTTCGTGGATAAAGAAGGGTTTTCTTTGATGCCGGTCCAGCTCCCTATGGAAAGTTTTTTGGAAGAAAAGATCTTAGAAAAAAAACAAGAAAACTACTTCATCTTAAATGAATTGGATGCCCTAAGTCCCTGTATTCGTTTATGGGATCCAAGGCTTAAAAAAACAAAACAGATACATTTGCGCATCACAGAAGTGCAGAAAGATGAAAAAGCAAAAGAGGGGAAGTGGATTGTCGATCTGGATTACGAAACAGATGTAGGAAGAGTCGATGCCGTAGAGCTCTGGAAAGGTCTTCAAGAGAATAAAAAATACCTTTTTACGACAGCCGGCCTCATAGATCTTAGGCAGCCCCGTTTTAACTGGCTTAAAAGTCTGTCAAAAAAGCGATGGCTTAAAAATGGAAAGCAATTAAGACTTAGCTCCCTTGAATGGATTAGGCTTAATGCTTTTGAAGATCTGATCGAACCCCAAGGGGATGCTCCCAAAGAAGAAAAGAGCCGCTCTCTTTTGGAAGAATTCCGTCAGATGCAATCGCTTGATAGATTAAATATCGAAGGGCTTAAAAGTGAGCTTCGCCTCTATCAGGAAACGGGGCTTAAGTGGCTATGGTTTCTCTATTGCAACGGCCTCTCGGGTCTTCTCTGTGATGAGATGGGGCTGGGTAAGACCCACCAAGCGATGGCTATACTTGCCGCCGTGAACAATACAGAAGGGGAGAATAAAAAATACCTTGTTGTTTGTCCAACCTCTGTCATATACCACTGGGAAGATCTTCTTGCTAAGTTTTTACCGCATATTCGAGTAAGTGTTTTCTATGGCCTAGGCCGGAAACTTAGCTCTTTTGCAGAAAATTATGATCTCCTCCTTACCTCTTACGGAACATTACGCAGCGAGAGAAAAGAGCTTTCTAAAATTGACTTTGAGGTGGCTGTCTTTGATGAGATCCAAAATGCCAAGAACATGCAGTCGCAGACTCATAAATCGCTTAGATCAATGAAATGCCGAATGGTAGTTGGCCTTACAGGAACTCCACTCGAAAATAAGCTTCTTGATCTTAAGGCCCTATTTGAGATCATCCTTCCCGGCTATCTCCCCATGGAAGCGCAGTTCAAAGAGTTCTTTTCTAATGCCATTGAAAAGGGGCATGACGAAGAAAAAAGAGCTCTTCTTTCGAAAATTATAAAGCCCTTCATCCTCAGAAGAAAAAAAACAGAGGTTCTTTTAGAGCTTCCCGAAAAAATTGAAGAGATCTACTACTGTGATCTTTCCGATGAACAAAAAAAACTATATAAAGAAGTCTTTTATACCCAAAAGGACTCTCTTCTTAAAGAGCTGTCAGATAAAACCTCTTCTAAGGGGTATGTGCATATCTTTTCTGTTCTTTCGAAGCTCAAGCAGATCTGTAATCATCCTGCGATGATTAACAAAGACTACGATAACTTCTTAAAGTACCGCTCTGGAAAATGGGATCTCTTTGTAGAGAGACTCGAAGAGGCTAGAGAAAGTGGGCAAAAAGTTGTTGTCTTCTCTCAGTACCTTGACATGATGGATATGATTGAAAAATATCTTACTCTAAACAATATCGGCTTTGCAGAAATTCGAGGGAGCACCAAAAAACGTAGAGAAGAGATTGAAAGGTTTAAGAATGACCCCGCCTGCGAGGTCTTTGTAGCTTCTCTACAAGCCGCAGGCTCAGGTATTGAGCTAACTTCAGCATCCGTTGTTATTCACTATGATAGATGGTGGAACCCTGCTAAAGAAAACCAAGCGACAGACAGGGTGCATAGGATCGGTCAAAGCCGTGGTGTACAAGTTTTTAAACTTGTTACCAAAAAAAGTGTCGAAGAAAGAATTCATGAACTCATCGAGAAAAAATCCAAACTTTTTGAAAGTGTCGTAGGTTTTGATGAGCAGGATCAGATTAAGAGTTTAAGCCGTCAAGAGCTAATCGAGCTTGTTAAAACCCTAGAAAAAGATATCGAGGTCGATCCTTACGATAAATGATCTTAAGGAATAAAAAACAGATGCCGGTATTTTGAGATATCGAGCTGGCCGAAACATAATGAAAATCTATTTAAATTAAGCTTTTACATAGTGAGAACGAGGGAAAGCGTTCCAATTATTTACGAAACTATCAAGAGCATCTGGCTTTTCAGGATTATACATTTTAATCATCCACCAACAAAACCTGTTATCTGTTAGTGAAAATAAGTAATCAAGACTGCAAGGAATGCCGTATGTATTTGCAAAAATACGACCTACAAGGGGAATAGCTTCAATGAGACCTCTAATCATTTCACATCCACCTTTTGCGGCATGCCAAAGATGACCTTTATTTTGTGTGATTAAAGCCGCAAAAAGATGGCCTAAAGTATGTAGGGCTCCTAAAGCGACTCTTGTAATGCCTGCAACAATTCCTATGACAGGTATTTGTGCCACCTTGTTAAGGTAGGGAGGAGATGGCGCTAGATGATAAAGTCCTGAATGGTAAAATCCCACTCTGTCAGAGGATTCATGACGTCCGTAGTAAACATTTGGGTAGAGTTTCGTATGACGAACATCACTATATAAAACAGAGCCTGTAAGGCTCTCTGCATTTGTTTCTACCACAATACCATTTAAAAGATGACTCAATGAAATAGTTGGTGAAATTGCCATAAATGCTCTGGTTAATTATGTGAATTAATGTAATTATTGCATTGTAATTAATTTCCGTCAATTTCGATTTTATTGTTGCTTCTTGTTAAATATATTTGTTATTATTTGGGTTTTTAAGGGCTATTTTATCATTGTAAAGTCTTTATTCCAGCTAACCCAGGGAGTTAGAGAAAGGGGACCTTGAGGAAGCATTTAGAGAGGGCCTTTTAGATTTTTTTAGGTTCATCCGACAAATGCGTACCTCTGTTCGTGAAGGTGGTATAACCTTAGTTTAAAGTATTCTATGTCCCGAAATCCATAGGCCTGCCTTTTCATCGTTTTAATCTTATTATTGATTCCT
>Ga0118677_10013227_pt1 | contig 11919 bp, 15 predicted proteins | sample AliMusrvi5mmetaG_FD_86154 | JGI IMG/M metagenome (GOLD analysis project Ga0118677, IMG submission 86154) | reverse complement strand
GGTACAACAGTACGCTTACATTATGCGATTTATGAATGTATTCGCTTTCGCTCATACACAAAGATATTAATTACGCCGCAAGCGGCGGGGAACTAACCCCAAAAAGAGATTAGAAATTTTCAGTTATGGCACATACTAGAGAGAATTCACTGGTTAAGTTCTTTGGCGGGAGGTTTGGCAACATGGTCTACCGCAACTATGATGGCATGTCTGTATTGTCGCGCCTGCCGGTCTTCAAGGACAGGAAATTCAGCAAGGCACAGAAAGCCTGTCAGCAACGTTTTGGCAAGGCTGCGGCCTGGGCGCAGATGGCCCGGGAGAATCCTGAGCTGGCAGCCTATTATCAAAGCAAAGCATCGAAGCGCGTCAATGCCTGGAACCTGGCCATATCCGATTATTTACGAAATCCCAAAATCACAGAGATCAATCTTGAGGAGTACCACGGACATAAGGGAGATACGATCAGTGTGAGCGCTCACGACCGGTTCCGGATTGCAGCCGTCATCGTGACCATTCTGAACGCCCAGGGCTTTGAAGTGGAAAGCGGCATGGCCGTGGATGTTCCCGGCGACCATTGGATCTATGAAGCCAGGGAGGATAATCCGCTGTGGAAGGGCTGCAGGGTGAGTGTCAGGGCAGTGGATTTCCCGGGAAATATGGTGGTGCGGTCGATAAGTAGTCCGTAGTCAGCAGCCGGCAGTCGGCAGTCAGCAGTCGGCAGTCAGCAGTCAGCAGTCAAAATCAAAATCAAAAAAAATCGCTGATAGAAATTAATTACCGTGTAAGGCCGGGTGGGAGTGGTATGCCATCCAGCTGAATATTTTTCCAAAACGCCATTTATTTCCCTCATTTTGAGCCTGTTTTCAGGGCATAACTTGCAACTTACAACTTACAACTCGCAACTCCCCCTCTTCGGGTGGGTTGTTTTTGGGTTATTCTACCGAAGCATCAGCAGGCGACGAAGAATCGGCGAAGGATCGACGAGGGATCCGGGGAGCCCACGCTCAAAATTCAAATATCGTTGATCGATATTCGAGTAATCAAAAAAGGAGGTTTGAGCGGAACAATCGATTAACGATCAACGATTTTCGAAATCAGACCGGATTTGCAGTTATGAATAAAAAGAAGTATCTTTGTTTGTACGGCAATATTGTCCTCTGCCGATTGAGCCCGCCGGGGAAAAGAACGTTAATCTCTACTGAACGATTAAGGCTTGAAGATCTACATCAAAAATATGGTCTGCATCCGCTGCAAGATGGTTGTGAAATCAGAGCTGACCAAACTCGGGTTGCATTACAAAACCGTTGAACTTGGTGAAGCGGATGTGATGGAAAACATTACACTTCCTCAAAGGGTCCTCCTGGCTGAAGGTCTGAAAAAGACGGGCCTGGAACTGATGGATGATAAAAAGAGCATGCTGGTCGAGAAAATCAAAACGATCATCATCGAGATGGTACATTATGATGAGGATCAGATCAAGGTCAACCTCTCCGATTTCCTGAGTGAAAAACTTCAGCACAATTATACCTACCTGGCCAACCTCTTTTCCGAGGTCAAAGGAACAACCATCGAGCACTTTTACCTTGCCCATAAAATCGAAAAGGTTAAAGAATTGCTGGTATATGATGAACTGACGCTTTCCGAGATCGCCTTTAAACTCCACTACAGCAGCGTGGCCCATCTCTCGAACCAGTTCAAGAAAATGACCGGCCTCACCCCCTCCTACTTTAAGAAGCTTAAGCACAAAAGACGCAGCACCTGGGAAAATGTGTGAATAATGTAACATTTACCTTTAATTGTGTAACATTCACCGGAGCATCCATCCGGAACTTTGCAATGTGATCCTGTTTCCTTTTAACCAGGTCCGCAGAACCGGCCTGTAAATCAGCGCTGATCAGTTGTTGAGTTAATCTTTACTTCAAACGGATGAAAAAAGCAGATTCTGTTGAACCGGATAAAGCAAAAGCCTTTATCATTGTCGAGATCATCGAATACATCCCAAATTCAGTGGTCATTAAAACGATCATAAAAAAAACGACGGGTAATGTTACGGTGGTATCAATCGACAGCGGCGAAGCATTGACAGAAAAGATACTGCCCTTCGACACCTTTGTCCAGATAATTGACGGCAAAGCTGAGATCGTTATCGACGGGACAGCCAATTTCCTGGAAACGGGCCAGGCTATTATCATTCCCGCGCATACATCCAACATCGTAAAGGCAAACGAACGGTTTAAAATGATCTCTACCGTAATTAAAAGCGGCTACGAATAACATTCACCAATAATTAAAACCGAAACCATGAGCAACTTACTTTATATCATCGCCATCATGCTGATCATCGCATGGGCCATCGGATTTTTCGCATTCAGTATCGGATACGTGATCCACATACTTCTTGTAATTGCAGTTATCGCCATCCTGATCAGGATCATCCAGGGAAGACGGCCCCTTTAATACCTCGTACGGATTACCGGCGAGGTCGTATGAATAGTTCATTCCTGTGACTTTTTAATGAAAGGAGCCTGAAACGTTTTGACTGAAAAAGGAATAATTTTCCCTGTTTACCTTAAGGCCATTTTCCTGTTTATCGGATTATCCGCCTTTGTAATGGTGCTCTATATCGCACAAGGGATCATTGTACCCATTATCTTTTCAATCATCATCGCGATTGTCCTCCATCCTGTTGTCAACCTCTTTACCCGGATGAAGATAAACCGGCTGGTGGCAATCATACTTACCCTGATACTCACCTTCCTGGTCATCGCCGCTTTTTGTGCACTGCTCTTCTCTCAGGCTGTCCGTTTCAGCGATTCCTGGCCCATTCTCGTCGACCGCTTCACGGAGATACTCAACAATTCCATCACATGGATATCCGGGTACTTCGACATCAACCCGAAAAAGATCCATGAGTGGATCGTAAAAACAAAGATGGAAATCATCAATACCGGTGCCGCTTCGATCGCGCAAACCCTGGTCGCTGTGGGAAACTGGCTGGTGATCCTGTTTCTGATCCCGGTATACGTTTTCATGATCCTCTACTACCAACCTCTGCTCCTGGATTTTATAAGGAAAGTCTTCGGTCAGAGCAACAAGAACCAGGTTGGAGAGATCGTAACCCAGACAAAAACGGTGATTCAGCATTACCTTGTCGGACTGGTCATCGAGGCGGTGCTGGTTGCGATCCTGGATTCAGTAGGACTTCTCCTGCTGGGGATCGACTATGCCATCCTGCTGGGGATCATCGGTGCCCTGCTTAACGTCATTCCTTACATCGGCGGACTTGTGGCGGTGGCTTTGCCAATGATGATCGCGGTAGCTACCAAAGACTCACCCTGGTACGCGGTTTATGTCCTGGCAGTTTACTATTTCATTCAGCTCATCGACAACAATTACATCGTTCCCAAAATCGTGGCGTCCAAAGTAAAGATCAATGCACTTTTCTCAATAATTGCCGTGATTGCAGGAAACGCATTATGGGGAATACCCGGCATGTTCCTCTCCATCCCCCTGCTCGCCATAATAAAACTCATCTGCGATCACATTGAACCCTTAAAACCCTGGGGGTTCCTGCTGGGTGACACCATGCCTCCGATACTGAACATCAAGCCTGTTCTGAAAAAAATAATTTCATCATGATAGATGTCAAAAAGGAAGGGATCATCCTGACTAAAACCGATCTGGAGTTTGAAAATGAAGGCGTGCTGAACCCTGCCGTTATCCGTGTGGGTGACAGTGTGCATATTTTTTATCGCGCTGTCCGCAATGGCAATTTTTCCACAATCGGTTATTGCAGGCTGGATGGACCTTTGAATATAGCTGAACGGTGGGACAAACCCTTCATGGTCCCGGAATTTGATTATGAATCGCAGGGTGTGGAAGATGCCCGCATCGTGAAGATCGACGACATCTTCTACATGACCTACACCGGCTATGACGGCACGAATGCCCGCGGAGCCCTGGCAGTTTCGAAGGATCTGGTTACTTTCAAAAAAATGGGACTCATTGTTCCTCCGATCACCTACGCGGAATTCGTTTACCTGGCCGAATCATCAGGAAAAGTAAATGAGAATTACTATCACAACCACCGCTTCTATTACCAGGAGGCCGATCCCGATAAAAAGATCATGCTCTGGGACAAGAACGTGGTTTTCTTCCCGCGAAGGATCGACGGGAAACTGGTATTTCTCCACAGGATCCGACCGGGCATACAGATCGCCAGTGTGAATGACATTAAAGAGATCAACAAGGTTTACTGGGAAAGTTATTTCCAGAACCTTCAGGACCATATCGTACTCGACCCTGTCTATCCCCACGAATCAAGTTACCTGGGGAGCGGATGCCCCCCGATCGAAACAGAGATCGGATGGCTTCTGATATACCATGGTGTCGAAGAAAAAGAGGGCGGTCCGGTTTATTCAGCCTGTGCAGCACTGCTCGACCTTCAAGACCCGAAGAAGGAGCTGGCACGCCTGCCTTATGTGCTTTTCACCCCGGAATATGAATGGGAACTGCACGGGGATGTGAACAACGTTGTCTTTCCCACGGGCACAGCCATCTTCGGGAATACTTTGTTTATCTATTACGGTGCTGCGGATACGCACATTGCCTGCGCCTCCGTCAGTTTATCCTCGCTGCTGTCAGAATTATCATCCTATATCAAAAGAGATGGCATTTAGAACATTTCCCTGCGGGTCCATGATCAGCCCGCCCTATAAAGGAGTGCCGGTCAACACAAAATTATTCAGCAATTCATAAAAAAAAGCTGTTTGAAAATCTATATCAAATACATGGTGAGCATCCGCTGTAAAATAGTGGTGAAAGAAGTCCTTAAAAAGCTCGGGCTTCATTTTATTTTGGTCGACCTTGGAGTTGTCGAGATCATGGAAACGATTACGCCGGAACAGCGGGAGCAGCTTACAACCGCCCTGAAAAGCTCTGGACTTGAACTCATGGATGACAAGCGGGCCGTCCTGATCGAAAAGATAAAAAACGTGATCATTGAAATGGTTCACTATTCGGACGAGATCATCAAAATGAACTTCTCGGAGTTCCTTAGTGAAAAGTTAAATCATGATTACACCTACCTGGCCAACCTCTTTTCCGAAGTCCAGGGAACCACGATCGAGCAATTCATCATTGCACATAAGATCGAACGCATAAAAGAGCTGATCATCTATGATGAACTCTCCATATCGGAGATCGCATGGAAACTCAATTACAGCAGTGTCGCCCATCTTTCCAACCAGTTTAAAAAAGTCACAGGACTTACACCCTCGCACTTCAAACAGCTGAAGAATAAAAGGCGGCGCCCGATAGAAGAAATCTGAACCCCAAAAAACAAAATGGAAACAGCCAGAATAAAAGAATCACAGTACGCCCGGAGCCTCATCGAGGCCAGCCTCGACCCGCTGATCACGATTAATACCAGCGGCAAGATCATGGATATGAACGAGGCCCTGGCAAACATCACAGGATTGACCCGCAGTGAGCTGACGGGCACTGACTTTTTTGATTATTTTACCGAACCGCAAATGGCGAGGGAAGTCTACCAGGAGGTCTTCGCAAATGGTTCCGTGGCTGATTCACCCCTTACCCTTCGCCATAAAGCAGGCAAACTGACATCCGTGCTGTTCAACGGTTCCGTTTTTAAAGATGATGCGGGGAATGTTCTGGGGGTTGTGGTCGTTGCCAGGGATATTACAGAACAACGGAGGATCGAAACGGAGCTGACCGAGGCCATCGTATTTGCAGAACTTGCAACCGGAATTGCAGAAGAAGCTAAGCTGAAAGCGGAGAATGCCACCCGGATCGCTGAAAATGCGGTTAGGGCAAAACAGCAGTTCCTTTCGAATATGAGCCACGAGATCCGAACCCCCATGAATGCGATAATCGGTTTTACAAAAGTGGTACTGAAAACGGAATTGTCAGCCAAACAAAAAGAGTACCTCACGGCCATCAAAATGAGCGGTGATGCATTGATAGTGCTGATCAACGACATTCTTGACCTTGCCAAAGTGGATGCCGGAAAGATGATCTTTGAACAAACCCCTTTTAGAATGGCACTTTCAGTGTCGGCAATGCTGCACCTCTTCGACACCAAGATACAGGAGAAGAATCTGAAGCTGGTGAAGGAGTACGACCCGGCAATTCCCCTGGTCCTGGTGGGCGACCCGGTCCGACTCCACCAGATCATCCTGAATCTTGTAAGCAATGCCGTGAAGTTCACCAACACCGGGACAATCACAGTGAGTGTTCATCTGCTTCATGAGGACGATGAGAGTGTGAATATTGAATTCACGGTATCCGATACCGATATCGGGATCGCTGATAACAAGATGAGCAATATCTTCGAGAATTTCCAGCAGGCATCCAGCGATACCTCCAGGCTGTACGGCGGCACCGGGCTCGGCCTTGCAATCGTGAAACAACTGGTGGAAGCACAGGGAGGCAGCATCCGTGTTGAAAGCAGGATCAATGAGGGCTCTTCCTTTATTTTCAACCTGAACTTCCAGAAAACCCAGGCACAAGCAGAGCCGGAACTGGAAATAGCGGAGATTGACACCGAGATCCGCAACATCATTGTACTGGTGGTTGAGGACATCCCGCTTAACCAGCTGCTGATGAAAACGCTGCTTGACGATTTTGGTTTTGACTGCGATATTGCTGCCAACGGCCGACTCGCAATTGAACGGCTGCTGCTGAAATCATACGACATCATTCTTATGGACCTGCAGATGCCAGAAATGAATGGCTTTGAAACGACAGAGCACATCCGCACCGTCATGAAGTCTTGTATCCCCATCATTGCATTAACGGCCGACGTCACCACGGTCGACCTGGCAAAATGCAAAGCGGTCGGGATGAATGATTACATCGCGAAACCCGTTGATGAACGCCTGCTTTACAGTAAGATAATGGGGTTTGTAAAAAAGCCTGCACTTACACGTGGCACCTGCCCGGAAATTATTGAGTCCCCCATACGGAACGGACAGAAATATACAGACCTTGAATCCCTCATCCGTCGTACCAAATCGAATCCCAAGCTGATGATGGAGATGATCTCACTCTACCTGGAACAGACACCTCCCCTCATCACAGCAATGAACCAGGGTTTTCAGGACAAGGACTGGCAGGCGCTTCACGCGGCTGTGCATAAAATGATTCCCTCTTTTTCCATCATGGGCATCAGCATCGATTTCGAAAATATGGCTAAAAAAGTACAGGATTATGCAGGAGCCCAGAAACAAGCAGAAGGTATACATGACCTTGTGCTTGAACTCGAAAACGTATGTACCCATGCATGCCAGGAATTAAAAGTTGAATTAAACCGGATTAAAAATGCGAATTCATGAAAAACGAAAAAAAGATCAGGCTGTTCCTGGTAGATGATGATGCGGTGTTTTTGAAATCGATGGAAATTGAATTCCTGCAGCACGCAGATCTCACCATCGAAACATTTGCAACCGGGGAGATGTGCATCATGAATCTCTCAAACCATCCGGATGTCGTTATCCTGGATTACCTGCTCGACGGGGTTGACAGGAATGCCATGAACGGGATAGAAACCCTGGATAAAATAAAAGCCTTCGACCCGGAGATCCCGGTGGTGATGCTGTCAGCCCAGGATAAGATAGAGGTAGCTGTAAACTGCATGCATCACAAGGCATTTGATTATGTTGTGAAGAGTGAGACTGCTTTCCTTCGGTTGCAGAAAATCATCTCCTCCATTTTCAGTATAAAAAAGATGGAAAAGGAGCTGAACTGGTATATGGACCGTATGTGAGTGCCCGGGTATGTTTGAACTTACCGGTAATGTGGGAATTATGTAACATTTACTATTTTTTATGTAACAGCTCAGCCTTCGTTTGTACCTACTTTTAACAGGTATAACACCACAAGGCAATGACAACAAAACGCAGAATGCAGAGCCTGTCCGGACGGCCGGACAGCCACAATGAGGAGATCCGGATTCAGGGATATCCCTCATTTTCATCCAGGAAAGAGTTTTACAGCCAGTACCTGGAGCAACGAAATAACAGCCAGGAAATCCAGGTAGCGGATACGGACTGCTTCATCGAAAATGCCATCAGTGAAGATGAAGAAACCAGGTTTTACAACTACCTGGCGGGAGGACGAAATGAACCGTGGGAAGCCTGACCGGATTATATACTCCTGCCCGTTGAATACCCGGCTGTGAAACACACAGGCGGGAGATAAATTACATTGAATGATCAGACAAACCATGAAAACCAGCACAATTAAAAGAGTACTGATTGCCCTTGATTATGATAAGTCCCTGCAAAAAATTGCAGAAAGCGGATTTTCACTTGCGAAAGCCATGGATGCAGAGGTGGTCCTCCTGCATGTGATCACCGATCCGGTATATTATGCCCTGACGGAATATTCACCGATCATGGGATTTACGGGGGAGATCGACCTGGGCCCTATTCAACTGGACAGCATCGACGGCCTGAAAAAAGCATCGAATCATTTCCTGGAAAAAATAAAGCATCACCTGGGTGTGTCGCCCTAACTGGAGTGTAACATGGAGTTTCAGCTAGCCCCGTATCTCGCTCAGTCCCTTCTAGGGGTTGGTGTACTCGGCTGCATTATTGGCGGTGCGGCTGCCGCTGCTAAAAATATTCGATTGGTTGAATTGGGCTCGATTTCAATTGAGAAAGCTACTACCGATGCTGGTTACGAGACCGGCGGGGCTGGAATTGCGACGCTGGCTGGAGCGTTTGCAGCCGGGCTCGTGGGTGGCGGACTTATTCCGTCAATCATCATTGCGCTATCAGTCGGGATCGCTACGAAATATTCATGGGACAGGCTTGTTGAATTTTATTCCAGGAAACCCTCGAAGCGTCGCGTGATAGATGATGACGAATTCGATTTTTAGCAGGCGCCGCTCGCATCACCCTTTCATACCGTCGTCCACCGTGACCCACCCTTCCACCAACCCTTCGGCCACAATCATAACGACAAATACCACAGCGAATTTCGCACTGACCGCCTGGTAAAAAGTCAGCGGGCCTATCGCAATCAAAATAGCATCGTTTTTGGTCATTAATCAGATTGGGACAGAACGTAATCCGCCGATTAATGCGACGACGCCCACCGTCAACCACCGGATGCAACCGGCCTGGTTTCAAGCCAGAGCCGAACCGATCAGAACCATGGAGTCCAGTCGCACCGTTGACGTCGAAGTGTCCAGTACAATACTCGACAAGACAAATTTCCGAAACTCAGTCGGACGCCCCGATTTTAAGGCTGGGAATCCGCGTGCGGATTATAAATAGTACTAAGCGGAATAACAAATAAATTTTCTAGCGGATTCGTGTGGCGAACTTCTTTCGCTATTCATTATGCGTCGACAGGGGTTGGCGAATCGCGTCGGCAGACCTGGGGGGGACGCATCTGAACGGCGGCGGGACTTAGTGACTTGAGCCTGCGCCGGACCTTATCAATGAGGGGGTACGCGATGCGCCGCACATAAAGGCATATTGAATACCTGGATCGAAACGGGTATATGAGATGCGCTTAACTGACGGTAGAGGTGCGACTTACTCAGTTTTCCAACTTAGCGGTTCGCGTTCTGATGTTTGCTGGGGCTGAGAGGTCGCAGGGTCAGCACACCAACTGGTATCGCTCGCAGCAATAGTGTTTCTGACATCTACCTAAGGAATGTTGTCGCGGGCAAATATCGCAAAGGAGAGATGTACAGTGAGCGAAGGCTATTCAGAGGGCTTGGTTGGTGAATATGGTCATCCATCGGATCAGCGTTGGTGATGGTGTTCCGAAGGTTTGGGTTATTTATAGGTAATGCTGTAAGGAGGCCGTGGTGAAAGTTAATGTAACATTCGATATAAACAAGGCGCGCCTTGTACACCTGGACTGGGTGCTAAAGATTGAGAAGTCATTAGACCACAGCGAAGCGGCTTCTGTATTTGATTTACCGGGCCATCAGGACTGTGAGCTTGGCCTCTGGCTGCACGGCGAGGGGCGGGTAAAGTATCGTCAATATCCAGATATCCGAAACCTCGCAATTGAGCATCGGCGCTTCCATCAAGCTGTCGAGCATATGCTCAGGGCGATCCGTGAAGGGGACCGAAATAATATACGCGAATTGTTGAATAGCGCTAGGCATGTGAGCAAGGATATTGTTTATCTGCTAACTTTGCTTGAATTGAAAACTGTTGAACAGCATTATCAGAGGCAATTAGGTGGGGGGGTTCTTGCCTTCCTCGATAGGTTATTTTCTTCTGACGCCAATTGGCTAGAGCCGCCAAAGGTCCGCGAGGCGAATCCTGCAGTTGATCTGACTTATGCGCGACTTGCCCACCTCAGATGGTCATCGCGCCTTGACCGCCAGTTCCGCAATTTCGGCTCAGGGGTAGCCCTGCAAGCACATGACAAGTGCGATTTTGGGTCCTGGATACAGGGGCCAGGAAAACAAAAGTACGCAGACCTACCAGAAATTGCGCTTCTAGATACTGTACACAAAAGCTTTCACGAAGCTTCTTCCAGAATTATCCGTGACTTACAATACCGCCAGTTTCAGAAGGCCGATGAGGCCTATGCAGACGTTCAAAACCTTAGTCGAGAAATATCATGGCTACTAACTGTTCTCGAGTATCGGCTTAACCCGCATTGGTCTGCTTCCGAGAGTAGGGCAGGAAGCGAGAAAACCTTGCATGAGGAGACTGCCGTCGCAGTGAGACAAGCAGATGTAATATTGCCAGTTTATCAGACCTCCCCAATCTTGTCTGCAGCAAGAGATTTTGTTGGTAGATAATGCTAGCTATACCAAACAACTTGCCGAGATAGATGATCTGTCATGTCAATCTCGATCGGTTTATCTGCGAGGTCGCTCATTGCGGCAGCTCTATTGGTTGGACGAAGTGGTCAGTCCATGTGTAGAAAGACTCTATTTTATGATTCTGCTGTAGTTATTTTGACGTGGATTGCAAGCAAGTTCTTACCGAACCGCCGATCATGTGCTAATCGCCAAGCCCCTCGCTAATGAGAAGATAATCATGGCTCACAATATTAACTTTATGGACGAAGCCGGTTTGTACGTGAGTTTTAGCGTGAAGCTGTTGTCGAGGCTTGGGGCCGTTCTTATTAACGGTTTCCAATCAGTCATTGACATAGATACCAAAATGAAGACTGACCATTACCGGGCCCGAGGGCTCGACCATGCGAGGGCAGGTCGCGCTATTCATGCTATCCCCTTGTTGGAACATGTCCTTATGCAACGGCCGCATGATTTTGAGGCCGGCCTTCAGCTTGGGGTCTGCATGATTAAAATTGGCCGTCAGCAGGAGGGGATCAGGCTGCTAGAGGAAGCCAACAGGGAAGACGCCGCGAACCCGAACACTGTTAAGGTGCTCGGGCTTGCTTATGCTCAGGCTGGGGAACATGAGCGGGCTCTGCCATTACTGGCTACTGCGCTCACATCATTTCCAGAAAGCTTTATCCTGCTCTACCGGATGGGCGTGTGCCACGACCACCAATGTCGACCAGCTGACGCGGTAAATTGTTTTGAACGGGCACTGGGACATCGGCCAAGGGCGACGAAGGTGATGCGGGCCCTTGGCTATGCCCTTGAAAAGCTTGGGGAGCGAGATCGTGCTTTGACATATTTTAAACAGGCGGACGAAATCGAAAGCGGCGGGGCATCCGAGTAACCTTTACTAACGGTCGACGCGCGGGCGACCCCTGACAAGAGTATAGTTCATGGTGAAAGCAATAGCGTTCGAGCCATCCAACAATGATGGCTCCCAATTGCACCGCATCCGTAAGTCAGAAGAAATTCTGGCGGAACTTTATGGTGCTCAGTCAAGGCCCAAAAAGAAGCCTATGGCGCGGCCCGTCCGTGGAGTGCGCATAATGCTCATGATATCTTTCCTTACA
>Ga0118677_10013226_pt1 | contig 11920 bp, 11 predicted proteins | sample AliMusrvi5mmetaG_FD_86154 | JGI IMG/M metagenome (GOLD analysis project Ga0118677, IMG submission 86154) | reverse complement strand
CCAGATGTTCTGGCATATACAGGGCATGCTTACCCAATACAGCGGCACTATTATCTATAATGGCCAGGAGTATATCGTGCGGCCAGAGACGTCCGCGGGCTATCAGGACAAAAACTGGGGCAGCGATTACACCAATCCCTGGATATGGCTCAACTGCAATAATTTCAAAAGCGCCGATACCGGCAAAAAACTCAAATACACGAGCCTTGATGTCGGCGGCGGTAATCCCACGGTATTCGGGGTGCCGCTGGGCGAGAAAGTGATTATCGCATTTTATTATCAGGGCGATCTCTATGAGTTCAACTTTTCCAAGTTCTGGACCAATACCCATCTGGATGTTGACTGCGGGGTCAGGCCCGATGAGGTCTACTGGAATATCGCGGCCTGGAACAGTGATGCGGCCATCGAGATCAACTTCACCTGCCCCAAAAGCCATATGCAGCTATTTAATTATGAAAATCCGAAGGGAGAGAAAAACCACACCCAGCTGTGGAATGGCGGCTTTGCCTCGGGCACGGTTAAGTTTTATAAAAAGCGCGGCGCAGGCTATATCCTGATCGATACGCTGGAAGGACGCCTCGGCGGCTGCGAATACGGCAGGTATTGAGCACCCCGTATTTGAAACGGGAGCAGCGACCCACAACAAGATTAGTTTTTTCTAATACTTCTTTAACCTTTCTTTAATTAACTTCATGTTATAAAAAAATCAAAAGTGTCCGAGAGATAATAAAAAGCAGGTTGCTCAGACACAATACTTTGCAAAAACATGAGAGTGAAAAGTTTATCGCAGATTACAAGTTACATGGTTTTTCCTGATAGTGCAGGGAGGATGTTCCCCCCCCCCCTTCTCATCCTCCCTGCACGAATCAGAACTCTGACGGAAAGAGATTCTTTTAGCTAGTTCAAGGTTCCTCCTGGAGTGCAGGAATGGTGTTCCCCCCCTTCTCATCGTTCCTGCACTTCCTCCTTAATTACAATAAAAAATTAATCATATAGGGATATAGGGCGCTCAATGCGCCAAAGATGATTCAAGAAAGTTCTTTTTACGGAAAAGATAATGCTGGACTGCTGCGGTTATAGCGTTCGAACTGTCCACGAGTTCACTTTCATACGCCGTAACCGGTGTTTTTTATAATCACACTAGTCGGCTTTCACATTTGATTTTGCTGGCCCCCTCACCCCGACTCTCTTCCACAAGGGGCGAGGGAGGTTCATGTTTTCTCCCTTCCCTTGATGGGAGAGGATTAAGGGGGGGCCTAAATGATAAAATTAAATGTCATAACTCACTAGGGTTGGACTACTACCAGGTCGGGTTGAATGAAAAATTCGCTTTTGGTATTTCTTGTATGCCTGGGGGCGGCTGAAATATGCCATGCTGAAAATTTTCCCGTGCCCGTGTTCGTCTCGGCGCCCGATACAACCATTGTGCAGACCCTGACCGGCAGCATAGACGCTGTTTCAATCGCCGATACGGCAAAAGGCCTGCGATCCGAGATAATCATTTCTCGTCAGAACGGGACGCAGCTTGTGCTGATCGTCAAGACTACCACGACCATCTATGATGCGGCCTGGAAGCCGACGGGCCTTGATGTGCTCCGGAAAAAGGACCGCGTCAAGGTCAAGTACGTAACCACCGGCGAAGGCTTTGCCGAAGCCCTGTCCATTAAGCAACTGAAATAGCAACTACGACCGTACAAACACTTACCAAAGGAATACTGTCATGACTCATCCTGTTCTGTCTCACACGAAGCCAGCTTTAATCCGTCCGCGCATTTTTTCACTTTCGCTGACCATGCTTTTCATGGTTGCCTGCTGCCTGGCTGCTGCGGCGCCGGTAGCCGCCCAGGAGAACCAAAACAATGAGGCTCCAACCATAACCCTCCCGAACTTTACCGTGCTTGCAAAAAAACTCATGCCGGTGACCGTGCACATAAGCACCTCAAGAACGCTCAAGCCTCCCAAAGGCTCAATGCGGCGCTTTCAGGAGCCCTTCGGCGAGGAGGATCCCTTTCGAGATTTTTTCGGCGAGGATTTCATGCGCCGCTTTCAGGAGCAGACGCCCCGGCGCGAGCAAAAGCAGCGAAGCCTCGGCTCGGGTTTTATCATTGACCGGGAAGGGTATGTGCTTACCAATAATCATGTGATTGAAGGCGCCGATGAGATAACAGTGACCCTTCATGATGAGAAGCAGTATCCTGCCACGGTTGTCGGTCGCGATGAGAAAACCGATATCGCCCTCATAAAAATCAAGGATCCCAAGGGCGATCTGCCCTGCGCGGAGCTGGGTGATTCCGATGCCCTTGAAATAGGCGCCTGGGTGCTTGCTATAGGCAATCCCTTCGGCCTGCAGGAAACGGTCACGCAGGGTATCGTCAGCGCAAAATGGCGCAAAATCGGCCAGGGCCCCTATGATGACTTTATCCAGACCGATGCCTCGATCAATCCGGGCAACAGCGGCGGCCCGCTGTTTAATCTCAGTGGCCGGGTCGTGGGCATCAATACAGCTATTTTTTCCCCCAGCGGGGGCAATGTGGGAATCGGCTTTGCCATACCGATAAACATCGCCAAAACCATCCTCCCCCAGCTGAAAGGCAAGGGCAAAGTCGTGCGGGGCTGGCTCGGCGTTATGATTCAGAAAGTGACGCCGGAGCTTGCGCAATCATTCGGCATCGCCGAAGGCCGTGGCGCTCTGGTGGCGGATGTTGACAAGGAAGGCCCTGCCGCCAAAGCCGGCATCGCCTCGGGGGACATTATTATCAGCTACAACGGTAAAGAGATAAAGGACATGGATGAGCTGCCGATCCTGGTCGCGCAAACGGAAATCGGCAGTACGGCTGATGTGCGGGTACTTCGCAGCGGCAAGGAAAAGACCGTGACAGTGAAAATCGCCGAGCTTAAAGATTCCAAATCGCATGATCTGGCGCAGGGCCAGGAGCCCCAGCAGGATTTTGGCATTGCGGTGCGCGAGATTACCCCGGAAATGGCCCAGCGCTACGGTCTCTCCAAAAAAGACGGCATTATCATAGCCCAGATTGAGCCGGGTAGCGAAGCCGAAGAGGCCGGGATTCGGTCAGGCGACATTATCGAAGAAATCAATCGCAGCCAGGTGCGCACCTTAAGCGAGTATAACCGCATACTGGGGAAAATAAAAAAGGGCGAAAACATTCTGCTGCTGCTGCGCCGTGGCGAAAATGCCCTCTGGATCGTGCTGAAGCAGGGAAAATAATTTCGCACAACAGCCGTATCGAAACAAAAAGCCTGCGGGTGCGGATGTGCCCGCAGGCTTTTTGTTGTGCTTTTTGCGCCAACTGGCGGGCCTTTACAGATAGTTTTCAACGCAGGCATATCAGTGAAGAACATCGGAAAGCCGTGTGCGGGAGAACCGCATGCACGGTTTGATGAGGGAGGGCTGAAGCAACCGTATCTGGTATTTCATAGTAGTCGCGTGCGACGAAATGACTTCACGGATTCGAGGGGGCTGTCAGTTCTCTACTCTACTCCCCTTTTTCCGTTGTACGGCTGCCGGCAATACAGGTTTGACAAAAGGATTTTTTTATTTTCCCGTTTCGGAAATTATAAAAAAATAGCTGAATGGATATGCACCATAAAGAGACTACGGGCCTTGACGCCCAGATGCTCGTTATTCGCAATTTTATTGACGAGTTCTACAATAAAACCCTTTTCAAAAACGGCACCGCTGCGGGCTGCGAGCTCGCACCTTCTGTCATAAAAATTCTCTATGCCTTCCATGACGATGCGAAAGCATGCCCGATCGGCGAGCTGGGGAAAAATGCCCGGGTCAAAAGTTCAACAATCACCGACATGATAGACCGCCTTGAACAGGCCGGAATAGCCGAGCGCGTCCGCGACAGCCGGGATCGCAGAATCGTGCTGGTCCGGCTTACCGAAAAGGGTAAAAAATTAAAGCGGGATTTTACCCGCAACCGCCGGTCCGAGCTTCAGGCCATACTTGCAAAGCTCGGGGAGGAAGAAACCCGGCAGCTTGTGTACCATCTGGATGAAGCCTATAAACTGTTTAAAAAAATCGCGTAGCGCCAGGGAGAAAAAAATAAGCGGGGGGCGCATGACCACGCACAAACACTGCACCATTAAAGGAGTATAAACTATGCACTCTCCGTTTACCCCGGAGGAGCTTGCGCGGCGAAATGCAACCATCTGGACCCCCATTGTCCTGTATATCGCCCTTGTCCAGTTTATTGCCTATTTCGCCGGCTTTTATCTGGTCATCCGCTTTTTAATGACCGGCGAGGGATACCAGGCCGCCACCGTCATTGTCTGGATTAAAATTCTGCTTATGTGGGCCGTTACCGTGACCGGCATGATCTGGGAAAAGGTGGTGGTGAACCACTGGCTCATGGCAAAGCAGTATTTCTGGGAGGATTTCGGCAATATTGTCGCCATGATAACGCACAATGCCTATTTTATGGCGGTGTGGATGGGGCTCAGCCAGCGTGATATTATGCTTATCATGCTGTTTGCCTTTATTACCTACATATTCAATCTGGTGCAGCGGGGCATTGTTGGCATCAGATCATGGCAGCAGCGACGCTGCCCGGAACCGGCGTAAATCCTGAAACACCATCAAGGAGCGGATTATGATTGCCGGAATGATAATAATAACGTCAGCTTTGGTGTTTTATTCGATCGGTGTATGGTCTGAACGGTTTGCAGGCAGATTGAAGCCCTGGCATCTCGCTTTTTTCTGGCTGGGCCTGGTGTTCGATACCTGGGGTACGGGACTGATGTTTGAAAGAGCCGGGGGAATGGTATTTGATGTGCATGGAATTTCAGGCCTGCTTGCAATCATTCTGATGCTCATACACGCTGTCTGGGCTACGATCGTGCTGCTGCGCAAAGACGAGCGCTGGATCACGAGCTTCCATAAATTCAGCGTGGCGGTCTGGATCATCTGGCTTATACCGTATTTCAGCCCGATGTTTTTTCAATTGGGAAGAAGCGCCTGACTGCAAGTTCTGAAACCGCCAATAACATTTTAGATAATTAGAGCATGTAACAAAATGCTGTAGCCATATGTTCACCGGGGAGTTTTTGGCGGAGCAGCCCGTGCGGTTCGAAGACCCGCATGCGTCCGGGCCTGTCTAATGTTCTATTGTGGATATAGCATGAATCTCAGGTGGTGTGCGAGTGCCGGAGGGTAAAATGTCTGCTTGCGGGCGTGCAAAACTCCGGCAAAACAGAAAAGAGTCCCCGATAACGCCCGATTAATACGCCGGCCCTTTTCATTGCAGGAGAAACCATGCGCCGGTCAGGCAGCCATGCGCTCTGCCAGCCGACGCACTACCGCAACTGCGCGTCCGACTCCGTCTTCGGCCTGGATTTTTGCCCCCAGGCCGGCAGCGCGCTGGCGCATGGTTTGGTCCGTCACAGCCTTTTGAATGGCATGCGCAAGCCGCTCGACCGTGAGCTGCCTGCGCGAAACAGGCTCCGGCCCGACTCCCAACCGCGCTACATGCCGACCCCAGAATGGCTGATCGGCAAAGAAAGGAATAACAACAGAAGGAACCCCTGCCCTGAGGCCGGCGGCAGTTGTTCCGGCGCCGCCATGATGCACAACAGCGGCAACGCGCGGGAAAAGCCATGAGTGAGGTATAGAGTCAATCATGAATACCGAGTCCGGCATATCAGCCGTATGCATACCGCTCCAGCCGGAAAGCAGTATCGCCCGCTGATTGATGCTTCTCAGCGCCTGCACAACCAGATCCGCCGTCTCTGCCGGTTTTCGCGCGCTCATGCTCCCGAACCCGATATACACGGGGGGAGGACCGGCCTGCAGAAAATCCATTAGGGCTGCCGGCGGGGTCCAGTCAGCTGCGGTATCAATGAACCAGTAGCCGGTGACATGCGTATCTGTATCCCAATCAGGTGGCGGGGGTATGACTGACGGGCTAAACCCATAGAGAACGGGCAGCCCCTGTATGCGGCGGGAATTATACGGCCCCCAGAACGATGCGGCAGGCACGCCAAGCCCTTTCCGCCGCGACAGACTGTCGGCCGACCGGAACCCCTGCCATATTATTTGACGTGTATAATGATGAGACAGTCGGTTAAGCGTTACTCCGAGCCATGCGGGAAGCCCGTGAAAAAGAAAACTGGGAAAGGCCTGTGTCGGCGTAAAGGGAGCTAAATACGCCTGCAAAAATGGAAGGCCCAGCTTCTCTGCAAGGGAGAGGCCGATGTACAGACCGCCTATTCCTCCCAGCAGCAGATCCATCCCCCGGCAGGCGGCTAAGCCCTCTCGCGCCCACTGAAGCGCTGCTCTTTGGAGTATCGCAGACGTGCGGAACGTAGCAGCAAGGAATTTCCCTTTCTCCAAAAGCTCACACATTTCCCTGCTCTGGATAATTTCCTGCACATTGCCCGCAAGGGGCCAGAACTCCAGCCCGTGTAATATTACGAGCGCTTCAAAGTTCTGATGGGTCACCAGCCGCACGGCATGCCCTGCGCCTTGTAAGCCCATGCCCAAAGCAATATAGGGCTCAACATCCCCCCTGCTTCCTGTGGCAAGTATGGCAATGCGCATGAACGGTGGATTCCTTTTTCTACAATAGGCGGCAGAGCGGCGTCGCTACATGTGCAGAAGGCCTGTTTGCAGGCTTTGTCTGCGGTCGGCACCGGAGATTAACGGAGACAGGTGCTTTGCCTAAGGGTTTTTTACTGATTTTGAAAAGGCGTACTGTTTTCTCATATAAAACCTCTGTACTGTTTGAAAAAAAGCAGCGCCCTTTACTAATCAACCCTGCGCCCAAACGCACCACCCCACCACCTGCTGACTCCGACTTCCGGCCGGCGGCATTACTTCTTACTTATCGCGTTACAAAAACACGCGATTATTGCACCCTGACAGCATGTTATTTTCAGGCACTGGCCGCTCTTTCTGCTGCGCCCACCTCTCGCTCAAGCGCGGCCTTCACAATCTGATTGAGCGATACGCCTTGCAGTGCAGCCCTGCGCATGGCTGCCTGGTGCAGCTCAGCCGGTATTCTGACATTGAATGTACCCTTGCAGGATTTCACAGGGTTTTTGCCCGCCTCAGCGCACAACACGATATAATCGTCTACTGCGCCGCGGAAACGTTTCTTCAGCTCAACAACTGTTGTCCCTTCATAGGAAACCAGATCGTCTATACCCTCTAGTTTGCCATGAAACACGTCATCGCCGGCGCTGAAGCGCACAGACCCTATAAAACCTTTATATTCCAGCACATCCTTCATTTTATAACTTCCTTTCTCCGCAGTTCGTCGATAATATCCCGAATCTGGTAGCCCTTCAGTTCCGGCTTTGGGTGCAGCTTGTAAATTTTAACAATATGTTTGGTTTTTTTGTTTATGAAAGCAACCGCCGAGCCCGATGTTTTGCCGGATTGTGATTCTCCATATCCGAGCCATTTCATAAGCCGCACCAGCTCCGTATAAAAAATATCAACCGGAAGCGTTAAGAATCTTTTAAGCAGTTTATCCGTTTTACTCATACCTATAAGTATAATGGCGGTCTCAAAATATAGCAACTGCTTTTTAGTTGCTAAAAAGGGGGCAGCAGCGCCCTTTACTGATCAGCCCTGCGCCAAACGCTCCAACACATTACCTGGTAACTCAGGAAAAGAGGGATAGCTTGTCCATGATTTTCTGAAAATTACGTGAATGCAGGATTAAGTACGGGCTGCTGCACTTATATCTGAACTGGTACGCGATAGTGAATTTGCTTGACAAAACAGCAGGTTGATTTATAATGAAACCATAAAGTAGCTTCATAACAAATTACGGAAAACTTTTTAGCACTACACAACAAGGCCATGAGACAATCATTTATCAGCCGCTTCTGGTTTTATTTTTATTTTAGTCGCTCTGCCAGTGGCGTCTGATACGTAATTTCCTTATCAGGTCATGGGCAGATAGCACAGCGTCCATGGCCGGAAAAATACAGCGCACATTTTTGAAGAGCCATGGACAAACAGTCCATGGCTCTTTTTCTTTTTTATCCGTGCGCGAAGGAGGCACCAATGATCATAGTTTTAAAAAAAGACATCACGCAGCAGCAGTTTCAGGAGGTGGTTACCATGGTAAAGGATCTCGGGTTTCACGCCCATGTTATTCAGGGTACAGAGCGCACCGTCATCGGCGCCGTCGGCAGCAGCCGCGGCAAGGAAAAGCTGCAGGCCATGGAGAACCTGCCGGGAGTGGAGAATGTCATGCCTATTCTCCAGCCCTATAAGCTTGCAAGCCTCGAGGTCAAGGCTGAAAAAACCGTCATACCGGTTCGGGGCGGCATCAGCGTGGGCGGCAAAGATGTCGTGGTGATTGCCGGCCCCTGCGCGGTTGAAAGCGAGGAGCAGCTCATAGAAACGGCCCGGGCGGTTAAAGCCGCGGGTGCTACCATGCTGCGCGGCGGCGCGTTCAAACCCCGCACATCGCCCTACAGCTTCCAGGGCATGGAAGAGGAAGGGCTTATTCTACTGCGCAATGCCCGCGACGAAACCGGGCTTCCTATCGTGACAGAGGTGATGAAGGCCGCGGACATCGACATCATCTGCAAATACGCCGATGTGTTGCAGGTGGGGGCGCGCAATGTGCAGAATTTTGCTCTGCTCAAGGAGCTCGGCAAAATCGACAGGCCCGTGCTGCTCAAGCGCGGCATGATGACCACCATCGAGGAATTTCTCATGTCGGCAGAATATATTCTGTCCGCCGGCAACAGCAGGGTCATACTCTGCGAGCGCGGCATCCGCACCTTTGAAACCGCAACCCGCAACACCCTTGATCTCTCCTGCGTGCCCCTGCTGCGGCACCGCACGCATTTGCCCGTGGTGGTCGACCCGAGCCACGGCACGGGGCACTGGAAGCTGGTGGCGCCCATGAGCTATGCCGCCATTGCCGCGGGCGCCGACGGTCTCCTGATAGAGGTGCATCCGCATCCCGAGCATGCGGTCTCGGACGGCATACAGTCGCTCACGCCCGATAAGTTCGCAGCGATGATGAAAACCCTTGCCCGGTTCGCCGATGCCGCAGAGCGGTCGCTTGCCGCGTAGAGCACAAAGTTCGGGGTTCGGGTGTAGGGTCGGGGTCATCCCGTTCAGGTTTGTAGAGGCGTTCGGCTGAACGCCCTGAGGTCCGGGGTTCGGGGTTAAAAACGTAGGAGCGAGGTGCCCGCGCACTAAAGTTCTAGAGCATTTAACTTTATTTTGTAGCCCGTTGCACCGGGGAGTTATTGGCTCATTCGCCCGTGCTATATTCTCGCAAGATACGCCAATTATGGAAATAGGCCAATGGCTCGAACCGCACGGGCTGCTTCACCAAAAACTCCCCGGTGGCCATATGGCTCCAGCATTTTGTTAAATGCTCTAGCTTTTAAAACTTTTGGTCAGCTTGCGGGAATTCCATATGACTTTTGGGTTGAGTGAAAACAAATAGTTGCACTCAACATTTGGAAGACACCAGCACCCTTTGCAGGGAAGCCTTTTCATGGCTTTCAATCCTTCAGCCAGCGGCCCTGAAAAAAAAGGAACGCCATCGGTTAAGCCGATCATCTGTATGCAGGGATACATCCTTCCATCAGTATCAATATAGATATAGGCGTTGCCGGCCCAGCATTTTTGCTTTTTAAAATGCGGCCAGAATCTCAGGTGGTCTAAGGTTGCGCTTGATAAAACAATACGCTCCAGCGGATCTTTTCTTTTGATTTTTTTTAATTTTTCCGCTGTTTTCGCCATGTCTTTTTTGTCAGGCAGCAAATCCTTAACAGACCCGCCCGACAGATTATATGAGTAAATCGGGTGAAACTCGCAGAGGAACCCCTTTTGTTCCGCCAGCTCCAGGATTGAATCAACTTCATGGATATTGTCTTTGCTGAGAACCGTCGCGGTAATAACTTTGATATTATGGCTTTTTGCGGCTTCAATCGCGTCCAGTCCTAAATTGTATGCTTTTTCGCCCCGTACATTTTTTTGAGCTTGCGGCGAGCCGTCGTAGCTTAAAATAATGAAATCAAGGTTTTTTATTTCATTGATTTTCTGTCGTACCAAAGCGCCATTGGTGACAATGTTGACGGTTATTTTTTTTGATTTTATATAATCTATAATTTGTCCGATATCCTGCCGCAGCAGGGGCTCTCCCCCGCAGAGGCTTATTTTCATTGTGCCGGCTTTATCAAGAGCATCAATAAGGGTAAAAATTTCTTTGGTGGTTAATTCCTTTGACTGTCGTTTAGGTATGTTGCAATGAGTGCAACTGAAGTTGCAGCGGTCCGTTACCGAAATATTCACGCTTATGGGTACGTTGCTTCTTAAAATATAGAGTCGAAAAAAAGCAGACAGTAATTTTAAAAACATAATTTTTTTTCTTTCCTCATGGCGCAACAAGAAAGGTTGCCGGATTTGTTAAGCCTTCATATATAAGAGTGACGTGCCTTAGTATATGCACCAGGAAACAAAAAAGGTACAATAATTTTTTCATCTCGGTTTTATCGATTTGAGCATACTGATAAGCAATCGTAGAGCTTCATAAATAGTAATAAACATTACAAACAACGGATACATAACTGCCGGGCGAATACCCGCTCCCTATCGACGGGCTTGAAAACGGCCTTACCCTTATGAATAATCCGTGCTAAAATATGCATTGACAAGACGACGTGCGAACGTTAACGTAAAAGGGATATTTTTTTGGCTGATAATTCGATATTCATTATAAAAAACCTGCCGTGCAAACCACAAAAATAAAATTACTATATACTGCATATTCGGTTTTCAGTAATTTCTACTTTGCTAATCGCACATTAAAAACCTGCTTCAACTGGATAGCGGGCAACCTCTGCGCATCACCCCCGGGCATTTTTGCTTATAAATACCTGCAAAAAAAATTTCTCAGCTTTCCTCTCCGGGTACAGATTGAAACGACGAGCTATTGCAATGCAAAATGCATAATGTGCCCCCATTCCAAAATGCCGCGCCGGAATCAGCATATGGAGCAGGGCCTGTATGAAAAAATCATAACGGAGCTTGCGGAGCACCGCCAGGAGCTGAAAGTCCTCAGCCTTCATTTTATAGGCGAACCACTCATGGACCCCCTCATTTTCGACCGGATAAAATTTGCAAAAAATGCGGGCATTAATGTGGTGCAATTCAATACAAATACGCAGCTGCTGACGCAGGAAAAAGCCCGCCTGCTGCTTGAAAGCGGCATTGATACAATAACTTTCAGCCTCGGCGGGCTGGAAAAAGAAACTCAGGAGGAGCGGCGCATAGGCACCCTGAGCCATGTTGTCGAACAGAACATCGACTATGTTCTTGAATTGATAAACTCATACGGCAACGATCGTAAAAAAACCAAAACATTTATCTACACCATTAAAAACTCTTCACAGGACAAGGCGTATTTGCCGATTATCAAGAAATACAAAAACAAGGTTGACGGCATCGTTGTTGTCAATCAGAACAACTGGGGCGGGGATGCAAAAAACCATGAAAAGGAAATTCGTTTGACGCGATATCTTGTTCCCTGCCCGTATATCTTCACAGAAATGCTCATCAACGTGAACGGCAAGGTCAATTTATGCTGCCTGGACTATGCTGATAAGGCGATCCTGGGGGATGTTGCCACCTCAAGTCTGTACGACATTTGGAATGGAAAAAAAATGGAGGACTATCGTCTTTTGCATCTCAAGAAAAAATCCGACCGCATCCAGCTCTGCAGCGAATGTACACTCTTCAGATAATACCGCGTGTTTGTCCGCACCCCCGCACGCCAGGGCCTAAAATCTGAAATGCTGATGAATAATCCGGCCTAGTAGACTGTCACAATATATTTTGTATCCACCCCACCCGGCCTCCCCTGTATAGGGGAGGAGTCTTTGCAGGTTTGCCTCAGTTGCAGCGGTCTCATTGTAG